>Ga0187851_10002397_pt1 | contig 16647 bp, 13 predicted proteins | sample June2016WEW_6_10_FD_132997 | JGI IMG/M metagenome (GOLD analysis project Ga0187851, IMG submission 132997) | Peatland microbial communities from SPRUCE experiment site at the Marcell Experimental Forest, Minnesota, USA - June2016WEW_6_10 | ecosystem: Environmental > Terrestrial > Soil >...
AGAAGCACTCCCGCAGTCGGCCGCACCTCACCATCTAGGATCGCCGTGGAGTTTTCTTTCAGCACCCCGGCCTGGCGGATGATCTCGGTGAGCACCGTGGTTGGAATCGCCCGGGATTGCACCAAGTCGCGAAGCAGATTGCCCGGACCCACCGGCGGCAACTGGTTGTGATCGCCAACCAGGATCACGGCCGTGCGGCTGCGGTCGACAGCTTGAAAGAGCTGCCAGGCCAGCCGGATGCCCACCATCGAAACTTCGTCGATGACCAGGATGTCTGCCTCAATTGGATTGAGAGCGTCGCGCGAGTAGATGCGGCCGTTGTAGCCGAGCAGGCGGTGAATGGTACTGGCCTCGTGGCCGACCACTTCTTCCAGCCGCTTCGCCGCCTTGCCCGTGGGTGCGGCGAGCACGACATTCAGTTCGAGGTGTTCGGCGATTGTGGTGATCGACGAGACGGCGTAGGTCTTGCCGCTGCCGGCACCGCCGGTCATCAGCGAGAGGGAGTGGCAGAATGCATTGCGGACGGCGGCGCGCTGTTCGGCGTTCAGTTCGCCGGCCTCGGCGTCGAGCAGCGCCTCGACATCGGCGACAGCGTGCGGACTCGGGAGATTGGCTTCGCGCAAGATCCCGGCAAGCTCTGCCTCCATCCGGTGGATCTCCGGATCCGCGACAACGAGCTGAGCAAAAGGCAGGCAAACCAGCTGTGCCTCGGCAATGAGCGCTTCCAGATGACCTTCAATCACCTCGCGGCAATCGAGGGTGTCCATCACCAGCAGCTCGTTGGCGCGATCGAGGAGATCTTCGTATTCCACCCAGCAGTGGCCGTCGTCGAGGGCTTCCGCGATGCAAAACGCCAGCCCGGCACGGATGCGCGACGGCAGATCCTTCGGCGTGCCCATCTTGTGGGCGATCTTGTCGACCCGCTTGAAGCCGAAGCCGCGGATTTCGCGCACGAGCACGTACGGATCCCGCTGCAGAATGGGCACGACCTGGCTGCCGAAGCGATCTACCAGTGTCGTCACCTGGTGATGGGTCAAGCCAAAGCGTGAAAGGTACGTCATCGCGGCGTTGAAGTCGGCGTTCGCCACCCAGAGCCGCTGCAGCGCGAGCGCGGCCTCGACGGGAATCCTGGCGATAGCGGCGACGCGCTCCGGCGAAACTCGAATGGCCGTATCGAAGCTGCGCCCAAACTCATCAGCGATCGCGCGCGCCTTCGCCGGGCCGATACCCCTCACATCCGGATGGTTCGCCAGGAAATTGGCCAGGCCATCCGCATCCATCTCCAGGTCATAGCCAAGGTTCTCCGCCGCGAACTGCCGGCCGTACTTCGGATGTTTGGCCCAGTGCCCTTCCAGTCGGACGGACTCGCCCTCGCGGACGAAGATCTTGCCGGCAAAGGTGGCAAGATCGCCGTCCGTAGTGCGCAACTTCCCGGCGCTGAATGTCGCGCCGGAATAGAACACGATTTCCACGACGCCGCGGAGGCTCGTTTGAACCTCCGCGACTGCGGTATTCGTCATACGCTCCACCTCTTGTAAGCGCCGAGCAGATACGCCTGCACGAAATGGCAGGCCGCCTGGCGGCTCGAACAGAAGAACACCGGGACACGGAAGTCGAGGATGATGGACAGCGCGCTACCAAGCACGGCACTCGGGTGCGCATCGCCGCGATAGCGCCGCTGCAGGACATCGAGGATGCCCGACTCAACCACCACGCACGCCGCCCGGTACTCGGCCAGCTTCCGCAACTCCCGGTGGAAGCGCTCGCGGGAATGAATGACGGTGGAGACGAAATCGTCGAGGCTCTTCCGCTCTACCGCCACCACACCTTCGAGGCCCGCCACGGAGTAATCCCCGGCCGGCAGCGCGCGACGCTCGGTGGCCGCCAGTCGGGGATCGAAGGAGTAAGGCTCCTGCTCTCGCGTGTCGGTGAGGATCGTGGGCAGTCCCGGATTAGAACGGGACAAGGGCGTCGCCCGCCTCCTGCCGGAAATTGCCGGGCGCGCGGTCGTTGTCGAGGCGGCGGTTAAAGAAGACGTTCTCGTTGTCGCCCTTGGTCTTCTTCGTGACTTCGAGCTTCACGTCCAGAAGGCGCCTGAGATGATTCGGCAGGTCAGACAGCCGCTCGAGATCGAGCCCGCACAGGTGCAGGTCAGCCTTCAAATACTTGAGCGTCTTCTGCGTGATGACGCTGTTGCGCCAGATCAGGCGGTTCACGCATTGCGGCGCGATTACGCGCAGCGTCCACCTCAGCATCGGGTTGCCCGAGGTATGTGCTTCGGTCAGTTCGGCCTTTTCGACGTTCACCTGGTACTTCCCGTCGGGTACGCTCTCGAAGTCACCGCGCTCGGTGGCCTGCTCAGACCGGTAGCCGGCGTCAAATTGAGACAGATCAATCGGTTTGTTACTCATCGTGTTTGCTCCTGTTGAGAATTCACTTCGTTGCGGATGCTTTGGCGGTTTGCGGCTTCAACGGCGCCACCGCCGCATTGAAGGCCTCGTAGAACTTGGAGAAGTCGAGGTCGAGCGTCTCCGGTAGCCGCCCGGTCCGGTCGCCGGCCTCGTAGTAAAGGCTCGGCTTGGTGCGAATCACCCGCCGCATCCTCTGCTCCCCGTTTTCGCCAACGGTTACTTCCAGATCGCAGTACAGAACCATGTCGACCATGCCGAGCACGATCTTTCGGGCCTTGTCGGGCAGTGTCGGTACGATCCGCGTGTACTTGCCGGTGCGCGTCTCAACCTCGATCTCCTTGGCGTGTGAAACCAGGAAGAGTCCATAGGGCAGAAACGCCAGCTTCGTCAGGACGCGCTGGAATTCGTTGTTTACGATCGCGTAGCCCTTGCCGTAACCGAGATCGGACTCGTGCTCGATTTTGAACTTCTTGAGGATGGAGTCCGTGCAGAATTTGTAGGCGTTGTCGATGGTGTCGATGATCACCGTCTTAAAGGGGTGCTTCCCGTCGATGATTTCGGCGCATGTGGCCAGTAGATCGTCCCAGGATTGGATCGGCACCTGGAAGACGTCGAGCGCGTTCAATCCCGGCTCGGTGGCCAGGAACAATGCACTCTCTGAGTTCGAGCAGAAGGTCGACTTGCCGATCTTCGTCTGCCCGTAGGTGAGCACGGTCAGGTCGGCCAGATTCGGCTTGGGAGAGGTTTTGACGCTGGGTAGTAATGCCATTTCTATGGATCTCCTTCAAAAGGCCGGTTCGGTTGTTGTTTGGGGTAACGCGCGGAGCTCCTCGTTGGGCGCCACGCGCTGGTAGAAGTTGTCAATGACGTTGGGATTGCCGTTGGAGCGGCACAGCGCAAAATACGCGCAGGGCCGCTGGTAGTTGAAGCAGAACGCCGTGTTCTGGTAGAAAACTCCGCGGCGCCGCGCATCGAGGAAAGCCTGCGTGAGCTCCCACAGTTCGCTGCACAGGATGTCGAACCGGTCCTTCGACAGGTAAAGCATCTCCCGGTGGAACATCGTCGGCTCGGCGTACTTCTCCGCGAGCCGTTGTTGAAACTCTTCATCGGTCTCAGGCATCTTTCGCTTCGCCGTAGTCTTGCCCGTCTTGGATTTCGCAAGCAGCTCGGCCCGCCGAAGCTCGAATTCTTCGACGGTCTCCCCCTTGCTCTGCTGCAGGCGGGCCTTCACCAGGACGTTGTAGAGAATCCCGGTGATCGGGATGCCGAGCGTCTGCTCAATGTAGTGCGCGTACAGTGTGATCTGGAAATCGGTCCAGAGCTTCTCCAGGTAGTCGGCATCCAGCTGCGATGCCGTCTTATGTTCCAGCACGAAATGATCGCCGCCGATGCGCACGATGCCGTCGATCTTGCCGGCCAGAACAAAGCTGCGCGACGCCGCGCCAGTCGCCGGATTGACGATCGGACCTTGGAAGGTTTTTTCCAGCGCGACGATCTCGAACTCCTCCGTGGCATAGCGCGCCGCATAGGCCGTCATCATCGCCGTGGCGTTAAGCCAGTCGCGCTTCTGGTCCTCGTCCTGGGCGCGGTGGGGACAGAGCCGGTCAATGCGATCCAGCACAAGTGCGAGGTCGCGCCGCCCATGCCATAGCTCCAAGCACTCGTGAATCAGCGAGCCGAAATGCAAGTTGTGATCCAGCTGCAGCGGCACCAGCTGTTCGAGGTAGCGCAGCTCCGCCGCTCGGCGGCAGTTTCGGAACGACGACCACATCGAGTAGGTGGAGACCATCGGCGACGCGCCTTTGGAGGGCGACGGAGCCATAGAGGTGCTGTGCGATTGCAGAATCTCTTCGCGGAGAGGCTGGGCACTCACCGGCAGCCTCCGATGGGCGAATAGCCAGCGCGGACAAAACTGCGCCTCATCCGCAGGATCCGGTCGTGGACCGTGGAACGAGGAAGACCCAGCATTCGGCACGCCTCAGCAGGGGAGTGCTCCAGCAGCAGGAGAATCAACTGCCGGTCATGGCAACCGAATGCCGATGAGATGCGTTCTATGTCGGCGTGGAGTTCCTGCAACTCCGCACCGGAATCGACTGGCCGCGGACCAGCTGCTTTCAGAGGCACGTGCACAGGCGATCGCCGGGCGGCGCGCACCAAGGAGGCGATTCGGCTGGCCACGACCCGCTCGACAAAGGTCCGCAGAGACGCCCGAGCCGGATTGAATTTAGGGAGAGCAAGCCAGCAGGCGGTCAGCCCCTCCTGCTCAAAGTCCTCCAGGTCCGCCGCGGGGATGGCGCCGCTCACAACCGCCGCCGTCGCGCGCACTTGCGCGGCACGCGCCGCGAATGGATATGCCTGATCGAAGGTCGCCTCAACCATTGCGGCGCCCTCCGGCCATCTCGATCTCCATCGAGTACGGCAACCCGCTTTTCACTTCGAGGGTGCGGATCTCGCCGGTATCGACGCCGCGGACGTAGGCGAACAGTTCAGCAACCTGGGGCTTCAGTTCGAAATCGGCCGGCACGGTCCTGGCGGCGCCTGGGTCGCTCGAGCCGAACTTGACGTCGCGCACAACGGTCGGCCACGGATTGAGAACGAGTTCGCCGCGGTCAATGCGCAGAAACTCGAAGCGGCCGAAACAGAGCCCCGTCATCGCGGCCACGAACGTCCGCTCGGTGGCGTGTAGATCGCGCGTGGAAATGGGGCGGTTCATTCCGCCACCCCTAGCTCAGAAGCAACTTCGCCACCCGTAGGACGCCGGCTCAGCCAGTCATGGACGTCGGACGGCGCATAGCGCACGAGCTGTCCGACCTTCCGGTAGCGGGGGCCGCGTTCGATGGCGCGCCAGAAGCGCAGAGTCCCGATCGAGACTCGCAACAGCCGCGAAAGTTCCTTCTCGTCAAGTAGTGTTTCCTGGGTTTGATCGCTCATTTTGCCCGTCCCGCGCGGATTCGACGCGCTTGGTACAAGGCGATGATGCGGCCCCGGATACTAGGAAAAGCTAGACTGGAAAACTAGGAAAAAACTAGGAAAGCACCTGCGTCGGGCGCTTCGGAATCCCGGCGACGAGCACCTTCTCGATGGCGACGCAGGTGGAGTAGTGGTCGGGGATGCTGCCGTTCAGCCACTTGTAGTAGTCGGCCTGGTGTATCGCGGCAGCTTCCTGAATGTCTTTCACTTTGCACTGATGCCGGGTACGGAAATCCTTAACAACGCGGGTGCGATCCTCCTTGGGCGTTGCACGGATTTCGCGCCCCGCATCGTCGGGATCAGTTGAGACAAGCCGACCCGCATCGTCGATCTGGAGACTTTCATCGAGGGCTCGAAAGGGGATGCCGCGACCCTGTAGCATCTCCTGCACATCGACCGTGCGGTGGCGGCACGTGGGAGCCATAACCACAAACGGGCCTGGCACTGCCAAGAGAAGGCGCTGCAAGGATGCCACGAATCGCTCCGTCTGCGGTAAAAGGAACAAGAACACTGGGCAGTTCAGCGATTCGTGACGCGTTGAAAGCCCGATGGCCCACGTGAAGTCGCCACGATCGACCGGCTCCTGCCACCGGACACCGAGTGCGCGGGCCAGCACTTTCGAGAAGCTGGCGACATCCAGTTCCTGCAACAGGACGTCCCGCTGCTTCAGGGCCAATTTCTCACAGATCTGATGCGGGTCGCGGCAGATGGCGGCAAACTCGCCGTTACCGTAATCCACAATTTTCCTCGGGCAGTATCCCACCCGAGGCTTGGGGCACGGATAGAGCGCTCCTTCCGTGCCCGTCACCCGCAGATGCGGCCGGATCACCTCAATGTCCGGTCCGCAGTACACCTCCCAGAATGCCGGGATCGCAAGCAGCCCCGGTATGGTCTCAAGCGACCGCCATAAACGGCTGAGAGATCTCATCATCCGCCACCGATTCCACCCGGACGAAATTGCGAGATCGCAACCACAACTCGATGATGGCCGCTTCCTCGCCGCGCCCATACTCGGCAATGTTCGGCGGCTGGATCAACACGGGCCGCGGATTCGTTTCGCCCGCCAGTTTCACAGCGAAACGGGCCCTTAGAAGCTCGGCCTGCGGCTCGATGCCCCGACTGCTGATCGCGAGCGCCTTGAACACATCGCTGGCCTTGTGCTTTTCGGTGTAGTCGAACGCGCTTGGCCAGCCATATTCGAGTTCCGTCAGACGGATCCACTCGATGCCGCCGACATCGCGGCACACGAGCGAACTCGCGCCCTTGGTCTTCAATGGCGCCAGCGTATATTTCTCCGCGTAGACGAACTTCTCTGGATCGTCAAAGATGTGCTTGCCGAATTTCTCGCGGTACAGCCGCAATTCACCAATGGTGCTGGTGCTGATCCGCAGTTCGTTGTTGGCGACGTCGTAGATGACGAGATCCGTCTTCTCCGGCCGGAAAAAAGTGCAGGTGGACTGCGGCCCCTTGCGGCTGGGTTCCCGCTTGCAAGGTTGGCCGTGCTGCACCAAGAATCGGATCTCACCGGGCAGGTCAGTTCGGATCACACGGCATCCGACTCCGCGGTGCCTGGCCATGAACCAACCTTCCAGGTCCGCTTCCAGCGCATCGAATTGGATGGGTAGTTGCTCGGCCGGAACCACGTCTGCCGGATCGCGAGCCCGCAGACTCTCGAACCTCCTTCGGTTGTGCGATCCGGCCTCGCGCTCTTTCAGTTCGAGTGCCTGTGGCACCTCGTTCCAAATCCTGGCAGCCAAGTCAGCGGCAGTGGACTCCATATCGACATCCACGAAATTGCGGCGCGCGATGTCGAGCAGCTCATCGAAGTTCTCGTCGGTGCCGAGAATGCCGATCACGTGCAGCCCCTCGACGACGTGCGAGTCCATCCACTCGTCGGGCTGAGCCAGGATGTCTGAAAGCTTCAAGTAGTCGATCTCCGGACCGTCGGCCCACGGCAAAGACAAGCCGTGGTCCTCCAGGAACCCACGGCAGGGCTCCAGAAGGCAGATTAAATTAGCGCGTTGAATGGTCTTCAACAAGTCGGGCTGTGCGAAGCTCTTCGGGTTGAAACGAACCACCTTGGATTACCTCCCTTAAAGGGTGTGGCTCTAGCGTCTCGCCAGGTCGGGTATGTCATGGCCTAGTACGCTAGCCGACAGAGTACCACAGCGAATGTTGAGCGAAAACGGCTCTCACGGGAACTCACTGAGAACAAAGCAGATCGAGTTCCTACTAAGAAATGCCTGTGGAAAAACGTGGACACTGAACCAATCTTAATTTGTTGAGAATAATGGAAAGCATGTGGGCCGGAAGGCTCGCGAGTTGGCGCGCCCGTTCGAGTTTGGCGGAGGTGACCAACACTGGTCTGGCTAGATTAGCGTAGTCGCGGACTTAGCTGCGGTCGAACATCCCCTGGAACTTGATGGCGAGGGCCATCAGGCGCGTGATTCGGCGTGCGCATGCGACCAGTCTGCGTTTCGGCAGAGTGGAGCATGGCGGTCGATTACACCGGACAGTCCGGCAGAACTGGGCGTATATAGTATCTGAACGTCCACCAGACAGCGCGTCGACCGCTAGGCGGAGATCGTTGTGGGTGTCGAGAGACACGACCATGCGAAACCGCCGGCAGCTCCGATCGAATCCAAAGCGTCGCAGCGATGTGAAGTCCCTCCCGGAGGCGAACTGCGCGGCTCCGGTGGCGCGGCTCTTCAGCCCCTCTGAACTCGATCTGGACGATCTGGCGGAGGCGATCCGGTCACTCCTCGGGCCTGGCAGCGGCCTGCCGATCGCCTCGCCCGGCCGCCCAGATCCCGACTTGCTTCCAGTTCCCCCCGGAGTGACTCATGTGGTGGAGGCGCCTCAGGCACCCTAATGGCCGTGGCCGTTTACCTTCGCGTCAGCACCGAGGAACAGCGCGAGCGCCAGTCCATCGCCACCCAGCGGGAATTCGGCGAGCGCTATTGCCAGTTGCACAGCCTCGCCGTCAGCAGGGTCTTCGCCGACGACGGCGTCTCCGGAACCATCCCCTTGGACCAGAGGCCGGACGGCAGCCAGATTCTCCGTGACGCCCGCCTCGGTAAGTTCGATCAACTGCTGGTCTACAAGCTCGACCGGCTTGGCCGAGAAACCCGCCTGATCCTGAACGCCGTCGCCGAACTCGAAAAGCTGGGCGTGCGCATTCGCAGCATGACCGAGGAGTTCGACACGGGCACCTCGACCGGGCGTCTCATGCTGACACTCCTTTCAGGATTCGCCGCGCATGAGCACTCGGTGATTCGGGAGCGGTGCGTCGCCGGGACCCTACGGGTCGCAGAAGCCGGCGCCTGGCTCGGAGGCATCGTGCCTTATGGCTACCGGAAGGTGGGAGAGAAGCGGGATGCCCATCTTGTCATCTCCGGGGAGCCGATTCCGGGGCTGGCGATGTCCGAAGCCGAAGTCATCGGCGAGGTGTTTCGGATGGCATCAGCCGAGCATGCGTCCTGCCCGATCATCGCAGAACTCTTGAACACCCTCCACATCCCCTGCGCGTACGTTCGAGATGGCCGCCTCGCCCTCCGCGGCAAGCGGAAGGAACGGACGTCGGGGGTGTGGCGCCCGGGCCGGATCCGCTGGCTGATCACGAACAAAACATACATGGGGGTTCACGAGTACGGCAAGCGGACCACCAGCGGTCGGCCGGTCATCACGCGCGCGGTCCCCGCCATTGTGACCGAGGCGATCTGGAAGAAGGCCCAGAAGACCCTCCAGGACAACTTCCTGTTCGGCAAACGGAGCGCCAGAAACCAGTACCTGCTGCGGGGACTGATTAAATGCGGCCTTTGCGGCCGGACCTACGTCGGCACAGCTGCCAACCGGCCTAACGGGAAGCGGGAGTTTTACTACAAGTGCAACGGCGCTCACTCACCGAGCGTCTACGGGGCGGGAGAAAGGTGTAGGGCGAAAGCCGTTCGAGGCGACTACTTGGAAACACAAGTCTGGTCGGACGTCGAGATGTTCCTTCGCAATCCTCAGCCGGTGCTCGAACAGCTTCACGCCAGGCTAGAATCGGACGCGCAGGGTTCCGACCAGATCAGGAAACAGGTCACGCGGCTGGAGGGACTGCTCGCGCAGAAAGCGACGGAGCGTAGCCGGGTGGTGGGCCTTTACCGGCGCGGCCGATTGACCGACGCGGACCTGGACGCGCAGATGGAGGAGGTGGGCAAGGAAGAAGCGGCTCTCGAGGCGCAGCTGGCCGAACTGCGCGGCAGGATCGTCGGCGCCGACTCCGTTGGCGCAACCGTCACTTCCGCCGAGGCGCTCTTGGCGAAACTGCGGAAACGACTGGACGAGCCGGTCTCCTGGGAGATGAAGCGGCGTTTGGTCGAGGTGCTCGTCGCTGGCGTGCGCGTGGACACCGTCGAAGAGTGCGGCGTCAGGCAAAGCAAGATCGCCGTCACGTACCGCTTCAGCGAACCAGACCTGCCTCTGCCAATCGTGCTCACCCAGTCTTACGGCGGCGGGGTGATCCGCATACCGACGCAGCCGCAAACCGTCGGGGACCACATCCGGCTGCGGCGCCTCGGGTTGAAGATGCTCCAGCGCGACGTCGCAGCGCAGATTGGCGTCGACACGACGAGTATCGTCAATTGGGAGGCGAACGCGGTTGTTCCGGAGGTCAGATTTATGCCGGCGATCATCCGATTCCTCGGATACAGCCCGCTGCCGGAAGCAAACACCCTGGCTCAACAGCTGGTCAGGCACCGCACGACCCTCGGAATGTCACAAAAGGAGGCCGCGCTGATGTTCGGCGTCGACACCGGTACGCTTGCGAGATGGGAACGCGGGGAGCGGGAACCGGCCGGCAAACTCTATGCGCGGGTATTGTGCGCACTCAAGCAGGAGAAGGCCCTGCGGTTGGCTCGCGCTAGGTAATCGGCTGGCGCCCAGGTTCTCAACTCCCGCATCGGCCATAGCGTTTACCGGCAATTCGAAAGTACACTGAGTTCCATGAACAGGAAGCCAAGCGTTCTTCGACTTCCGATAGCAAAGACACGAAAGAGAGTCGCAGACCGATGCTGGCACAACGGCGGCGACATCGAGATCTATCTTTATGCTCGATCTCTTCATAGAGCCGCAAAGATCCTCGTCGAAACGCTGAACTTGAAGCCGGACCCCAAAACGGCGTGGGATGCGTGTCCGGTCCTCCTGCTCTATAGGCAGTCCATTGAACTTCATCTGAAGTCCTTGGTCAGTGAGGGCAGCAACTTCTTGCCTTCGCCAACTGATCCGATTTCGCTCTACAAGACACACTCCTTGCGATGGCTTGCTCAACTCGTCAGCCAGATCGTCAAGGCGGTTCGGTGGGAGGACGCATTCAAATGCGAAGGCGTTGCTAACCTCGCCGAGTTCAGCGCGCTGGTCAACGAAATCGAAGCACTGGAACCTGTATCGTGCGCAGTTCATTCCAGCAGCCGCGAACGGGATGGTTCGGTGCCGCCACAATTCGAGCCGCACACCGTGGTTCGATTGACAAAGAAGCTGGATGCGCTACTGGAGATTTTGGACGCGACCGCCGAATCGCTCGCGGCGGCATGGGATCAGCGGGAGACGATTGAGGGCGGCGATTTCGCGCCGACGATTCAGTAACAACTCAGCAGTGTGCGCGAAGCCCAGGTTGCGAAAACCGGAAGGGAGCGATTGATCCAACGGCGGACAACGCTGGACGAGCCGGTCTCCTGGGAACTGAAGCGGCGTCTGGTCGAAGTGCTCGTAGCTGGCGTGCGCATTGACACGGTCGTGGAATGCGGCGTCTAACAGAGCAAGATCACCATCACGTACCGCTTCAGCGAGCCCGACCTGCCGATGTCCGTCGTGCTGACACAGTCTTACGGCAGCGGGAGGGTGATTCGGATTCCGACACAGCCACAGACCGTCGGGGACCACCGGCCATCTGCGACGCTATCAGACGCCAACTTGGCCAGTGGCGCCAGACCGAACCGCACATCAAGCACGACGACTGGGTCTTGGCGTCGGAAGAACCCACAAAACCCTCTGCGCCACGGGAACTACTGGCGGCGGAACATCAAGCCAATACACAAAAAGCATGGCCTCGACTGGGTCAACTTTCAGGTACTCCGACGGGCCGCCGCCACGCTACTCAACGCACAAGGAGGAGCCGACTCAAGCATCATCGCCGCACAGTGGAGCCACACCGTCAACGTCAGCACCAACGTCTACAACAAGGTAGGGATCGAGCGACAACTCACGGCAGTTACCGCACTGGAGACCGCACTCCTGCATCAGCCCACAAGCGTGCAGTAACGCATCGCAATCTCACCGGACCTGCCCGCAGACCCGGCAGATCGCAGCGCCGTATTTCTTGACGGTCGCACTCCCGACGCCCGTTATCGACAGCAGATCGTCTGGCGCGGCGGGAGGTTTCTGAGCGATCGCGCGCAGGGATTGGTTTCTGAGGATCTTAAACGCCGGCACGCCGCGCTTCTTGGCCTCCCCAAGGCGCCAGGCGCGCAGCTTCTCTTCGAGCGCCGTGTTGCTCGCAGCCGGCGTCTGAGCGGCTCGCGCCGCCCGGGCAGTACGCGGCGCCTTGGCAGCTGTGCCTTTCTTCGGCTTCGCCGCGGGCTTGCGACGGTGGCGCTTCGCGGGGCTGATCACTTCCTTCAAGGTGAACTCAATTTCGGCTTCAGCGGTGAGGCCCTGCCCGTCCTGGGACAGGCTCACGCGACGGTAGGGGATGCTCTTGCCGTCTTTCTCAAACACCGCATCGGTCAAGTGCAGGACGCCTGCGCGGGCCAGCGCCGCGAGCACTTCTTCGAACTCGTCGCGGCTCATCTGCTCGGCGGGGAACAACTGGACATACAGCTTTCCGTTCGAGCGCGACGGCCCGTTCCGCAACGCCTTCACGACGGCTTGCGCCGCATCCTGTTCCACCTTCGTCGGATCGCGGAACTGCTGGGCGACGCAATCCTGCGGTGCGCAGAAATCGCACAGGCCGCAGGCCTTCTGCCCGTCGGCGTGGTCGCCGAAGTGGCGCACCAGCGCGGACATGCGGCATTGGCTCGTCGCCGTGTAACGCATCACCAGCTCGATCTGCGCGCGCCGCCGTTCCGATTGGATCGCATACGAATCGCGCCAGTCGTCCTGGCCGCGCGTGGCGTTCTCGGCGTAGTCGAGCGTCGCGCCGCCGTGGATCCAGAGCTTCTCCAGCGCCTTCTCAAACGAATCGGGATCCATCTGGAGCCGCTCGCACAACGCATCCTTCGGCTGCGGTTCCGCATTCAGCGACGCATAGATCTTGTCCAGAACCGCGACATCCGGATAATCCCGCTCGAAAAAGAAGTCGTGCGTGTAGCGGTCGCTGTACGAGTGCATCAGGATGGTGCGGCTCGGCTGGCCGTCACGCCCCGCACGTCCGATCTCCTGGTAATAAGCCTCCAGGCTCGACGGCAAAGCCACGTGGATGACCGTGCGTATGTCCGGCTTGTCGATGCCCATGCCGAAGGCGATGGTTGCAACCACGGCTTCGAGCCTGTCTTCGAGGAATCCGCGCTGCACGCGCTCCCGCCGGGCGGCGTCGAGGCCCGCGTGGTACTCCGCCACGGGAAACAGCGCGGAAAGATCGCGCGCCAACGCCTCGGCCTGCTTGCGCGTCGGAGCGTAAATGATGGCGGGCCTGCGCGCGGCCTCGCTCAGCAGCTCGCCGGCGAGCTCCGAACGCCGCGACGGGGGAACCTCCACTACCTCAATCGCGAGGTTCTCGCGCCGGAAGCCATGGATGAACAGCGCCGGTTTAGCGAGTCCGAGTTGCTCGACGATGTCGTGCTGAACGGTGGGCGTTGCCGTGGCGGTGAGCGCGATCACCGGCGCCGGGCGCAACGCGGGCAGGTATTGGCTCAACTTCCGGTAGTCGGGGCGGAAGTCATGGCCCCACTGCGAAATGCAGTGCGCCTCGTCGATCGCGATCAGCGCCGGCTTGCGTTTTGCCAGCATCTCCGGGAACCCGGTCACCCTCAGCCGCTCCGGCGCAATGAACAGGAAATGGAGTTTCCCGCCGAGATAATCGAGACAGGCTTGCCGCGAGTCGGCCCGGTTGAGCCCCGAATGAATCCGGGCCACGCGGAAACCTAGCGACGTGAGTTTCGAAGCCTGATCGTCCATCAGCGCAATCAGCGGGCTGACGACCAGTGTCGTGCCGCCCAAGGCCAAGCCCGGCAACTGGTAGCACAGCGACTTGCCTGCGCCCGTCGGCATGACCAGCAGCACGTCCCGCCCGTCGACCACGGCCCGGCAGACCGCCTCCTGATTGGCCCGAAACGAGGGGAACCCAAACGCCCGGTGCAACAATTCATCGAGGGGCTCTCCCGGCAGTGCCACAATCGAGCCGCTCCGTTGCTCTTCCTCCGCCGTTACGCCCGGTTCCGGGCGGCGTCCATCGTCCGCGCGCGCTCCTCCGGTCGCGCCAGCGGATGCCGACTCTCCAACCGGCCTCGAGGTTGACGAGCTACTGCGAACCACCTGGTCCACCCGCGGCACTGCGGCCGGGCCAGCCGGCGCATAGGACGATACCAACGTCTGCCGCCCCTCCTGCCCGACGCGCTCCACGACCTTGCGGACGTACTCTTCGATGCCGGCAAGGAACGGCTCCAACCGCGCCGCGCCCTGGTGGATGCGTTGCAGGTACGACTCCCACTGGCCCGTCATGGCTGGGCTCTTGACCTCGGGATGGACCACTTCGATGAGCCGTACGCCCTTCTCCGTTGCCGCCAGAGCCTTGCCCAGCCGTTCAATGTAACCGCGCTTCAGGAGTGTTTCGATGATCGCTGCGCGCGTCGCCGGCGTGCCCAGGCCGCTCTCTTTCAGCGCGTCGGAGAGTTCCTTCTCGTCGAGCGCCTTGCCGGCGGTCTCCATGGCCGTCAGCAGCGTGCCTTCGGTGAGCCGCTTGGGCGGCTTCGTCGTCTTCCGTTTGGCCTGCGCGTCGAGAACGTCCTGAACCTGTCCGGCCGCGAGCCCCGCAGGCAGGACCGAATCAGTTCGTTCGTCGTCTGCGTCGTCGTCTTTCTTGCCGCGGCCCAAGGCCCGCTTCTTTTCGACAGGCCGGTCCAGCGCTTTCCATCCCAATTGCTGAACCATCGTCCCGGACGTGTGGAACCGGTCGATAGCGCCCTCGCTAGTGATGGCCGTGATCACCGTGGTGACCGAGGAGAGATGGTCGCCCTGCCAGGCGCTCAACAGGCGGCGGCAGATCAGGTCGTAGATCTTGCGTTCCTCGTCGTTGACCGCGGCTCCATCTCCGGGCGTCGTCGTCGGAATGATGGCATGGTGATCGCTGACCTTCGCGTCGTCGATGAAGCGGCGGCCGAGCGGGCGCTCCCCCGTGCCGGGCGCGAGCAATTCGTGGTACGGCCCCTCGATGTTGTGGACGACGCACGCGAGCGTTGCGGCGACATCCTGGGAGAGGTGGCGGCTGTCGGTACGTGGGTAACTGATCAGCTTGTGCCGCTCGTACAGCGCCTGCGCGAGATCCAACGTCCTTTGCGCGCTGAAGCCAAACAGGCGGTTGGCGTGGCGCTGCAGTTCCGTGAGGTCGTAAAGCAGAGGCGGCTGCAGCCGCTGCGTTTCGCTGTCGGCCGACTCGATCGCGGCGGCGCCCGCTCGCGCCCGGGCGACAATCGCCTGCGCCTCTTCGCCCCCCGCGCTCAGGCGCGTGACCCTCTGATTGCCCTCGGCGCGAAACCATGTGCCGGCATACTTGCTTTCGTCCTGTCGGCCGCTGGGATGGAAGCTCGCCACGACCTCGATGTAGTCCTCTGGCACAAAACCGCGGATCGCCAGTTCGCGTTCCACCACCATGGCGAGCGTGGGCGTCTGCACGCGGCCCACTGACAGCTCTTCGTCGTAGGCCAATGAGTAAGCGCGCGAAAGATTCATCCCCACCAGCCAGTCCGCCTGGCTGCGCCCGCGCGCGGCGTCGGCCAGAGCATCGTAATCCGCACCCGGCTTCAGCGTGTCGAAACCCTTCCTGATCGCTTCCGGAGTCAGCGAGGAAATCCACAACCGCCGCACCGGCTTCTCGCACTTCGCAGCTTCGTAGATGTAGCGGAAAATCAGCTCGCCCTCGCGCCCGGCGTCCGTCGCGCAGATCACAGACGAGATGCGCGGCGAATTCAGGATCTTGCGTACCACCTCAAACTGGTCGCGCGTCTGGTCGTAGACCTTCAGCGGCCATTCGCGCGGCAGCATGGGCAGCGTGTGGCGCCGCCACTGCTTCCAATTTGGATTGATCTCGTGCGGCTCGGGCAGTGCGACCAGGTGGCCGATGGCCCAGGTAACCACGTAACCGTTGCCGTGGAGGTAACCCTGTCCCGATTGAGTCGCGCCGAGAGTCCGCGCCACGTCGCGAGCCACTGAGGGCTTTTCGGTCAACACGGCGACATTGGCAGAATTCCGCGCCTTCATCGAGATGCCTCCAGTTTACCGGGGAGCTCTTCCGTTTCAATCCACGCGCCCCGCGCGGGGCGCGACGGTATCTGGTTGGCCAGCATCCGGTCGTCAGCGATGTTTCAATCCACGCGCCCCGCGCGGGGCGCGACGGCGATACCGCCGCGCGTGGCAATCCATTCTTTGTTTCAATCCACGCGCCCCGCGCGGGGCGCGACTTCAGTTCGCGCATAAGCTGCGCTAAAGCGATGTTTCAATCCACGCGCCCCGCGCGGGGCGCGACCGCGCGGTAGCGCGGTCCAATCCGCTTCCCACAGTTTCAATCCACGCGCCCCGCGCGGGGCGCGACAGGGCCCGCGCCGCGGAGCCACCTCAACCCGCGTGTTTCAATCCACGCGCCCCGCGCGGGGCGCGACTGTATCTGATGCAGGAGATCCACAAGTTGTTTACGTTTCAATCCACGCGCCCCGCGCGGGGCGCGACGCGGAAGAACTCCCAGAGATTGCGGACGACAGCCGTTTCAATCCACGCGCCCCGCGCGGGGCGCGACCGAGCTTTCCGGCCCCGATGGCAAGCCCATTGAGGTTTCAATCCACGCGCCCCGCGCGGGGCGCGACTTTTCGCCATTGTCTTTTCTCCTACGTTTGATGGTTTCAATCCACGCGCCCCGCGCGGGGCGCGACAGGGGCCCCCGGTCTTCAATATCGCCCACAACTGGTTTCAATCCACGCGCCCCGCGCGGGGCGCGACGTCATCGCGTGGGGCGCCATGTTGGCGCGCTCCAGTTTCAATCCACGCGCCCCGCGCGGGGCGCGACGTCATCGCGTGGGGC
>Ga0187851_10002399_pt1 | contig 16642 bp, 9 predicted proteins | sample June2016WEW_6_10_FD_132997 | JGI IMG/M metagenome (GOLD analysis project Ga0187851, IMG submission 132997) | Peatland microbial communities from SPRUCE experiment site at the Marcell Experimental Forest, Minnesota, USA - June2016WEW_6_10 | ecosystem: Environmental > Terrestrial > Soil > Wetlands...
CCTATTTTTAAATCGGATGTTCCAGGTAGCGAGTTAGCCGCGGATGGCCCCATGGTGAGAGTCGACTCGCCAAAGGAAGACGAGCTTCCGGAATTCGCCCATGCCCAGTCAGCCGATTGAAGCGCAGGGGGTGTTGTCGGTCGCTTTCCAGTTCCCTGCCAAACGGGCACTTACTTGGCGGGATTCAGAACCACAAATCCACCCGAGTGGCTGATGTAGATTCTCTGGAAGATTGCGGCGGGCAGAAGGCCTGCCGCATCGAACGCAACCGCGCGGCGAGACTGCACCACATCCTGGCCGGGGATCTTCGTCGCGCCGATTCTCAGCGTAATGTTGGAATGCACGATGACATCGTTCGCGCCGCTGCTGGTGGCCATGGAACTGCCCCAGGGCTGGGACGGATGAGCATCATGGCTGACCGGGAACAACTCCGGCGTCCGTGCACCGGTGTCTAACTGAAGCTGGACCTTGCTCCCACTCACTTCCATAAACTCCACATCCATGAGGAGGCGGTTGGTCGTGGGTGCGCCTTGATATTCGCCCGTTGCTTCAAATCGACATCGCTCCCCAGAGGGCGGAGGCTCGCCGAACTGGATCACCCGTTGTTTGTAATCGATGAGCAGGTCGAACCTGGAAAGAAAATCTTCACCGAGAACACCGCGAATGCCCGGGGCCAGCATTTTTTGCCGGGTAAGTTTGTCGACCATGGCGCCAAGGCCTGAGACGGAAGCGTCGCCGAGCTGCACATCCTGCAACCGAACCAGCTTGTCCTGCCGGTAGTGTAAAACCGTGGTCACGTTCACTTCGCCGACGGTGGGGACCTGCAACTGATTTGCGAGGGCCGGGTCGATAACGGTGCGGGTGGTGCCCGTGTCCACCAGGAAGCGGAACGGACCAACGCCGTTCACTTTGGCTTCGACAACCATCAGGTAGCCGTCGCGCAGTCGGAACGGTATTACCTCCTTCGTTTGTTTATCTTGCGCAACAAGGGCTCCGGGAAGTGCGATAGCCAACAGAAGGGTGAAACATCGCACATTGAGTCGACATCGGCCCAGGAGGCTACATCGTTCCAGGCAACGACATCGATCGGGCGGGAGACCGGTCTGCAGCATCATGACCTTCCCATCGGCGAACGCTCAATTCTCTTGAGCGTTCACTGTCCCAGAAATGTATCTCGTATCATGGGATATTGTCTACAGGAAGAAATTTTGCTCTCCGGCGGAGCGACCTTCTGTGCCCCAGGTCACTCCATTTTTGGTCTTTGGCAGCGCAAAGACCCGGGGTTTCCGGCTGCTCAAATGCCAATAAGCCCTCCAGCGCTTTCAGGTGCTGGAGGGCGTTTGTAAAGTGCCTGGTCCCCGCCCAGTTTGCTCTCATGCAGGTGTCTTGGCTTCAGCGGGGAACCTGAGCGAGTTGTCCATGCTTCGATAGAGAGCTTCCACCGCATTGAGCAACGCGATGACTTCTTCCTGCAGTTGGTCGAGAGCTTCTGTTTTCTTCTCTTGCGCCCCTGCGATCACGGTCTCAAAGCTCCTGTCGATCAACCCGCTTTGAATAAAGTGTTTGGCAAAATTCTGAAACACAGCAACGTCCGTCGGCGCTTCAATACCGCGCGTGATCAGCAAAGCGCGAGCGCTACGGAGCGTGATGGAATAGATCGCTTCCCCGCTCTCGACATCGCCGGCGCGCAGCTCTTCCAGTAACTGCCTGGCGCCCTTGAGATCTACTTCAATCAGGTCAAAGAGCCCGGCCGAGCACTCACCAACGCCCCTGCCGACCAACGAAAAGGGCTTATCCGCACCCCAATCCTGGTAGTAGCTCTTGTCTTCGCTGGAGGGCGGAATCTCCCGGAAGCGGCCGGCAATCTCTCGAATCGCCTGGGTGCCCTCACCATCGATGTAGGCGGCAAAGGATGGGTAGTGATTCTTCCGCACGATCCACAGCTTCAGGACCTCATGCACGAACTCCGGGAGATCGCGCGCGCTCACACGATCGATCTGCCTTGCCAGCCGTGCCTTGCCTGCGCCGATTTCAGCCCCGGCAACAATGGCATAAGCCGGGAACATGTCTTGCCCGCTGCGCCCAACATTGCCGAAGAAGCCAAGATCGGCGAGCATGTGCTGCCCGCAGGTATTCGGGCAGCCGGAGAGGTTGAGGTGGAAATCTTCAATCCGATCGAGATCGAGCGTGGAAGCCTTCAATCGCTCCGCGGTTGCGGACAAAGCTCCCTTGGAAAGGCAGATGCCAAGCTTGCAAGTATCCGCACCGGTGCATGAGATCGAATCGCCGACAAGACGCGGACCGCCAGAAAGTTCGACCACTTCGCCAACCACGTGAAAGACGTTTGCAAGATAGGCCCTGGGGATATTTCGAAGTCGGAGGTTCTGACCAAAAGTGGCGCGCAGCACATGGTTTCCGAAATGCTCAAGAAACTCCGCGAGCCGAATGGCCGATGCGTTGCTCACATTACCAAGAAAAAATGGAATTCGAATCGAAACAAGTTCGGAATCTCTCTGCTTCTCGACATAGCGATCTCGCCACTGAAGGAACTCCGGGGAGTCATCCTGCTCGGGAGCAAGATTAGGACGGTCGCTCGATTGCGGCACGTCCTCAATAAGTAGCGCATCTGGATTCTCCGTGCGAACCTGTTGCAACTCCTCTTGGTAGAGTTCGAGGAATCGCTCCTGGCCAAGACTCCTCCAAAGAAACCGGAGGCGTGCTGCATTGCGATTCTTGCGGTTACCGTGTTTGTCAAAAAGCCGTTTGACTGCGCTCGTCACAGCATATACATCGCCGGCCGGAATGAAGTCGTGCAAGAGATGTCCAACTTCTGGCTTGGCGCCCAACCCGCCTGCAACAAAAACCCGAAAGCCCTTCTCACTCTCGCGTGTCTGCGCCACGAATCCAAGGTCATTGAACTCTGCGTAAGCGCTATCGGCGAGTGAGTTGGAAAAAGCAATCTTGAACTTGCGCGGAAGCAGCCAAGAATCCGGCTCAGCGATCAATCTGCTGGTCAGCGCGAAGGCATAAGGGCTTGGATCGAATGCCTCATCGATACCGACACCCGCATCTGGAGACACGAGAATGTTGCGCACTGTGTTGCCGCCTCCCCCGCGGGAAGCAAGGCCTGCCGTCAGAAGTTCCCGCATCACTGCGAGGACATTTTCAAGCCCAACATCGTGAATCTGAAACTCCTGACGGGTCGTGATATGAATTGCGTCTTTGCCGTGCCGCGAGGAGATTTCCGCAATGGCCCGCAACTGCCGCGGCGTAAGCGCGCCCCCGGTTGTCCTGATGCGCACCATGTAAGTCCCGTCCTGGCGTTGCTCATAGCAGCCGAAGGAAACTCGGCGCACTTTTAGCGTCGCGGCATCGATTTCGTCACGCCGAAAGCGCGATATATGGGACTCCAACTCATCGAGTTCACTAACCAGACCGTCAGGAATCCTATAAAACATGAATCGCCTCCTTGGTATCGACTTCGAAACACGTTACTCAGTTTCGGGACATACAGAGAGGTGAGTCGACGAATGACTCACTTCAGCCGCACAATTTGGGCCGGGCTCGTCTCCGCCTCACGCGGAGCAGCCCAGAGTTGGTAGCTGTTAAGCAAGAACTGAATACCGAGGGCAAATAGCCAGACCAAGAGCGCAAAGCGCAGCGGCCGGTGTGGAACTCGTGTGCTGAGGATTGTCCCGCCCACGGCTCCGAAGATGCCACCGATGATGAGTTGCAACAGAAGTGATGTATCGGAGGAGTGAGAGAACCAATGCGCTCCGCTTCCAATCAGTGAGACGATGAAACCGAAAGTAATATCCGTGCCGACTACCTGTGCGGGAAGCAAAGGAGTAAGACCGAGCAGTGCCGCGCTGCCTAATGCGCCAGCCCCAGCCGATGAGAAGCCAACCTCGGCGCCCACCGGGAACATCAACCATGGGAGCCATGGACTACGGTCGCGTAAGTTGTTGTCCCGTACCTTTTTTCGAAAGAAATAGATAATCTGCCAACCCGCAGTAGTAACAAGGATTGCGCCGAGCAATGCATTCAACAGATATTGCGATCCAGAGTCCACAAGATGTTTTAGGAACAGCGACCCGGCAATTACGCCAGGCACCCCTCCCAGAAGCATGAAACCCAAGGTCCGCCAGACCACGTTTCGCCGCAGGATTTGCGCCGGAACCAAAACCAGTTTCACCGCTGTCGCAAACATCAGGCCGATCCCGACGGCAATCGGCGCGGGAACACCGAGAAACAAAACCAAAATAGGAACAGTAACCGTACCGGCGCCAACTCCGGTGAGGGCAATAAAGAGCGCAATAACGAATCCGATGATATATCGCATTTCTTGCACTTGCTCCTTACCTATCCCGCAGCCGACGCCGGGATGCAAATGCCAAACTCAACGTGCAGCCAGAATCGGACCGGAGTCATCGAAATACAGTGACGGCCCTGGATCGCTGGCTGTCAGAAGACATTTGGATCGTCCCATTCATCGTTCCGGCTGTTCGGCACCATGCGAGGCCGAACAGCAGGGATCGGAAAAGTGACAAAGGCTATTGGTTGTCGTTGCTCTTTGTCACGTCTTTGAAGGATTCCGCTATCGATTTGGCGCCCGGAGTGCGGTGAATCCTTCCGTTGAACACATCGTCCCATGTGATGTAGGGGTAGAGATTGTGCTGTTTGGCCTGCGCTTCGAACTCAGCCTTGAGCGCAGCCAACTTCTCTGGATACTTCTGGGCCAGGTCAACTCGCTCGGTGTAGTCCTCATTCAGGTTGTAGAGCTCCCAGCCGTTTTCATCAAAGGGTTTGTGGCTTAGGTAATTTCCGGTGATGAAGCTGCTTGGGTAGGCCAACTCGGCTTTCCACCCATCCTTGTAAATCGACCTTGAGCCGAAGATGTAGTAGTACTGCTCCGTGTGGCGGGTTGGTGCCTTCGCGTCGTCGATCGAGTACGCGAGAGAGGTTCCCTCGATTGGCTGCTGCTTGATTCCGCGAATTTCTTCGGGAGCCTTGAGGCCCACGAGATCGAGCGTGGTTGGAAGAATGTCGATGACGTGGCTGTACTGAGTGCGAATTCCGCCTTTGTCCTTAATGCCTCTGGGCCAATAAACAATGAGCGGATTGTGCGTGCCGCCTTCGCTGTTCGCATCCTGCTTCCAGTATTTGAACGGAGTGTTGGCGGCCTGCGCCCAGCCGAGCGGATAATTTCCATTGGTTGCAGCGGGTGTGCCGATCTCGCCGATCTTCTTCAGGTTGTAGTCAATATTCTCTTGTTCCGATTTGGGCCCGGCCAACAGACCTTGATCGACAGTGCCGTTCAGCGTACCCTCTTTGCTCGCGCCATTGTCGCCAATGGAGATGAAGATGAGCGTGTTGTCGAGCTGACCGATTTCTTTCAAGTGATTGACGAGGCGGCCGATTTCAAAATCTGTGTAGGTCAGGTAACCCGCATAGACTTCGAAAAAGCGCGCGTAGAGTTTTTGCTCTTCAGGCGTCAGCGCATCCCATGCCTTGATGTTCGGATTGCGATCGGGAAGTTTCGCATCGGCTGGAATCACGCCTAGCTTCTTCTGACGCTCGAACACCTCTTCGCGGTAAGCATCCCAGCCCTTGTCGAACTTGCCCTTGTACTGGTCGCTCCAATACCGATCTACCTGGTGCGGAGCGTGCGTGGCGCCGGGCGCGTAATAAAGGAAGAAAGGCTTGTCCGGAGCCGCCTTCTTTTGGCGATCGATGTAGACAATCGCCTTGTCGGTGATCTGATCATTCAAGTGGCGGCCATCGGGACGCACATGAACCTGATCTTCCACCAGGTCGGGATGGTATTGATCGGTTTGCGAACCGAGGAACCCGAAGAAGTGGTCGAAGCCTTTGCCGGTTGGCCAATGATCGAATGGGCCGGCATCGGTCGCCTCTTCGTCAGGAGTTACGCCATACTTACCCACGGCAAAAGTGTTGTAGCCGTTGTCGCGGAGAATCTCGGCGATGGTACCGGCCGTCGGGGGTACGCGGCCATCCCAGCCCGGAAATCCCGCAGACATGACCGTGTGCGAAAAACCGGATTCGTGCACCGATGCGCTGTTGCGGCCCGTGAGCAGCGCAGCGCGCGTCGGGGCGCAGATGGCGCAAGTGTGGAAGTTGGTATAACGCAGGCCATTGTTGGCCAGGGTGTCAAATGTAGGAGTCTGGATGAGGCCGCCGAATGCGCCGGCGGCGCCAAAGCCCACATCGTCGATCAGGATCCACACCACATTGGGTGCGCCAGTGGGCGCTTTCACAGGCTCGGGCCACCATTCTTTCGAGTCAGCGAGTGTTCTGCCCACGACTCCCTGAAATGGCTGTGCCTCCTGCGCGTGCAGTGAGAGTCTGGCTCCCACCGCAAGAATTAACGCGGATGTCAAAGTCTTCAGTACGTGCTTCCGATTCATGTTGCTCCTGTTGGTTCAAGTCACTCAGCGATGATTTGGAAAATGGAGAGAGCGCGTTTCCTATTTGCTGTTGCTGTTGTTGTTGACCAACAGTCCCGGCGGAGTGAACCCCTTGGGCAGATAGGTGTGGTGAAAGCGTTGGTTATACACATCGTCGAAGGTGATGTAGGGATAGAGATGGTGTGACTGCGCCTGCTGTTCGAACTCGGCCTTGAGCGCAGCCAGCTTCTCCGGATACTTCTTCGCCAGATCGATGCGTTCGGTGGGATCGTCATTGAGGTTGTAGAGCTCCCACGCATTTTCGTCGAACGGTGGATTCGTGACGACGTGTTGCGTCTCAACTTGGTTGGGAAAGGGCAGTTCCGCTTTCCAACCGTTGTCATAAATCGAGCGCGAGCCAAAAATGTAGTAGTACTGCACCGTGTGATGCCACGGAGCATTGGCATTGTTCAGTGAATCGGCAAACGAAATTCCCTCGATCGGCTGCTGCTTGATTCCGCGAATTTCTTCGGGCGCCTTGATGCCAACCAGGTCGAGAGTGGTGGGAAGCAAGTCAATCACGTGGCTGTACTGCGTGCGAATACCGCCCTTGTCCTCATCCTTGATGCCCTTCTGCCAGTAGACGATCAGCGGATTGTGCGTCCCGCCCTCGCTGTTGGCATCGGACTTCCAGTACTTGAATGGCGTGTCGGCAGCTTGCGCCCATCCCAGCGGATAGTTGCCCGCATGGGCTTCCGGCGTGCCGATCTTGTCGATCTTGGCCAGGTTATAGGCGACGTTCTCTTCCTCGCTGACCGGCTTGCGCGCAATGGAACGATCGATGCTGCCTTCGAGCGACCCTTCTTTGCTTGCGCCGTTATCCCCAATTGAGATGAAGATCAGCGTGTTGTCGAGTTGGCCTATTTCTTTCAGGTGATTGATCAGTCGGCCGACTTCAAAGTCCGTATAAGTCAGATAGCCCGCATAGACTTCGAAGAAGCGCGCATAGAGCTTCTTCTCATCGGGCGTCAGCGAATCCCATGCCTTGATGTTGGGATTGCGATCGGGAAGGACAGCGTTCGCCGGGATCACACCAAGTTGCTTCTGGCGCTCAAAGACTTTTTCGCGAAACACATCCCAGCCCTCATCAAACTTGCCTTTGTATTGATCGCTCCAATATCGGTCGACCATGTGCGGAGCATGCGTGGCGCCGGGAGCGTAATAGAGGAAGAACGGCTTGTCCGGCGCGGCCTTCTTCTGGCGGTCGATGTAGAAGATCGCCTTGTCGGTGATCTGGTCGCTCAAGTGGCGGCCATCGGGAGTGACATGCGCCTGATCCTCAACCAGGTCCGGCTTGTATTGATCGGTCGCAGAGCCAAGAAATCCAAAGAAGTGATCAAAGCCCTTGCCGGTGGGCCAATGATCGAATGGCCCGGCGTCTGTGGCTTCTTCGTCAGGTGTGATGCCGTACTTGCCGACTGCAAAAGTGTTATAGCCATTCGCGCGGAGGATTTCCGCAATGGTACCGGCGGTCGCAGGCACGCGGCCATCCCAGCCGGGGAAACCAGCCGACATCGAAACGTGCGAGAAGCCGGATTCATGCACCGATGCGCTGTTGCGGCCAGTGAGCAGCGCCGAGCGAGTCGGGGCGCAGATAGCGCAGGTATGAAAGTTCGTATAGCGCAGACCATTGTTGGCAAGGGCGTCGAATGTGGGAGTCTGAATCAAGCCGCCAAACGTGCCGGCGGCGCCAAAACCCACATCGTCAATCAGGATCCAGACCACGTTTGGCGCGCCTGCAGGGGCCTTCACCGGTTCCGGCCACCATTCCTTCGACTCGGCCAGCGTTCTGCCAACGGTCCCTTGATACGGCTGTGCCTCCTGCGCGTGCAGTGAGAGTCTCGCTCCCACCGCAAGAATCAACGCCGATGTCAGCGTCTTCAATATGCTTCTCTCGTTCATGGAACTCCTCTTGGTTTCGGTCATCCTCAGATGACTCGGTTGATAGGCCGCTCGCAACCGCGCGATATTTGGAGCTGGAAACGTTCTGGCCACGCAAGCTCACTTCAGTTCGACAGTCACTTTTTCAATCTCCCCGGTGAAGCGATAGGGCGATCGGTATTCGAGGCTCACAGGCGAGCCGAGGTCACTGCCCACGTCGAAGGTCTCTCCAGAACCGTAAACACTGGAGAATTGGCTTTGGCCCGCTGGAGTGCCATTGATGGAAAGGCGGACCGAGCCGGAGACCGGACCACGGCCCAGGTACCCGACGGGGCCAGCGGCCGGCGAGGCGGTGATGGACGCTGGGTCGGGCGTGACCGCGAGCTCAATGTGCTGGAGACCAGGGCGAAGTATCTGCGTAGCGACGAGTTGATCGCTATGTTCGTTCGAGGCGTTCACTTCGTAATAAACGCGGTTGTTTTTGACAAACAGACTTAGACCACCAAGTTCGCCGCCGTCAGCAAGAATCACGCCTTCTGCGCCGTCGGGAGGAATAATCACATCGGCGTCAATGGTGTAACCGTGGCCGAAGAAGCCGGGCGCATAGCGCAAGGGAACCCTCTCGTCACCGGAGCGGAAGACAAACGAAGTCTTGTCGCGCTGCGTGGCATCGAGCGGCGAGGAACGCGCTGGCAAAATCGGGTACGCGTGATTGCGGGTTGCTTCCTCGTCAAATACCTTGATGAGTTCCTTGAGTTTCTCAGGATTCTTTTCGGCAAGGTTGTGTGCCTGGCTGGGATCGTCGTTCAGGTTGTAGAGTTCCCACGGACGAACATCGAGGTTTTTGTCCGTGTTAGTGAAGGGAAGCGGAGCCTCCCACGTCGAGTGATAGCGGTTGCCGGCCCACCAGCCATCTTTGTAGATGCCGCGATTGCCGCTCGTGGTGAAGTACTGGAGGGTATGCCGCGTTGGTGCGTTCGGGTTATCGAACGTGTAGGTCAAACTTTTCCCTTCGAGGGGAATCTGCTTGACGCCGTTTACTTCGTCGGGGAACTTGATGCCGGCGATGTCGTAGATGGTCGGGGCGATGTCGTTGACATGCGAGAACTGGCCGCGCACGCCGGGCTTGATGTGGCCGGGCCAGTTGACGATCAGTGGATCGGTAACGCCGCCCAGGTGCGAGGCGTCCTGCTTGGTGCCGCCCCAGGGCGAGTTGAGGGCCCACGCCCAGGCCGCAGCGTAGTGGTTCATATAGAGCTCGCTGCCCAGAAGGTCCGCGATGTCGTTGCGCTCTTCGATGCTCTTGGGTTTTCCGTTCACATCGCGTGCGTCATGGCCTTCGATACCGCCCTCGGCACTGGCGCCGTTATCTCCTATGATCGCGAAGACGATCGTGTTGTCGGCCTTGCCCTCCGCCTTGATCGCATCCAGCACGCGGCCAACCTCGTGATCGGTCTGCTCCAGATAGCCGGCGTAGACCTCGGCCTGATGAGCGAGCAGCTTTTTCTGATCGTCGGTGAGCGAGTCCCAGGCCGGCAGCCCTTCGGGCCGCGGCGTAAATTCGGCGTTGGCAGGAATCAGGCCCGCGGCTTTCTGCTGGTCGAAGGCTTCCTTGCGAATCACGTCCCAGCCGCGGTCAAAGCGCCCGCGGTAGTGTTCGATCCACTGCTCAGGAACCTGGTGGGGCTCGTGTGTTGCGCCGGTGGCGTAGTAGAGGAAGAAGGGCTTATCGTTGGCCACCGCGTCGTGCTGATGCAACCACTGGATGGCGTGATCGGTGATATCCGTGGTGAAGTGGTAGCCCTCTTTGGGAGTCTTCGCAGGCTCAGCCGGCGCATTGTCGTTGAAGATGCGCGGATAGTACTGATCGTCGGCGGCCTGGATAAAGCCGTAGAAGTGCTCGAAGCCGAGGCCGAGAGGCCAATGATTGAACGGGCCAGCGGGGCTTACCTCCCACATCGGCGTGTTATGCCACTTGCCGTAGGCCGAGGTAGAGTAGCCGTTGTCCTTGAGGATCTCGGCGATAGTGGCGGCGCTCTGCGGAATGACTGTGTTGTACCCCGGAAAGGGAGCCGAACTCTCGGCGATGGAACCGAAGCCTACCTGGTGATTGTTGCGCCCGGTCAAGAGGGCTGCGCGCGTAGGTGAGCAGAGCGCGTTCATGTGGAAACTGTTGTAGCGCAGGCCGGAGTTGGCCAGCCGCTCGAAATTCGGGGTATAGATGGGACCGCCGAACGCGCTACTGGCGCCAAAGCCGACGTCGTCAATGAGAATGACGACAACGTTGGGCGCATTGGCGGGAGCCTTTGGCGGCTCAGGCCACGACTGCGGCGGCACTTCGTGCAATGGTGCAGTTGGCCAGCTTGGCTTTGCCTCGGCGTCCTGGGCCCTGGCCGGCAGCCACGAGTTAAAGGCCACTGCTCCACTGAGCATCCATCCCACATGTTGCGAGATCTTCATGTCTATCTCCGTTTCTCTTTTGTCTGGGTAGCTTCAAAGGACATGCAAGGCCACGAGCATTCGCTCGATCGCGGCAAGTCCCATGGATGAGTTATGCGGGAGTCAACAACAACAATTGCTACACGAGGGCTGGCGCATTCCGGCCCTCCTTCACTGCAACGCTGGCGCGCTGCCGTCCACCGGACCGCGCCCACTCCATCACGCGCGCCGGCGCTCCATTCTTCTTGAGCTCTTCTGCCATGAAGCGCATGTACGGATCGATGTGATGGAAGAAATGCTTGTATCCAGCGCAGAGGTAATTGAGCCCATACTCGCCCGACGCCGTCTGCGTAAAACGGTGCTTGGGGCACTCGCCGTTGCAGGCGAAACGCACATCGCACGCCCGGCAATCGGAGGGCAGCCCGATTTCTTTTGCATTGCCAAAGCGCGTTTGTTGCGGTGAATCCACCAAGCTTGCCAATGCCTTCTGCATGATGTTCCCGAGCTTGTTATCCGGATAAACGAAGTGATCGCAGGAATACACATCGCCGTTGTGCTCGACAGCAAGCGCGCTGCCGCAAGTTGGCTTGAAGACGCAGAGCGATTGCGGCACGCCGTGCCAGGACTCCAGCGCAACATCGAAGATCTGTACGAAGACGCGGCCCACATCCTGAATAACCCAGTCGTCAAAAACCTGCTGCAGGAATTTGCCAAATTGCAGCGGCTCAACAGACCAATCGGAGACTGCGGACTGCTGCCGCGAATACGGCTTCAGCAGTACCAGGCCATTGGGGTCGGGCTTTGTGGCGACCTGCTCGACGATGGGAATGAATTGCAAATACTTACTGCCGATCTCCTTGAGGAAGCGATAGACCTCGTGCGCACGATAGGAATTCTTTCGGTTGATCACGGTCAGCGTGTTGAACTCGACACCGTGCTTCTTGAGAAATCCAAGGCCGCGCATCACACGGGCAAACGTTGGCTACCCGCCTTTATCCACGCGGTAGGTGTCGTGAATCTCTTCCGGACCATCAACAGAGAGACCGATCAAAAATTTGTTGCGCGCCAGAAACTCGCCCCACTCATCGTTGAGCAGAGTGCCGTTGGTCTGAAATGCATTGTCGATGGTCTTGCCCGCCGCATGCTTCTTCTGCAACTCGACGACACGCTCGAAGAATGGAATCCCGAGCAGCGTCGGTTCTCCGCCCTGCCACGCAAAACTCACTTGTTGCGCAGGCTGCGATTGAATGTACTGACGAATGTATGTCTCAAGAACATCGTCAGCCATGCGAAAGTCTCGTCCGCTGCCCGCGTAGAGATTTTCCTTCTCCAGGTAGTAGCAGTACGTGCAGTCGAGATTGCAGATAGGGCCAATTGGCTTGGCCATAATGTGAAACGGCTTCATCGGAACGCTGCTCTTTTCCTGAATCCCAATGGGGACGAATGCCCAATGAAAAAGCCCACGAGGCAGAGGCTCGTGGGCCGGAAATTCTGGAGGATTCAGGCGATGCGGACCGGTTATATCCGCATGATTGCCGCTTTCCCACGAGGCTGCTCGACTGTCAGTAGATCGACAGGACAACAACAAGCGCGGGATGAAGTGGCAAGATGCATGGAACGCGAAGTCCTTTGTAGCCGCATTCTCGCCCTGATTTGAGAAGCATGTTTTCCGCGAGAACTGAATCGATGATGCATGGGGATCGAAAATCTGTCAAGCAATCAACGATTAGTGTTGCATTTTTTGAGCGGAAACGTTGAGCCTCGCTTGACACTGTTTCGAGTTTATGGCTCAATACAAACAAATGCAGGAACAAATTCACATCCCGGCAACGCTCGTTCCCGCTTTCGAGCTGACGCCCTGTCGCTCGTGTTGTTGTTGATCGTTCGCTTATCCTCTCACACAAACGATTGTTGATTTTGAGCGCTGCCAGCGCCCGATGCGGTGTTACTGCGCGGACGCAAGCGAGCGATCATCCAGCGTTTGTGAGCTTTCCAACACACAACGGATCTTCCAGTTCCACCGATTGATTGAATGATCGATAGAGGCACTGAGGCATCACTCGCTTTCTTTGAAGGGAAATCATCCATGAAGACCATGCAGAAGTTTGCTCTGAACTCGGCGCAATGTTGTCGCATCTCTCTCATCCCCGAGCAGGATGCGCTTTCCGTCGTGGGCAAGCGCGTCAGACCCATCTAGAAGCATTGCGCAGCGCGCAGTGCAATGGCCCACGACCCTCGTCGTGGGCCATTTTTATTTGCGATCGAGAACGATCGCGACCTTGGAGGCATCATGTCCGCTGTACATCTCACTTTACGATCCGCCATTAAGCGAAACCTCTCCCACATGCTGGGCGCACTCTTCCTGCTTGTTGTGGCCTCAGCCCTGCCAGCCCAGATTGTCGAAACCGGAATCATCACCGGCATTGTGAAAGACAACACCGGTGCAGTGGTGATCAAAGCCAATGTAACCGTGCGCAACACGAGCACCGGCTTGACGACCAACACCACCACTGACTCGCAGGGACTTTATGTCTCGCCGCCTCTGAATCCGGGAAACTACGACATTGCCGTGGATGTTCCAGGTTTCAGCAAAGTCGTCGAACACGTCAGGCTCGAAGTTGGACAGCGCCTCGCTGCCGATGTTGCGCTGACCGTAGGCGGCGCCGCGGAAACAATCGAAGTGCAGGATACAGGCGCCGTATTGGAGACCGAGAGTTCCACTGTCGGCAATCTTCGCACCGAGCAAGCCGTTAGGGATCTGCCCCTCAACGGCCGCAATTTCAATGAACTGTTTAACCTGGGCGCGGGCGCTATCTCCACAACAGCCCAATCCACCGGCAGCATCCCCTATACGCAGCAGCGTGGCCCCTCCTACTTCGCCATCAACGGCTCGCGCCCTCAGGAAAACCGCACTCTTGTGGATGGCATTGGCGACCAGGAAAACCATAACAGCATGACGGCGATCTTCCCACCAATAGACGCCATTCAGGAGTTCTCGGAAGAAACCCAGGACGCCGACTCGCGCTATGGCCGTGGCAACGGCGGCACCATCAGCGTGGTCGTCAAGTCCGGAACCGATCACTATCACGGCGACGTCTTCGAGTTTTTCCGCAACACCGCTCTGGACGCCAGAAACTTTTTCAATACTCCGGTAGCTGGACCCACAGGAGAGAAATCGCCCCTGCGGCAAAACGAATTTGGTGTCACCTTCGGCGGACCGGTCTTTTGGAAACAGGCCAACCCAAAGACCTTCTTTTTTGCCGACTATGCCGGAAAGCGCTTCGCTCAGGGCCAGAACTTTCTGAATAGCATTCCCGTTGTCAATGTCACAGCCGCAGGCTATGACTTTACAAACTACTTTAACCAGAACCCCAGCCTTGTTATTAAGAACCCGCTGAACAACGCCATCACATATACCAAAAGCAACCCCATCATCCCAGCAAACACGCCAGGCTTGGACCAGACCGGCATCAACCTTCTGAATCTCTATCAGAAATATGCGCAGCCGAATTATGGGGCGGCGGGCGCGACCACCAACAATTACTTTTACGGCCCACTGTTGATCAACAACGAAGACGACTTCGATGTGAAGATCGACCGCAAATTTACTGAGAAAGACAGCGCCTTTTTTCGCTATAGTCAGGGCCATGACATCCTCTCCCAGCCCGGCATCCTGCCGACGCCCTTGGTCGGCGCCGTCATCTGCGGGCCTGCGTCGGACCCTGCGCATCAGGCTGTGCTCAGCGAAACGCATATTTTCTCTCCGACCACCGTCAATACGGCGCGCTACGGCTGGACGCGCTTCTTTGTCTACGCCAAGAACTGGGATGGGGCTGGCAGCCAGTATGCGGGATTGGCTTCCGCCTCGCAACTCAACATTCCCGGCGTAATCAATCCCAACAATTCTCTTTCGGTTGGACTGCCGGTCTATTCTTTCTCTGGCTACACGTCGATCGGCGATGCGGCCAACAGTCCCACGAATATCGGAACCAACAACTACCAATGGGACGATGATCTCAACCTGGTGCGCGGAAAGCACTCGCTGGACTTTGGCTTCGAACTGATTCGTCTCGAGTACAACATGTTTCAGAGCAACGCGGAACATGGCTCCGAATCTTACGGCACGCGTTACACAGGACTGGCATGGAGCGATCTGCTCTTCGGCGCCCCGACAGGCGGCAGCTACGCCTTCCCCTCCGGCGTAGGTTTGCGAGAGAGCGATCTATCCTTCTACGCGCAAGACAACTACAAAGTCAGCAATAGGCTCACGTTGAATCTGGGCGTGCACTATGAGAACTTCCTCGGCTGGCCTTGGACTGAAGTTCACGCCAAGGAATACGCCTTCGTTCCTTCCATCTCGACGACGTCCTTGGAGCAGGTGGGAACCCACGGAATTCCCAGCAGCGGTTTGAGCGGCAACAACTTCAACTTCGCTCCGCGCATTGGATTGGCCTACAAGGTCACCAGCAAGACGGTCTTCCACGCCGGCTACGGCATCTACTACGCGGCGCCCGACGTCGGTGTTTCCTCCACATTGGCGGCCAATGTTCCGGTGTATGACTATTGGGCCTTCAATAATCCGGCCGCGTATGTAGTCGGCGCAACAAACAGCGCGGTGTTCAACTATGCCAGCAGCGGATTTGTTCACACGGTTGCCACGTCAGGCAGTCAGATCCTGCCGGGCCAGGCCGCGTATGCCGTGGATCCGAATGCCAAAACTCCGTACACGGAGCAGTGGCATGCGGCTATTGAGCAGGAGATCCCCTTCTCCACCGTCCTTAAGTTCGCCTACGTAGGAACCAAGGGCGCACACCTCGACAATATTCGGGACATCAATTCAAACCAGTGGGGAGCGAACGGAGCAACCACTGTGACTGTGGCGCGTCCCTACCCGACCTTTGGCCAGATCAGTGAACTTGAAACCAGGCAGGTATCCAGCTACAACGCTTTGCAGGTTACCGCTGAGCGTCGCGCGCGCGGACTGGGCCTCCTCGCCTCCTACACCTACAGTCACGCTCTGGACGAAGGTTCGGCTGAATCGGCTACCGTTACGAACCCATTTAACCTCCGTTACGACTACGGTAATTCGGACTACAACGTGCCGAATCGCTTTGTCGCCAGCGCGAATTACGAGTTGCCCTTCAAGGGCAGCGGGCTCCTGGGACCGCTTGAGCGTGGATGGCAGTTGAACGCCATTGCACAGTTCTACGATGGCCTGCCCTTTTCCGTCGGTTCAACCACCTCATTGGGCGATGGACAGTCGCCTCGCGCAATACTGCTTCCCGGCTTCGGCAACGGATCGCTGCCCAAAGGCCAGCGTGGCCTCACTGCGGCCCATCCCTGGTTCAACACCGCGGCCTTCGCGGTTCCAGCCGCTACTTCTTTCACGTATGGAAACTCCGGGCGAAACAGCCTGGAAGGTCCGGGGACAAAATATGTGGACTTCTCGATTTTCAAGGATACTCACCTGACCGAGTCGAAAGTGCTGCAACTGCGCGCGGAAGCCTTCAACCTGGCCAACACGCCGCAGCTCAATAATCCCGCCGCAACCGCTGGCACAGCCGCCATTGGAAGCATCTCCACGGCAGGTTCTGACTTGACGTTTCAACGAACTGCGCGCCAGATTCAGTTCGCTGCAAAAGTCACGTTCTAACCTGCCAATCGCTCTCTGACTTATCCTGAACCACACTCTGGCGGCGCTCGGAAGATCGAGCGCCACCAGAGACTCACAAGACACACCCTGCACACAACTCTTTCGCGCATCCCCAACGGAGGTCGTGATTCATGGAAATCACTACGCGCAGTCTCTGGACTTTGATCCACGGCATGGGCTTTGGTGCGCTCTATCTGCTGGC
>Ga0187851_10002404_pt1 | contig 16603 bp, 13 predicted proteins | sample June2016WEW_6_10_FD_132997 | JGI IMG/M metagenome (GOLD analysis project Ga0187851, IMG submission 132997) | Peatland microbial communities from SPRUCE experiment site at the Marcell Experimental Forest, Minnesota, USA - June2016WEW_6_10 | ecosystem: Environmental > Terrestrial > Soil >...
ACGCCCTTTTCGCACAGCAGACCCTCGGCGGCATCACTGGCGAGGTCACCGATTCATCTGGCGGAGTCATTCCCAACACCACCGTGAGTGTTGTCGACGAGCAGACCGGCCTCACCCGCTCCGTCAAGAGCAATACCTCCGGAACTTATTCGTTCGTCAATCTCCCCATCGGTATCTACACCCTCACCTACACGGCCGATGGCTTTGACGTGCAGAAGACACAGCACATCACCGTGCAGGCTGAACGCACCGCCACCGTAAGCGCGTCGCTCAAAGTCGGCAAGACCAGCGAAACCGTCGAGGTCGAAGCATCGCCCCTGATGAACGCCGTAGACACCACCAACGGTTACGTCATGGACACAGCGCAGATCGAGTCCGTGCCCCTCGCCACCGGTAGCTTCACCGGCCTCGCCACCCAGTCCACCGGCGTCAGCGCGGAATTCGGCAGCGGCACCGGCGCCAACTCCGGCCTGGGTAACGCGCCCATCTGGGCCAACGGCCAACGCGACACCTCGAACTCTTTCTTGCTCAATGGCGTCGACGCCAGCAATCTCTTCAACGGCAAAAGCACAAGCCAGGTCGCCTCGGCGCGCGTCATCAATTCAACCGGCGTACAAACCAGCCCCGGCGGCGGCGGCGGTGAAATTCCCTCCGCCGCGTCCATCTATCTTTCCATCGGCAATGCAATTCCTACGCCGGCGCCTGAAACCATTTCTGAAGTCCGCGTGAACGCCTCAATGTACGACGCGCAACAGGGCTCGACCTCGGGCGCGCACATCGATCTAAGCACTGCCTCGGGAACCAATGCCATCCATGGCCAGGCCTACATCCACCGCGGCACAAACTGGATCAATGCGGCCCCCTTCTTCTTCAACCAGGATCCCGACGTTCCTACGTACGACAAATCGCCGCAATTGCACCGCTACGTTGCTGGCGGAACCTTCGGCGGACCGCTCATCAAAGACCGGCTCTTCTACTTCGTTGGCTACCAGCACCTGCACGTCTCCGACGCCGAACTTGGGGACTCGTTCCTCGACGTTCCGGTGGGGCTGAGCGACGATCGTTCCGCCAATGGACTCGCGATGCTGGCCAACAATTCTTTCGGCACCGCCCTCACCAACGCCAACATCGATCCGCTTGCGCTCGTCCTGTTCAACTCGCCTTCCTTGCCAGGGCAGCCAGGAAAGTGGCTCATCCCCAATGACGGCTTGAACGGCGTAGCTCCTACAAGCTCCCATATCGATAACGCGTTTATCCCTGGGACCGGCCGTTTTACCGGCGACAACGCAGTCGCCGACCTCGATTACAACGCCAGCGCCAAAGACACTCTCGCGCTCAAGTACTTCTACCAGCACGACCCCACCGTTTCGCCCTTTTCCTATTCGAGCGTCCCGGGCTTTTCTGAACACCTCGACTCTGGAGCACAGGTCGCAACCATCACCAACACTCTCACTCTTCGGTCAAACCTCAGCACCACGCAAACCATTGGCATTCTGCGCGAAAAAAACTGGGGAGACAATGAGCAGCCCTTCGGACCCGGCTCCATCCCCGGAGGCGCCGCGGGCACCGGTTCCATCAACATGTTCGGCTCCAATTATTTCCCCGGCATCTCCATTTACAACGTGCTCGGAAACAACCAACCCAGCGGCATCAGCTCGGTCTATCTGAACTTTGGACCCAATGCCGAGTCGCAATCCGCCAACACCGGAGTCTTTCAGAATCGCTTGGCTCCGCGTGCCGATGGCATCTGGATGCTCGGCAAACACACGCTTAGCTTCGGTGGCACCTACACCTATACGCAGCTCAATACCATCGACAAGCGCACCGGTACCGGAACCATCGCCACCGATGACTTCAGTCAGATGCTTCAAGGCTTCGTGACCCCTGGCGATTCTTCCACTGGCTTCTACGTCACCTCGTTTCTGCAAGGCAACGCCAACCGTTACTATCGCGCTAACCAGCTCGGCACCTATGTCCAGGACAAGTGGCAGATCACACCCACGCTCTCGCTCACCGCCGGCGTTCGCTACGACTGGGATGGCGGCCTCACTGAAAAATACGGACGTATCTTCAACTTCGATCCCAGCCTTTATAACTACAACGTCGGCTCCGACACCATCACCAACCCCGGCCTCGTCATCGCTGGAAACAATGCCAACGGGACAAAGGGTGTGAGCAACACCACGCTAACAGGCCGTCAGTGGGGCATCGGGCCGCGTGTCGGCGCTGCTTGGTCGCCCGCTCGCGACCATAACACCGTTGTCATTCGCACAGGCGCTGGCATGTACTACGACCGCGGCGAGCTGTTCACCTACTTCTCGCCCGGCTACGCCATCGGCACCGTGCCCGGCGGACCCTTCGGCGTCAACCAGCAACTCCCGTTCGTCAATACTTCCATCTGCCCCACTGGCTCGCAGTCCCTCTACGAGTACTACATCCCCACCTGCGGCGGAAACGGCGGCTTCAATCCACCCACTGGTCCGCCCACCGCCGAAACCGGCAATCTTGAGAATCCCTACGGCACCGTCCTGCAACACTCTGCACCGAGCAATCCCAAGTCTTCTGATCTCAGCAACTATCTTCCCAATGCCTACAGCATCGTGAACTACGACGACGGCGCTCCCGGCGTTATCAATAATGGCCAGCCCATCTCGCTGGGTATTTACGATCGCAAAAACAAATTGCCCTATACCATCAACTACACCCTGGATGTTCAGTGGCAGCCGCGACCTGACATCGCAGTCGAACTCGGATACGTGGGCAATGTTGGACGCCACCAGGTCATCCCCGTTCCCTTCAATCAGCCCACCATTGCCACTCCCTCCAGCCCTGCGCTGGCCGGCGGCCCATTCCAGCAGAACTACAGCTACGGTTATACGGTTGAAGCCAACAACAGTTGCTACGGCGCGGGCGTCTACGGACCCCTCACCCTCCCCGACGGCACCTGCTATCAGGCCAACGACGAGGGCGGTAACGACGACCTCCGCGTGCCTTACATGGGTTATGCCGCGGAATCCATCTCCTATAGAGCCGCCGGCGTCGATGCCTACAACGCCCTTCAGGCCCACGTTGAAAAGCGCATCAGCCACGGCGTCCAGGCCGGCGTCTCCTATACCTGGTCCCACGCCCTCGAAGAACAGAGCGGGCTCGGTCTCTTCTACAACGGCAACAACGCGCTCAACCTGCGCAGCGGCTACGGCTCGTCCGACTTCGACCGCACCCACGTCGTAAGCGTCAACTACATGCTTCAGGTTCCGGACTTAGCCAACAAGCACACCCTTACCGGAAAGGTCGTTGACGGTTGGTCACTCGTCGGCTTGGCCACTTTGCAAAGTGGTCAACCCTACAGCATCATCGACTTCTCCGGCGCCATCGGCAGCATCTACTACTCCACGTACGACGGCATCACGAATCCGATCGTTCCACTCGCGAATGGCTGCACTGCAAAGACCGCGCGCACCGGTTCTTCCGGTGCATGGACCGCCGCAGGCGGCAAACCAGCTCTGAATGCCGCATGCTTCACCCTTCCCATACTTCCCGCCGGCGGAATGGGCGGCGCCATCCCCAACACCGATCCCTTTGAGACCGGCTTCACCACCGGCCAGCGCAACATCTTCCGCCAGGCTTTCCAAAAGCGCGCCGATGCTTCGCTGATTAAAGTGCTGCCCATCGGCGATCACTACAACCTGAAGTACACTTTGGACGTCTACAACGTCACCAACACCAGCAGCTTCGACGTCCCCGGCAACGAGGTTTCGCAGAATGCCTTTTACAATTCCTTCCCCGCCTCCGGCACACCCGTGTTGCCCACTGGTTGCGGCACGTCGGGCGCAACCGGCAACTTCTACAGTTGCCCCGGCGGATTGGGCATCGTGACCCATACCATTGGCTCGCCTCGCCAGATTCAGATGTCCCTACGCATGAGTTTCTAAGCACTCGATTTAAGGCCATTCTTTAAACGGTACAGGCTTTAGTGAAGGGTACGGGCTTTAGCCCGTACATTCACCCCTTTGGAAAAACCTCGGGCTTCAGCCCCCGAGGGACGTTCTCCTCGAAGCCGCCGATTGTGAGCTTTCCGCAGCCTGCTTAGCCCAAATTGTTCCCACTCCGGCCCGCACAAATTTTGCAAATACTCGCCGCCGGTTTGCAGAGAATTACGTCTCACTCCCGCATACTTCAGCTAAGAACGGTTCCAAAAGGGGCTTTGCGCCTCTCGGAGCCGCGCAGAACCGAGATTTAGGGCCTCGGCAGGCCGAAACGCCTCCCGTAACTCCTTATTTGTCTAGAATCTGCAAATAAGTCCTTTGGAATCTAATTTTTAGCCAGAACAACCCGCGCTATGTATCTGATTCCAGATAACTTCCTTACAGAAATACCCTTTTTTTCTTTTTTTTTCTTTGATCGTTTGAAACGCTTCCACGCGAGCGGGCAAAGCAATCTGGACAACGCCAAAGCTCCGCTTTCTTATCGATCAACGAGCGCCTTCATGCCTTCAGGGTAGCGATCGCCGGCAATCGCGCCGGGTGGGAAAGTATTCTGCAATTCGTCCAGCAATTCCGGGTTCAATGCCAGATCGACCGCTGCGACGTTCTGTTCCAGAAAAGTGCGACGCTTGGTTCCAGGGATCGGAACAATGTCGTCGCCCTGCGCAAGCACCCAGGCCAGTGCAAGCTGGCTTGCCGTCGCGCCAAGTTGCGATGCCAGTTCCTGCACCCGCTCCACCAGGTCGAGATTCCGCCTGAAGTTCTCGCCTTGGAAGCGCGGGTGATTACGGCGTGTGTCGCCCGTATTGAAGTCGTCGGGGCTTCTGAACGCACCGGTAAGAAATCCCCGGCCCAACGGGCTGTACGGAACAAATCCGATGCCCAGTCTTCGACACGCCGGCAGAATTTCCGGCTCAGGATCGCGCGTCCACAGGGAATATTCAGTCTGAAGTGCGGTGATGGGATGCACGGCGTGCGCGCGTTCGAGTGTATGCGGCGCAGCTTCCGATAAACCCAGGTACCGCACCTTGCCTTCTTCAACTAGGCGCGCCATGGCGCCGACGGTTTCTTCGATAGGGACATTGGGATCGACGCGATGTTGGTAGTAGAGATCGATGGTGTCGATGCCGAGCCGTCGCAGGCTCCCTTCCGCCGAATGTTTCACGTAAGCCGGACTGCCATTCACTCCGCGCGCCTGCGGATTGTTGGGGTCGCGAACGATGCCGAACTTGGTGGCAATGAAGATTCTGTCGCGCCTTCCTTTCAGGGCCTTTCCAATCAGTTCTTCATTCGTATAGGGGCCATACATATCGGCCGTGTCAAAAAAGTTGATGCCAAGTTCGAGGGCGCGATCAATGGTCGCCAGCGATTCTTGCTCATCGCGAGTCCCGTAGAAGTCGCTCATACCCATGCAGCCGAGTCCGATGGCAGAAACCGTCGGGCCGTTCTTACCCAGTGTGCGTGTCTTCATCGCGTTCTCCTCAATGCGTCCTTTCATCATTGGAGCGCATTGTCCTGCTACAGATCAAATGCCGTTTAAAGCGCGGTGATTCCGGTTGCCTTATTCTTCTGAGGAGGGATTCAAGTGACGGATTTGGGGTTGTACGCCAGGATGTTCGAAGTGGCGCTCGAAGAAGCGCGTGCGGGCGCAGCAGAAGGGGGCATTCCGATTGGCGCAGCGCTGTTTCGGAGGACCGGAGAATTGATCAGCCGCGGCCATAACCGGCGCGTACAGCAAAGCGACCCGAGCGTGCATGCGGAGACGGATGCGTTCCGGCGCGCGGGAATGCAATCGAGCTATCGCGACCTGGTGATGGTGACGACGCTGGCTCCCTGCTGGTATTGCAGTGGCCTGGTGCGGCAGTTTCGGATTGGCGCGCTGGTGGTCGGCGAGAGCCGAACGTTCGCGGGCGGAGTGGATTGGCTTCGGGCAAACGGAGTCGAAGTGTCCGACCTCGACAATGCCGAGTGCAGGCAATTACTCGAGCGATACATCGCGGCAAACCCGAAGATCTGGCATGAAGACATCGGGGAAGATAGCGACTAAGTTCCAGAGATCAGTGCTCTGAGAACAGAGGGCAGGGTGAAGTGGAGAGCCCCCTCACCCGGAATTGCGCTCCGCCTCTTGGCCACACCTACTCGAACTTGTACCCGCGATTCGGAATGTATTCGAACTTCAAAAGTCCGTCGCGGTAGTCCACATGCATGATTAAGAGCTGGAAGGTATTCGCGCCGAAGAAGCCCGATATCTCCATCCCGTTTTCTTTCGAGACCATCGAAGTATCGGTAGTGACCACTCCGTTCACCTTCTGTGCCATGTGAGCAAAGTTGTAAGTAATCTCATCGGCAACCTTGATCTTTCCCGAGCCATACGCCGAGTTTTGCTCGTGCACCTTCGATACGTCGAAGGCCACGCCGAAAGACACGTTGGTTTCCGGAGTGCCAAGGTCCAGGATGAACAGCTTGATCGGCGCAGAGGCGGGGTCTTTTGCCTTCTCTCCCGTCAGCACCGCGGGTAAGATCAGGCTTTTTCCTGCACGGTAGATTTGCGTGTAATCCTTCATCTCGGGCGCAATATAACGATCCGTCGCTTGTGGATTCGCAATTTCCGCATCGGCATTCCGGTCCGTATGCAGACTCGGCTTCTCCGCGGATGCCTGCGATGGACGCACGGGCAATGGCGCGAGCGAAAGTTTGCGCATGGGATAATCCACCGTCAGCAGAAAATCGGAAAAGACGTCGATATCGAGGTTGCCGTCTCCATCGTCAAAAGGACTCGAAGCATCGATCACATTGACTGTGCAGTTATGAAACTCCAAATTCCCGAGCTTGATGGAATCGGCATACGCGGTATACGTGGGCTTGCCTCCTGGGGATGCGGCCGTCTCTATTTCAGAAAGCCGCTTAAGCCCGGCACGCTCGGCGACCGGCCGATATACCGTTAAGCCTCCCTGGCCGGCCCCTAACTGTAAGCGCGCCTGAGTTGAATTGACGGTCATCTCCAATCCCGATGCTCGCGTGTGGCCGGCATACCCAAGCAATTTGATAAATGGAATCTCTGCGGACATCTCTGCGGATGTCAGTCTGCAGACTCGCGAAGGCTCGGCATCCTGCTTCTTCCAGCGTTCCAGCTCCGCCTTCATCTGCAGAAGCGAGTTAGGATGCTCGCCGTTGGGCGCCGCGAGAAAGGATCCCATTTCCGTAATCCTCTGCGGCAATGGGAGCGTGTGAATCCAGGCAGCACTAATCTGCGGGTCTTCCGGATCGAATTGGTGCGCCAGGTCGATTTGTTGGCGGGCAGTCGCGTAGCGGGAGTTCACTTCAGCAAATTTCGCAAAAAGCAGGCGCGTGAGCGGATTGCAGGAGTCGAGCTTATACGAGTCGAGAACGGTCTTCTCCACTTCCCATGGCTTTCCTTCGCGCAACAGAACCTCGCCTTTCAAAGTAAGCAACGTGGCTGCACGCGCGCCAGTCTGCGCGGTGGCTTTCGTCGCATCCACTGAACCCTGCGCGGCATGCACCGCCTCATCGGCATCCAGCACCTTCTGCTCAAGCAAGAGCGTGCGAACAAGCCCCACCAGGGCATCGGTGTCTTCTGGATGAGCGGAAACAGCTGCGCGAAACAGCTCCTCAGCCTTCGCATAATCGCCGGCCATCAGTGCCTTTTCCGCGTCGCTGGGCGCGCCGTGCTTGACCACGGAACAATTCACGCCCCACAATCGCTGCGCCGGGAACGTGAGCAGACCGAACACCAGCAACAGGCTCAAAAAGAAATGGTGATTCGGCGCGCAAACGGAGACCCGCACCGGGATTCGAATCCTCATAGACACCTCGCCGACGATTTCAATTAACGAACAAGGATACAGGCAAATTGCCCAGCGTGGATCGGGGATATGAGGAAGTGCACCCACTGGAGCGGATCGGCCCGGCGGGTGATGAAGCGGCGGGACTCAAACTGGAGTCCCGCGGACCACTCCCGATCAAACCGATTCAGTCAGGAAGATTTTGGTGCGGAAGAGGGGACTTGAACCCCTAAGCCTTTTGGGCGCTAGCTCCTAAGGCTAGTGTGTTTGCCATTTCACCACTTCCGCACATGGCAGGAACAACCTTCCCAAGTCTAGTATCAAACCGGATTTGGTTGCAATGGCGGAACCCGTGAACGAGTAAAGCGAATATCGGCGTTGCCATTGACGATTGGGTGTAAGTGAGCCCAATTTGCTCACGGGCAACCCGATACCTCTCGAAGCACTCTCACGTGCAGGAGTGAACCGGCCCCCGACCAAAGCCGGCACACCGTGAAGACCATTTCGAAGCGTCATGCCGCCGTCTCAGATTGAAGACGCTAATTCGCGCAGTGACAGCGGGCGCAAAAACAACAAATCATCCAAGAGGATCATTGCCATGAAACTGTTCTCAGCAAACATCGAAGATCTTCAGAGTCTCTACATTGTGAACTTGAAGAAAGCCCTTGACATGGAAGAGAAGATAACCCGCTCGTTACCCGATCTCGTCGATCGCGCGACGGATTCGGAATTGACCGCAGCTTTCCGTACCCACCTCGAAGAAACCAGGGGCCATGTTCTGAAGATTAAAGGCCTGCTTCGCCAATTGGTCGGCGAAATCAGCACCGAGACCTGCAAGGCAATCGTCGGCCTCACTACCGAAGCGTCTGACACGATTACCGACGTTAAAGATTCTTCGGTTCGCGACATGGCTCTTATTGGCGTGGCGCAGCAGGTGGAGCACCACGAAATTGCGGTCTACGGAACTCTTCGCCGCTGGGCAAAACTGCTGGGGCTCGACCAGGATGCTGCGATTTTGGAGTCGATCGAGGCGGAAGAGATGAATGCGGACGAGATTCTCACGGATATCTCGGAACGCGTGAATCTTGTGGCGGCAGCCTAAATTCAAGCGCGGCCAACCCAAACACATTCTCGGATCTGTGCTTGGATTCTAAATACGATAGTCGTTGGAATTACTTCTTTGGCAAACTCTGTCGAAGACTCCCCATCGCCTTCCATGGGTCTCGCTGAATTCGCCCGCGCAAGTCGACGAGATCGGTCACATGGAAAAGCGGCATCTTGTCTGCCTGCAGTTCAGACCAATTCAACGGCACAGCGATAGGCGCCCCGCGGCGCGCGCGCGGAGACCACGGCGCAATCGCCGTGGCTTCGCGGTCATTGCGCAAATAGTCCAGATAAATTCGACCTTTGCGCGATGCCTTGGTCATCTTGGCCAGGTAAACATCTTTGTTTCTCCGCTCCATTTCCAACACAAACTCGTGAGCGAATTGCTTAACGGCCGGCCATTCCTGTTCGGGCTGGATCGGGACGACCACATGAAGTCCCTTGCCGCCTGTACTTTTGACAAAACTCTTCAGCCCCAGCTTCCGCAGGGACTCACGAAACTCTTCTGCGCCGGCCGCCAGCGTTTCCCAGCCAATGGCGACATCGGGATCAAGGTCGAAGATGACGCGATCCGGCCTTTCGAGTGACTCGTTGCGCGAACCCCACGGATGAATTTCAAGGACGCCCATCTGGGCCAGGCCCACCAACCCTTGCGCAGAATTCAGCGTCAGGTATTCTTCCTTTTCTCCCGTCTTCGTGTTGGGCACCGCGATACTTTTCACGCCGTCAGGCATTCCACGCCCAATGTGCTTTTGAAAGAAGCAGGGCTTCCCGCTCCCTTCTGGGCAGCGCACCACGCTCAGCGGCCGGTCGGCCACATGGGGCAGCATCACGTCGGCCACCGCAAGCAGATATTCCGCCAGGGCTCGCTTCGTCAATCCGCTTTCTTCGTCGAGGATTTTATCGGGATGCGTAATCGCGACTTCGCCGATCGTCTCGGAAGCTTTGCGGCGTGAACTCGAGGTCTTCACCGTGTTCCCCGGCTTCGCTCGCTGAAGTTCATTCGTTTTGCCTCGGCTCACCGCTGTCTCCTTCACGACTTCACCAGCCGGCTTGTCTTCTCGCAGCCCCTTGAAAGAGGCCTGTCGAACCAATTCATCGGCAGTCCAGTTAGCGAATGAAAACTGGCCCACGAGCGTGGGCTTGACCCACGTTGCACCTTTGCGCGCAACGCTCGGAATCTCGACGAAAGCGGGCTGAGATCGCTTGAGCCTATCCAATTGTGCTCGCAACTTTCGATGAGTTTGCTGCGTAAAGCCCGTCCCTGAACGCCCCGCATAGATGAGTTCACCGTCCCGATAGTAGCCAAGAAGCAGAGCGCCTATGCCATGGCCGCCATGCGAGGGCAGAGTAAATCCGCCGATCACAAGCTCTTGCTCTTGAGCGCATTTCACTTTCAGCCACGACCGCCCGCGCCCCGACGTGTATTTCGCCTCGGCCAACTTCGAGACAACCCCCTCGGCTTCAAGCCTGCATACCTCTTGAAACATTTTCTCCCCGTCTCCCGCAATGTGCTGGCTGATGCGGATCGGTGAGTCATCGGGGGCCGACCCGATCACTTCTTCCAACAACTGCTTGCGTTCGAGAAGGGTGAGTCCGCGTGTATTGCGGCCATTGAGGTGCAAGAGATCGAAGACGAAATAGACGAGATAGGCTTCTTTCTCCTTCTGGAATACGGCCTGGAGCAGGGCGAAGTCGCTTCGGCCCTCGCTATCGAGGACCACCACTTCGCCGTCGAGAATAGCTTCATCGATTTCCAGCAACAAACCAGCGCGCCCAACGTCGGGTATGCTCCGAGTCCAATCGAGCCCATTGCGTGTGAACAGCTTTACAGTCTTATCGGCCGCATTCGAGCGAGATTTCGAATGGACGTGCATCTGAATGCGATAGCCATCGAGCTTCAATTCATGAATCCAATCTCCGCTCGTTGGGATGTGCGCGGCCAGCTCCGCAAGTTGCGGTGGGATAAACCCCGGAAGCTTCTCAGCGGGCGCGGATCGTAGCAGCACCGAATTCCGATTTGGTGGTTTCCTGAGTGATCTGGTTTTCGCGCCCGAAGCTTCCTTTGCCTCTTGTGCTTTGACTGTGCCTGGTTTGGCATCGGAGGTGGATGAGTTCCAGACATGATCTTGCGACTCTGAAATTTCGGCCAGCGTCCTTTGCGTCAGGGCGCTTGTCACCGCTTCGTCGGTGATGGCCGGAGCTCCATCTTCGCGCGCAAAGGAATCCTTTTCCTTGATCAGGAGCCAGTTGGGTTTATCTGCGCGTTGATTGCTCCCGTGCATCCGAACCAGCGCCCACTTCCCTTTCAGTCGCATTCCATCTAACTCAAACTTCAAATGGCCTTCACGCAATCCCTTCTCAACGTCGCCATCTGGTTTCCAATCGCCCGAATCCCATACCATCACGGTGCCGCCGCCATATTGGCCATGGGGAATTGTGCCTTCGAAGCCCCCATATTCAATCGGATGATCTTCTACTTGCACGGCAAGCCGCTTGTCTCCCGGGTAAAAGCTGGGTCCTTTCGCGACGGCCCAACTCTTGAGTACGCCTTTCCAACCAAGCCGAAAGTCGTAGTGTAAGCGGCTCGCCTCGTGCTTCTGCACGACAAACGGAAGTTGACTGGGTTTCTTCTTCGTGGCGCGGCCTCGCGTGTCTCCTTTTGGCTCGGCCGAAAGATGAAAATCGCGCATCGAACGGTAGCGCTCGAGTTGTCGCTCCACAACTTCGGACGATTCATTCGTAGGTGATTCTCGCATAGGGCCCTTCACGCTGCCTGCTGGAGCGGGTAGCGTTCTTCACCAGTGAAGTTCAATGTTCCTTGATGGAGAAGTTGGATGATGAGGATGATCGAGCGCTGTAGAGACGGAGATCCATCGAGAGAATCGACCCTAAATTAGATAGCCGGCGAACGAATTCCGTTCGCCGGCTATCATACTGCACGGCATACAATGTTTGCGACCAGGTGAGGTTAGCTTCCGGCCGCCTCGTGGTGCTTGCGTTCGGACTCAAGCCGTTCCCGCTCCAAGCGATCGCGATCTGCTTGATCACGGTCGCTCTTCGATTCCGCTCCGGTATTGTTGACCGCATCCTTAACGTTTCCCCACGCTTTTTCTGTCTTGCCTTTGATCTGCTGGGTTGCACCTTCGACCTGGGTTTTGGTGTCCCCGGTCCACTCGCCAACCTGCCGTTTCACGCGACCCGCTGCATCGTCCACTGCACCCTTCACTGTGTCTTTGTTCATAGTCGTCTCTCCCTGGTAATTTACAAAAGATTGGTAGCACTTGATTGTGCTCTTACAGAAAGTCAACCTACGACGTGCTCTTGCTCGACTGCGGTACGGGTTTGCTGTGCTTAAACTACCGGCCTGCGTCCGGTTACTAGCTGAATCACCAGTACGACAAGCGCGATCACGAGCAAGATGTGGATGTACCCGCCCAGAGTGTAGGAGCTGACAAGTCCCAGCAACCACAAGACCAAGAGGATTACAAAGATTGTCCAAAGCATGCTTCCTACCTCCAGAGAATCTGAAATCCCGAAGATGTACCACTCCATTTTCGACGCCTTGTTACTCGCGAAGGTTGTCTGGGCACGACCCCATTTTGCTGCAGTTCTCTGGGACGCACTCCCAAGTCGATGACGGCCAACCAAATCAGCCCCTGGCGCAACCAACCGTATGGTTAAGCAAAACTCGATGCGTTTCAAAGATCGGTGCTGGAAAAGATAGGAGACTACAAAGCTTTTCTCAGGAAGCTGGATCGGCTTCATTGCCGGTTTCGCATTTCGCCAGCACTTCAAACTCGAATATTTATAGATACCCTATAGCTCTCGGCATTTATTGAAATTGAAAGAAACGGTTGATGGAGAAGGGTAGCAATCCATAGGGCAGGCACAGGATACAGAGAAGGATATTAACGAGGAGAGTGAACCATGGTGTTAATTATCATTTTGATCGTACTGATTTTCGGCTTCGGTTACGGCGGTTATCGCGCGGGACCCGGGTGGGGCTACTACGGTGGTGGCGGACTCGGTCTCATTCTGACGATCGTCTTGATCCTGCTTCTACTCAAAGTCATTTGAACTGCAGGCGCCCAATTTAAGCGCCAATGGGCCGGAAGTAGCTCGGCGGACGTATCGCGATGGGTTGCGTCCGTATCTCGGTTCGCTTCGTGGGCCGCGCCCTGTCTCGAACTTGCAATCCTTCAAGGACACCTATGACTTTGCCGCCACCATCGATCGAATCTGCGGGTGAGCCCACTGATCCGGCAGGCACCGAGACGAAAGAAACGCGGGCTTCAGCCACCGCAGTTCTTTCGGTCTCTGAGACGTCGATGGGGCAAGCGGCGGCAGAGATTCTAGCGCGCGCCCAGGCGGGCGACCATCAGGCTTTTGCGCAGCTCTACTCTTTGCACAAAAGGCGCATCTACTCTTTGTGCCTGAGTATGGTGGGCAGCGTAGCTGAAGCAGAAGATTTGACGCAGGAGGCATTTCTGCAGTTCCATCGGAAGATTTGCACCTTCCGCGGCGAGTCGGCTCTTTCAACCTGGTTGCACCGTTTAGCAATCAACGTCGTGCTGATGCATTTACGCAAGAAAGGCCTGCAGCTGACGTCGCTTGACGAGGCCATGGAGCCGGCGCCAGATCAGCGGCCTGGTCGTAGCTTCGGTGCCCCCGACCTTAGGTTGTCGGGAGCCATCGATCGACTGGCTTTGCAACGTGCTATCGACGACTTACCCGCGGGTTATCGACTCATTTTTGTACTACACGACATCGAGGGGTACGAGCATAACGAGATTGCGACTCTGCTTGATTGTTCCATCGGCAACAGTAAGTCGCAATTGCATAAGGCAAGACTCAAGCTTCGTGATGCTTTGCGTAGAAATCCCGAGCAGGAGGGCCGCAGATGAGTGAAGATCACGATACCTTATCCTGCACCGCGTTTCAGGCACAGTTACCCGAGTTAATCGGCGCGAACGTAAATCTATCCGAACATTCGCATCTGCAATCGTGCGAGCTCTGTCGAGCCTTGATGGCCGATCTCGAGACGATTGCAGAAGCGGCACGACAACTCTTTCCTATTGTCGAACCGCGCGACGATGTGTGGAAACAGATCGAATCCAGGCTGGAAAGCGAGGATGATCGCAAACTGGTTGAGGAATCAGAAAACTATCACAAGACTTCCACTCCGCAATCCTCTTAAGTTCCCGTGAGAGTCGTCATAAGAACAACCGTTAAAATCCCCCTCCGGTCGCATTAGCATTTTCCATCTGCGTTGAATACCCGTGCGAATCGGGTCTACGATTCGTCACCGGTTGTCGCCCCTGCCTCAGGGGCTCCGAGGCTTTCAGAAACCCGGCGCAGAAGGTCGGTAGGGTAAACCGGCTTGCTGAGCAGGGTGAACTGGTGGCCGGCGCGCTTGGCCGAGGTCAGCAAATCGCTTGTGGCTGCCTGGCCCGAGAAGAGCAGCACGCGGCAATCTGGAAATATCTTGCGGATGGTGATTGCCAGTTCGATGCCGCTCATTCCGGGCAGCATTACATCTGTGATCAGCATTTCAGGGGGCATGAGGAGGGCGGTCTCGAGCGCCTCCTCACCGTCGTAGACTGGCATTGCCGCGTAGCCGCTCAAAGTCAAAATCTCTGCCAAGGTGTCTGCAATCGCCGACTCATCGTCGACGACCAGAACGACCGGGCGATGCTTTTTCGAGCTATTGAGGGGCACAGAAGCGGGGATATCTTCAATCGGAATAATGGGGAAATGAGAGCGTGCGGTCATGAAAGAATCATCCTCCACTACCAACGCTAGCAGGAAAAACCACCTACGTGTGAACTCGTTTTAATACGGTTTACATCTTTGCAATCAGAGGCTTGTACGACCAAGAGCGCAGATGTGTCTTCTGCGGCAATCGAGGATGAGGCCAAGATTGCGGGATCATTTTTTTAATGTTCCAGTGAGTCAATTCTAGGTTACAGGGTGGCTTTAGGCTAAAATACCGATACGTTAAGCGCACGTTTCTCGGTACAGCGGTCCGACTATCTGGAGAAGGCCAGGGACCTTATGGCATCAAATACGAATTCAAACTCGGGATCCACGAAATTCGAGTCCATTTTGCAGCTCGATGTTCCCAAGGGCCGGGATGGGAAGCATAAGAAGATCGTCACCCAGCTGCTCAGCGACATCGAGCAAGTGGCTGAGGGCTCAGCGCTGAAAGTTCCCCTTTCCGCTCTGCCGGATACCAAGGAGAACATCCGCGCCGCGCTCAACCGTGCGACGCGCCAGCGCGGGATCAATGTGGCAACATCCAGCGACGAAGCCCACCTGTATATCTGGAGGGTCTCGTCCGAGTCGTAACAAGCTGATTCGAGCGCAGATCCCTGCTCAGATTTCCGGACCCTCTTGCCAGGTGCCGGATATTCAAGACCCGCGATTGACCGGAAAGATGCACCTGCGCTAACACCTGTCACGAGCAGCTTCCGTCCTATAATAAGGCTGGATGTTCGATAGCACACCTGAACAAGGCCGACGGAAGGCTGTAGCTATGCATATACGATTTACCGGCGGGCGGTTCGCCCTGCCTGGGATTTTGACACTAAGCCTGGCGCTACTTCCGGCAGGCATGCAAGCCGCATCCTGCAAAACCCAATCGCAAATGGCGGCGACGCAGCGCGACGCCTTGTCGAATGTCGCTCGCAGCCTGATGAGCGAAGTGCAAACCGGCAATATTCAAGCGCTTCGGCAAAACACCCTGCCCGCGATTGCATCGGATTTCGGCGGGATTGAATCGACCGTCGAAGGCTTGAAACCACTCATCGCCGGAGCGACCATCACCGTAGATAACCTGTTTGTGATGGATTCCACCGCAGAGGCCGCAGGCAGCCCTCGAACCGATTTCTTTTGCGGATCGCCGGTTGTGGTGATGAACTTCACCGATCTGCCGCCGGGGGTTTACGCACTCGCTATCCTTCATGCGACAGGCGTACCCCAGCCACAGCAAGTCACGTTTGTTCTGGCGGAGACTACCGATCACCGTTGGCTTCTGGGCGGCTTCCAACCGCCGAAACCGATGCTGGAAGCCGGACATGACGGCCTCTGGTACTGGACTGCGGCACGCAAGTATGCGCAGAAGAACCAGAACTGGGGTGCGTGGTTCTACTACCGCACAGCGGCTTACTATCTGTCTCCCGTGGAATTTCTTTCAAGCCCTAACCTGGAAAAGCTGCAGAAGGAAGAGGACAAGGTTCATCCCGATGGGCTGCCGGCAACGGCAACCACGCCGCTGATGCTCAATGCGCAGGGCAATGTGTTTCGCGTCACCACGGTCGACACGTCAACGACCTTCGGTGCGCTTGATCTGGAAATCCAGTACGTGCCCGATGAGGGCCAGGTGGCGCAGTTGCGCGATCCTCCCACGGCGCGCAAGCAGGTGACCCAGGTGATGACCACGTTGCTTGCACAGCACCCGGAATTGCGTGAAGCATTCCACGGGATTTGGGTTCATGCGGACCAGGGTTCCGTGTCTCTTTTCTCGCTGGAATTGCCGATGGATCAGATTGTTCCGGGCGCGTGAGGGCGACAACCGGAAGAACTGTCGAGGACATTTGTTCAACCCTCCTGAATGGGAGCTACGGGATAACCCAATTGGTGCACGTCAATGCAACGAGGTCTCGGTTGGGTGCAGTGCAAGTGGCGTAAAATTGAGGTGCTGGTGCTCGA
>Ga0187851_10002413_pt1 | contig 16578 bp, 14 predicted proteins | sample June2016WEW_6_10_FD_132997 | JGI IMG/M metagenome (GOLD analysis project Ga0187851, IMG submission 132997) | Peatland microbial communities from SPRUCE experiment site at the Marcell Experimental Forest, Minnesota, USA - June2016WEW_6_10 | ecosystem: Environmental > Terrestrial > Soil >...
CATCTCCGGGCCGAATCATGTGTTGCCGACGGGACGTGTCGGTCGCATACGCGGCGGATTGAGCGTGATGGACTTCGTGAAGGTCATTACAGTTCAGCAATACACGCGCAAGGCCCTGCGCGCCTGGGGCCCTCATACCATTGCGCTGGCCGAGGCCGAGGGCCTCGTGGGCCACGCCCAGAGCGTGCGAGTGAGGATGCGATGAAATTTGATACTAAATCAGTTACAAATAAATCGAGCGCGCCGGAATTTGTAACTAAATCTGTTCCACAGCCGCGCAAGGCCGTGCTGGCCATGCCGGAGTATCACCCGCCGCTCGCCAGCCGCGATGCCCTGCGCCTGGACTTCAACGAGAACACCTATGCGCCATCGCCCAGGGTGATCGAGCGTCTGCGTCAGATCACAGCCGAGGGACTAACGAAGTATCCCGAGCGCGAGGGCGTCGAGCGCATCACTGCCGCGCACTTCGACCTTCAGGCGGATCAGGTTCTATTGACCAACGGCGTCGATGAGGCAATCCACCTGATCTGCGCGGCCTTTCTCGAAGAGGACGACGAGGCCATTATCTGCACGCCTACCTTCTTCATGTACGAAGTCAGCGCGCGCATGATGACCGCACACCTCACGCGCGTCCAGGCGGACGCATCGCTTGAATTTCCGTACCAGCGGTTTCTCGCCGCGATTACGCCGCGCACCAAACTGATCCTCATCGCCTCGCCCAACAATCCCACCGGCGCCGTGGTCAGCCGCGATCACCTGCTTGCGATCTGCGCCGCCGCTCCACAAGCAGTCGTATTGGTAGACGAGGCGTACTACCACTTCTTCGGCGAGACGCTCTTCGCGGACGTGGGCAAGGTGCCGAATCTCCTCGTCGCACGCACGTTTTCCAAGGCTTACGGGCTGGCCAATCTGCGCATCGGCCTGCTCGCGGGCTCTGCCGCTCTGATGCAGTATGTGCGCAAGGTCTGTTCGCCCTACAACGTCAACGGCGTCGCGCTGGATTGTCTGCCGGTGGCGCTCGCCGACGACGCATACGTCGCCTGGTACGCCGCGCAGGTGAACGCGGGCCGCGCCCGCATGATGGACGGACTGCGTGTTCTCGGCGTGGATTTCTTCCCCAGCCACGCCAACTTTGTGCTGATGAAGATCGGCGCAAAACACGCGGAGCTGGTAACTGCCATGCGCGCGCGCGGCGTCCTGCTGCGCGACCGTTCGAGCGACCCCGGCTGCGATGGCTTCGTGCGCATTACGATTGGCGTGGAAGAGCATGTAACGCGCGGCTTGGCTGCATTGAAGGAATCCTTGCAGGAGATCGGCTGGATCAATTCATGACGGCTTGCGACCAACGGGAGCACCACGCGAAGCGGTATACACGTCACGAAGTGACCGCCGCCCGCGCAGGGCGTACTTGCAGTTTTTAGAAGGAGAAAGCATGAGCGATGAGATAAGAACCGGCACGATCGAGCGCAGTACGACCGAGACGCAGATTGCCCTGACGCTGACGATTGACGGGCAGGGCGCGTACACCGTCTCGACCGGCATCCGCTTCTTCGACCACATGCTGGAACTCTTTACCCGCCACGGCGGCTTCGACCTCACGCTCAAGTGCACCGGCGATCTCGACGTCGATCAGCACCACACGGTCGAGGACGTAGGCATCGCGCTGGGCGAGGCCTTCGCCATCGCGCTGGGCGACAAGAAGGGCATCCTACGCGCGGGCTACTTTGTCATGACGATGGACGAGACGCTGGCCGTCGCCGCCGTCGACCTGAGCGGGCGCACCGCCTACGTCGTCGACGACCAGGTCACCGTGCCCATGGTCGGCGACTTTCAGAGCGAGCTGCTGACGGACTTCTTCGAGGGATTCGCGCGCGGAGCCAAGGCCAACGTCCACGTCAAAATCATGTACGGCCGCAGCAATCACCACAAGATCGAAGCCATCTTCAAAGCCTTCGCCCGAGCCATGCGCGGAGCCTGCTCGCGCGATGAACGAATGAAAGAGATGCTGCCAAGTACCAAGGGGCTGCTGTGAGTGAGACCGCAAACACGATGCGCGGCGTTGTGTCGATTGCTACAACGCTTACTGCTGTTGTTGTTTTGCTTGCCATCATCCGTATTTGGATACTGCATGATGTCGGTTACTACTACACGGGGGATTCGGTTTCGGCTGAGACCGTCAAATTCCTTCATGAAACTTTGGCCACGGATATGTTGCTCCTCTTCATCTCTGCTCTAACCTTTATAGCCTCGTTTTTTGAAAGACGGAAAATGTTTGTGATGAACCTTATACTTTCTGCGCTCTGCTTGGTCGGTATTCTATGTTTATTCCACGCTGACTATATTGCGCTATCGAGAATCCACTCATGATTGCAGTAATCGATTACAAGGCGGGGAATCTGACGAGCGTGGTGAAGGCGCTGCGCTATCTGCTGGGCGAGGAACGCACCGCGCGCGAGGTGGTGGTGACGCAGTCGCCCGAGGTGGTGCGTGGGGCCGACAAAGTCGTCCTCCCCGGCGTAGGCCACTTTCAGTCGACGCAGTTGCTGGAAGACCTTGGCCTGACCGAAGCCGTGCGCGAGAGCATCGCCAAAGGCGCGTGGTTCCTGGGAATCTGCGTCGGCCTACAGTGGCTCTTCGAGGGCTCGACCGAGGCCGATGGCACGAAAGGTCTCGGCGCGTTCGCCGGAATGTGTGAGCACTTTCCCGCCACCTACGAGGGTTCAGATCTGAAGTCGCCGCATGTGGGCTGGAATTCGCTCGAAGGCATTCACGCGGATTCACGCTTGCTGCGCGGCGTTGCGGACGGCGGCTTCGTCTACTACACGCACTCGTGGCGCGCACCGGTGGTCGCGGCAACCGCCGCACTCACCCACTACGGCGGAGCCTTTACCGCAGCCGTCGAACGCGACAACGTGATGGGCGTGCAGTTCCACCCCGAAAAATCCGCAGCCGTAGGCCTGCAGGTATTCAAGAACTTTGTGGAGTTGTAGATGCTGACCAAGCGAATCATTGCATGTTTGGATGTACGCGGCGGGCGGGTGGTGAAGGGCGTACAGTTCGTCGACATCGTTGACGCGGGCGACCCGGCGGAGCTGGCGCATCGCCACGCGGCGGCCGGTGCCGATGAGATCGTGTTGCTCGACATCACGGCCACGCACGAGGGGCGCGGCACACTGCTCGACACCGTGCGACGCGCGGCCGCCAAGCTCTTTGTGCCCTTCACTGTCGGCGGCGGCATACGCACGGCAGAGGACGCAGCGGCCGTCTTCAACGCGGGCGCTGACAAGGTCAGCATCAATTCGGCGGCCATCGCCCGCCCCGAACTAATCGGCGAAATTGGCGGAAGCTTTGGTGCACAAGCTGTAATCGTCGCCATTGACGCGCGGCGCGGCGCAAAGGGTGCGGAAGACGCCGAGGTCTACGTCAGCGGCGGACGCAAGCCCACTGGCCTGCGCGTCGTCGAGTGGGCGCGCGAGGCCGAATCGCGCGGCGCAGGCGAAATTCTGCTGACCAGCATGGACACCGACGGGATGCGCGACGGCTTCGACTGTGAGTTGACAGCGGCTGTGAGCGAGGCGGTGCAGATTCCCGTCATCGCAAGCGGCGGCGCGGGTTCCGCGGCGCACTTCGCCGATGTCTTTGGCCGGGGCAAGGCCGACGCCGCGCTGGCCGCCAGCATCTTTCACTTCGGCGTTACAAGCTCGCGCGAGTTGAAGGCGCAGCTCGCATTGGCGGGCGTGAGCGTGAGGCTGCCATGCTGATTCCTTCGATTGATCTGATGGGTGGACGAATTGTGCAGCTTGTTCACGGCGAGAAGCTGAAGCTGGCCTTCGACGACTTCGACTACTGGATTCAACGTTTCGCAAAGTACCCCCTTGTTCAGTTGATCGATCTCGATGCGGCGATGCGGCAAGGTGAGAACCGCGCGCTGATCGAGATGATTTGCCATCGCCTGCCTTGTCAGGTCGGCGGCGGATTGAAGACCGCCGACGATGGCCGCGCGCTGCTCGACGCGGGTGCCAAGCGCGTCATCTACGGATCGAGCCTCTTCGGCATCGCGCAACCCGGCGAGTCGCAGCGGCACAAATTGATCCGCATCGAGTTCGCCGAGGAGTTGAAGCGCGCGCTGGGCGAAGACGCCCTCTGTTTCTCCGTCGATACCAAGAACGGCCGCGTCGCCGTCAAAGGCTGGAAGGACTCGGTCGACCTTACCCCTGAAGAAGCCATCACATGGCTCGAAGACTTCTGCGCCGCCTTCCTCTATACGCACGTCGATACCGAGGGAACGATGCAGGGCTTTCCGCTGGATGTCGCGGCCACGCTGCGCGCCACGACGGCGAAGCAGTTGATCGTCGCCGGCGGCATCAAGGAGCGCGCTGAGATCGACGCGTTGGACGCAATGGGCGTCGATGCCGTCGCGGGCATGGCCGTCTACTCCGGCGCGATGGATGCTTGAGGCAGCAAGTTAGCAAGTTAGCAAGTCAGGTGTGTTTTTCGCTAACTTGCTAATCTGGATTGAGGAGGAACCATGGACTACGTAAATCTTGGCAAGACTGGGGTGAAGGTCTCGCGCATCTGTCTTGGGTGCATGTCGTACGGCGTTCCTCCTTCTGGCCCGTTGCGGCCGGGCAGCAACGCGTGGAGCCTGAACGAGGAACAGAGCCAGCCGTTCTTTCGCCAGGCGCTGGACGCGGGCATCAACTTCTTCGATACGGCGAATGTTTACTCGACTGGCGACAGCGAGCGAGTGCTCGGCCGCTTCCTGAAGGCCAATGCAAAGCGCGAAGACACGGTGATCGCGACCAAGCTGAACGGCGTCATGCGCGATGGGCCGAATGGCGGCGGCCTCTCGCGCAAGGAGATTTTTTTCGAGATCGACGAATCGCTGCGCCGCCTGGGCACGGACTACGTCGATCTCTACCAGATCCATCGCTGGGACCGCACCACACCGATCGAGGAGACGCTGGAGGCGCTCAACGATGTGGTGCGCGCGGGCAAGGTGCGCTATCTGGGCGCTTCGTCCATGTGGGCGTGGCAGTTCTCCAAGGCGCTTTACCTGGCGGACCGGCACGGCTGGTCGCGCTTCGTCACCATGCAGCCCCACTACAACCTGCTCTACCGCGAGGAGGAGCGCGAGATGCTACCGCTCTGTCTCGACCAGGGCATCGGCGTGCTGCCGTGGAGTCCGCTGGCGCGCGGCAAGCTGGCTCGAGCGTGGGACGCGGAGGCGACCAAGCGCTCCGACTCAGACGGTTACGCCAAGTCGCTCTATGCCAGGACGGTGGAGACGGACAAGCGCGTGGTGGACCGGCTCGGCGTACTGGCCGGCTCGCGCGGTGTTGCGCGGGCGCAGATTGCTCTGGCCTGGCTGCTGACAAAGCCCGCAATCACTTCGCCCATCGTGGGCGCAACCAAGCCGCATCACCTGGACGACGCGGTCGCGGCGGTCTCGCTGAAGCTGACGCCGGAGGAGATCGCCTCGATCGAAGAGCCCTACTCGCCGCACCCGGTGCTGGGGCTCAGCTAGTTCCCGGCGTCTGCGGCGGAGATGGCGTAGTAGCCGGTGCGGGTCTGGACCTTGAGGTTCTTGCCGCAGTTGAGGCTGATCTTGCGGAATGTCCCGTCGGCCTTGGCGTTGGTTGGCGTGTAGCTGAGCAGGTACTGGGTGCGCAGCTCGTCCTGGATCTGGCGGAAGGCGTCTTCGAGCTTCTTTCCGTCGTGGCCCACGTTGATGACGCGGCCTCCGGTATCGCTGGCAAGCCGGTCCATATCGCGCGCGCCGGAGTCGCCGAGGTTGAAGTTGCCGCCGCCATAGAAGGCGTGGTCGGCGATCAGAATCACGTAGACGATTGCGTTGGCCTTCTGTGCGGCCTCGGTCGCGGTCTTCAACGTCTCCTGCGAGCCTTGGTCGCCGCCGTCGGTCAGCAGCACCAGAATCTTGCGTCCTGCCTCCATGCTGAGCTTGTCGTGGGCGGCCAGATAGACGGCGTCGAAGAGCAGCGTGCCGCGCGGAGGGCCGTTGCCGGTGATCGAGCCATAGGTTGCGCCGGTGTTGATCTGCGCCTTGTTCATGGCGCGGCTGATCTCGCTGGCCCGGTTGGTGTAGTCGGAGAGCAGATCGACGTTGATGTCGAAGGATATGAGGAAGGCCTCGTCCTTGGGCGTCAGCACGTCGCGCAGAAACGTCGCGCCGGACTCCTTCTCCAGCGGCAGCACGTTGGTCTGCGAGCCGGAGGTGTCCAGCAGCAGGCCGATGGTCAGCGGCAAGCTCTTCTCCTGGGTGAAGTTCCTGATCGTCTGCGGTGTCTTGTCCTCGGCGACCGTGCAGTCGCTCTTGGCCAGGTTGGTGATGAAGCCGTCCTTGTCGCGCGCGGAGAAGTAGAGGTTGACCAGGTTGACGTTGACGTTGAGGGTCTGCGCGTTGTTGTCGTCGGCCAGCGGAGCGGGAGCGTCGGATGCGGGCGGCGGGGCGCCGGGCGATGGCGCCTCCTGCGCGAAGGCGGGAACACGCAGCATCGACGGAAGCAGGGCAAGGGAGAGCAGCGAGGCGGCGAGGACGAAAGAACGCATACCCTATTAGACGATGAATGCGGCTCTGTGGAGGCGATTTTTCGTCGCAGAAGTTTGCAGGACGCCCGAGGAAGTCGCAACGTCACAACGCCGGGGCAGGCGGCGGCGTCTAACGTGTGGAACGCGAATCGGCAGGATGCAATGCGTCGAGATGACGGCGTGTGCGCGCCACTGGTAATCTGATAGAGGAACGGCACGGGGGTCTTCGAGTTGAGAATTCGCGTATGGGCAGGATCGCTGGCGTTGGGGATGCTTGGCGTGCTGGCTTGGCAGGCTGGGCAGACACAGACGCAGGCTGGGCAGACCAACGCCGCGCAGTCCGCGCAGCAGAATCTGGCACAACAGGCGATCCCGGACGCTCCAAGGCCGCAGACCAAGCTGCCCAATCTGGGAACGATTGCTCCCGGCCAGGGAACCTCCTCCACCTCTGCCAGCGACACCGCGCCCGGCGACGCAACCCCGAGCGAAGGTGCGGGCACCCCGTCAGCTGCTCCGTCGCCGAGCCACGCTTCCACGCCAGCCTCTGCTTCCGCACCGGTAGCAAGCGGCACGCAGGCGGCGGCGAAGGCACCCACCTATGAGACTCCGTCCAACGAAGAAGCCAACGCGCCGACCATAGTGGTGCCCGTGAATGACGTCAATGTGCCCTTTACCGTGAAGGATTCCAAGCAGCAGTTGGTGGCGGGACTCACGGCACGTGAAGTCCAGGTCTACGAGAACGGCGTGCTGCAGCACATCACGCGGTTCACCACGGATGCGGTCCCGCTCTCGGTGGCGCTGGTGATCGACCAGAGCATGACCTACGACAACGTAATCCGGCTGAACGACTCGCTGGGCGCGTTGCAGGGTGCGTTTACCCGGTCCGACGAGGTTGAGGTCTTCACCTTCAACAATGGCCCGAAGCTGGTGACGGACTTTACCGGAGCGCAGAGCGCGCGCCTCACCCAGGCCATCGAGATCTCGAAGGGTTCGGGCCGCGAACCGCTGTTGGCCGGCGCGCTGAGCGGGCCGATGTCGCAGACCACGGTCATCAACAACCAGAACTTCGACCCCAACACCGCCTCCCAGCGCGGCCATTCGGGAATCCAGCTCAACCCTCCCAAAGAGGTGCACGCGCTGAACGACGCCATCCTGGCCGCGGCCGCCACGCTCGTCAAGAAGCCCATCGAGCGCCGCCGCGTCATCTACCTCATCTCCGACGGCAAGGAGTACGGCAGCACGGCCAAGTACAAGGACGTTGTGAAGTATCTGCAGACCAACCGCATCGAGGTGGATGGGACGCTGGTGGGGGATTCTTCTCTGCCGCTCGTCGGCTTCCTCGACCGCATCCACCTTCCGCTCACCATGCGCGACAACATCCTGCCCGCGTATGCCTCGGCGACAGGCGGCAACTTCGACGCGGAGTTCCGAACCGGTGGAATCGAAAAGAGCTTTGCCAAGATTGCCGAAGAGGTGCGTACGCGCTATACGCTGGACTACATCACGCATGAGCCGCTCATCGACGGCAAGTACCGTACCCTCGAGGTGAAGGTCCTGCGTCCCAACCTGACCGTAATTGCCAAGAAGGGCTACTGGCCCTCGGCGGTACAGGCACGTCCGCGGCCGCCTGCCACGCAGTAGACCTCCATGACGATGAAACGCCATGGCAATGAATAATGGACGCTATGAATAGTCTACTCGGCGGCAACGCTCTGCTTGCGCTGGCTGCTGCCATCCTGTGGGGCGGCGGCGACTTCACCGGCGGCATGGGAGTCAAGCGCGCCGGAGGCAGCCTGGGCGCGGGGCTGCGCATCGTCCTGTTCAGCCACGCGACGAGTTTTGTTGTGCTGGTCGCGGTCGCACACCTGCGCGGAGACGCCGCTCCACATGGCGCGCTGCTGGCCTGGGGCATCGCCGCAGGAGTCGCCGGCGGACTCTCGCTGACGGCCTTCTACATCGCTCTCTCGCGCGGTGCAATGGGAGCATCGGCTGCGGTCAGTGGCCTTTTGGCCGCCGCGATTCCAGCGGCCCTCACGCTCTGGCAAGTGGGATCGCCGGGCCTCGGTCCACTGCTCGGCTTCGCCATGGCGGCAATCGCCATCTGGCTGATCGCAACCGGCCCCACGGCAGCTTCCGCGGACCACTCCGCAACCGCCGCATCGCGCCAGACCATGGCGCTGGCGATTCTTGCCGGCCTCGGCTTCGGCTTCTACTTTATCGCGTTGAAGATGGCCAGCCCGGCGGGCGTCATCTGGCCCATGGCGTCGGCCAGAATCGGCAGCCTCTGCGTCTGCTCGCTCCTGCTTCTTGGAGTACTTCTTCGTTCGGGCAAGAATACCGGCGCGCGCTTCAGCCTCAACCGCACGGCGGTCGTCTGGGCGCTGGCAACCGCGCTGCTGGACACATCCGGAAATCTGCTCTTTGTGGCGGCGACGCGCGCGGGACGGCTGGATGTGGCGGCGGTGCTGGCGTCGCTCTACCCCGCGTCCACCATTCTGCTGGCGGCGGTGGCGCTGGGCGAGTGGCCCACACGGCGTCAGGCGCTGGGAATGGCCGCCGCCGCGCTCGCCGTCGTCCTCATCGCGCTGTAGCCCGAATGCAGCTTGCTCATAGCGCGGTTCTATTTTGTTGGGATGGGGAACTTCAAAGTCGCCAGAAGAATGGACGGGCCGGTCGAATTCACGGCCATCCAAAGAGTATCCCTGTTCTGCTTGCTGTGTGTTGCTGTCCTACCGGTTGACTGCTTCTTGCTGAGCCTTCTGCTCGGCCGCAACCCTCGCCTCAGCCGCGATCTTCGCCTCGGCTGCGAGCTTGGCCTCCTGATACGCCTTGGCCTCCAGCTCGGCTTTCTTCTTCTTCTCGTCATCCACGTCGTCCAAGCTCTCGGTGAGGCCCTTCATGCCCTCTTTGAATCCGCGCAGGCCTTCGCCCAGACCTTTGCCCAGCTCCGGCAGCTTCTTGCCGCCGAAGAGCAGGATCGCGAGACCAACGATAATTACAATGTGCCAGGGTTGAAGCAGGTCGCCCATAGTAAATCTCCTTGCAGGATTGGGCGTACGCACGACGCCAAACTGCACTTATCATTGTCGCACATCTTGTGCCGGTTCGAGAACGTTCCTGCAACCGCTCCCGCGCGCACAGAGACGGCCCTTCGCTCTACACTAACTCTGTGCCCGGAACTGAACCGCAGAAGCCCGACCCCGCCCCGCCGAAGCTGCGATTTGCGCAGCGGCTCGCCATCGCCATTGTTCCGCCGCTGGCCGCGCTGCTGATCCGGCTGCTTGGCCTCACCCTGCGCTACCAGGACCGCGCCGACCCCGGCGTCACGCCCGGCCATCTCATCCCCGGCTCCAGCGTCTTCGCCTTCTGGCACCGCAGCATGATCGCCTGCGCCCACCGCTTCCGCAATCTTGGGATCACGATTCTCATCAGCCCCAGCTTCGACGGCGAACTGATCGCGCGCACGTTGAAGCGGCTGGGCTTCTGCCCGGTCCGCGGCTCCAGCTCGCGCGGCGGTGCTATCGGCCTGCGCAACATGCAGCTCGCCTACGCCGAAGGCCACTGCTGCGCCATCACCGCCGACGGTCCTCGCGGCCCCATCTACATCGCCAAACCAGGCACAGCAAGGCTGGCCAACTCAGTCGGTAAGCTGACTGCCGGCGAACAACCCACCGGGACCTGGGTTGGCTGCTTCCACAACCACCCGGAGCGCGCCTGGGAGCTTCGCTCGTGGGACCGGTTCATGATTCCCAAGCCGTTTTCGCGCGTGGTCTTCAGTTGGCCCGCCCACATTCCCGCCGGCGAAGTTACCACAGCCACCGTCCAGGCTGCCCTGGACCGCGCCGTGCAGATGGCCGAATAACCCGCCTCTTTGCACTCTGCAACACATTTGTTTGTCATTCCGCACCCTGAGCGCAGTAAAAGGGGGAGGAATCTGTTTTTGCCTTTTGCCGCATCCCACTCCCTCTCCCACAGATAAACTTAAACCAATGCTTGTCTCCGACTTCAGCTTCGACCTGCCCGCGGAACTCATCGCCCAGCACCCGCCTGCCCAGCGCGGATCGAGCCGCATGTTGGTCCTCGACCGAGCAACCGGGGCCCTGCGCGACGACCTCTTCGCCAACCTCCCCAACCTCCTCCAGCCCGGCGATCTCCTCGTTCTGAACGACTCCCGCGTACTGCCCGCGCGTCTCTTTGCCACCCGCGGCGGCGCACGCACCCAGCACAACTCGCCCCACCCCTCCGGCCTCATCGAAATTCTCCTCACCGAGCAGATCGACAACCCTGCAGCCCCCGGAGAGAACCTGTGGAGAGCGCTGGTCCGGCCTGCGCGCAAGGTTCAGATCGGCGAGACGCTGAGTTTTTTTCAGACAAACACAGCGACGGGTGAGAACAACTCAGTGCCCGTGCTCACCGCCGAGGTCCTCGCCTCCGGGGCCTTCGGTGAGCGCACCCTCCGCTTCGCCCCGGTCGAGGACTTCCACGCCACGCTGGCCCGCATCGGCCACATGCCGCTGCCGCCCTACATCCACCGCGACCAGTCCGCGCAGCCCGACACCGAGGAGGACCGCGAGCGCTACCAGACCGTCTACAGCCGCCTTCCCGGCTCGGCGGCCGCGCCCACCGCCGGACTGCATTTCACGCCTGAAGTCCTGGCCGCCCTCCGCGCCCGCGGCGTGGAGATTCAGTACCTCACCCTGCACGTCGGCCTCGGCACCTTCCAGCCCGTCCGCGTCTCCCGCCTCGCCGACATCCGCCTCCACACCGAGCGCTACACTCTGCCCGCAGCCACCGCCCAGGCCATCAACCGAGCGCTGGCCCCCTCCAGCGGCCCGCCCCGGCGGATCGTCGCCGCCGGAACCACCACCACCCGCACCCTGGAACACATCGCCCAACAAGCCCACATCGCGGCGCAGGCCCCGCCCGGCCCACTCCACCTCGAACCCCACTCCGGCTCGACCTCCATCTTCCTCGCGCCCGGCCACCGCTTCCGCATCGTCAACGGCCTGCTCACAAACTTCCACCTCCCCGAATCCACCCTCCTCATGCTGGTCGCCGCCTTCGCGGACTGTATGGACAACGGGGAACCCACAACAGACGCCGCCCCAAACCGCGGCCTGCGGACCATCCTCGCCGCCTACAACCACGCCATCCGCCTCCGTTACCGCTTCTACTCCTACGGCGACTGCATGTTGCTCCTCTGACCAGCAGGGTGCGCGTTTTCAGGCCGGGATTGCTGGGATTTCCCTTTTTCCAGCCGTTTTTCCACCATTAAGCCATTTTTCCACATTCCTGTGGCTTTTCCACATTTGCACCTCCATCCACAGTTTGTTGCACCACTCCTGCGCCTTGCCCCGCCTTCCATCGCGTCCTACTCTCAATCCATGCCTTCGCCGCAGAACTTCCGGCCAGCCAGCCCGTCTCCGAACCGGCTCGCCCGCCGCAGGCAATCGGAGTGTTGATGCCGGGCCTTCCAGCCCTCCACTTGGTGACCCCGTTAAACCCGCTAACAACGCGCAGTTTCAGAGAATTCCACAGCAATATCCCTTGTTTTTCCATTAACCTGCCGTCAACAATCCCGAAAACGGGAGTATTCGCAGAGGTAACACAATATCTTGTGCTTTATACTTGACACACCCCATTGGGGGCGGTATTTTCACGACTGCACCACAGTAACCGCTCAGTAATCGTCGAATCGATAGGGCCCAGACAACACCGGCTCCCCATCCCCTCAAACGTCTCCGCGGTTGGACCGCAAGGTTCCCCGCCGCGACAGAGGGGCCAGTAGACCTGTTTCGCGCGGTTCGGCAACCAAGGGCCACAGCGCACCGGCCAGTACGCGCTGTCCCCGGATTCAGCACCACGGCAGAGAAAGGCACCAGCACCACGGCAACACTCGCATCAGCACTACATCCGAGGAGTATCCAGGCCCCATTGCAGCACTCGTTTTGGCACCACCAGAAACGCCATTAGAAGAAGAAGGAGATGTACCGCCGATGAACCCGATCCAGACTCAGAACTCTACGAACAATCTTTCCGGAACCCAAGCCGGAACCGCCGCCACGCGCACCGCCGCTGGCCGCGCACTTGGCCTCTCCTTTTCGCGCCACTTCACCCGCCCCGGCATCTCGCCCTTCGACGAGATCACATGGGAGCTGCGCGACGCCGTCATTCAGGACTACAAGGGCCGCACCATCTTCGAGCAGAAGAACGTCGAGGTTCCCTCCGACTGGTCGATGACCGCGACCAACATCGTCGCGTCGAAGTACCTGCACGGCCAGGTGGGCACACCCGAGCGCGAGAGCGGCGTCCGCGCCCTCATCACTCGCGTCGCCGAATCCATCCGCGACTGGGGCGTCCGCGACGGCTACTTCGCCACACCCGCCGACGCCGACACATTCTATGCCGAGCTGTCCCACCTGCTGCTCAACCAGAAGGTCGCCTTCAACTCCCCGGTCTGGTTCAACGTGGGCTGCGACCGTCTGGAGCCCAACTCCGACGCGCAGAGCTGGCACTGGAACCCCGCCACCGGACGGGTCGAGTTCTCCGTCACCGGCTACACCAAGCCGCAGTGCTCCGCCTGCTTCATCAACTCCGTCAACGACTCGCTGGACTCCATCCTCACCCTCGCCAAGACCGAGGGAATGCTCTTCAAGTGGGGCTCCGGCGCGGGATCCAACCTCTCCAACATCCGCGGCTCCATGGAGACCCTCTCCGGCGGCGGAACGGCCTCAGGCCCGCTCTCCTTCATGCGCGGTTTCGACGCCTTCGCCGGCGTCATCAAATCCGGCGGCAAAACCCGCCGGGCCGCCAAGATGGTCATCCTCAACATCGACCACCCAGACATCGAGGACTTCATCGAGTGCAAGGTCAAGGAGGAAGCCAAGGCCTGGCACCTCGTTCAGGCTGGCTACGACGGCTCCGGCCCAGACTCCGAGGCCTACAGCTCCATCTTCTTCCAGAACGCCAACAATAGCGTCCGCGTCACCGACGAGTTTATGCAGGCGGTCGAGTCCGACGGCCCCTTCACCACCCGCACCGTCAAGGGCCACGAGCCGGTGCAGGAGTACCGCGCACGCGACCTGATGACGAAGATCGCCGAGGCCACCTGGAAGTGCGGCGATCCCGGAATGCAGTACGACACCACCATCAACAAGTGGCACACCAGCAAGAACACAGCCCGCATCAACGCCTCCAACCCATGCAGCGAGTACATGTTCCTCGACGACTCGGCCTGCAACCTGGCCAGCTTCAACCTGCTCAAGTTCCTCACTCCCGGCGGGCAGTTCGACATCCCCGCATACCGCCATGCCATCGCCACCGTCACCACCGCGATGGAGATCATCGTCGATTCAGCCGGCTACCCCACGGAGATGATCGCGCGCAACTCCCACGACTACCGCCCGCTCGGCCTCGGCTACGCCAACCTCGGTGCGCTGCTCATGGCCTTTGGCCTGCCCTACGACTCCGACGCCGGCCGCGACTTCGCCGCCACTCTCACCTCCATCCTTTGCGGAGACGCCTACTGGCAGTCCGCACGCATCGCCGAGGCCTGCACCCCCATCGGCGCGGCAACGCCAATTACCCAGCGCACGGAGATCACCGGTGGCGCCTGCCCCGGCTTCTACGTCAACCGCGAACCATTCCTGGACGTCATCCGCATGCACCGCGCCGAAGTCAACAACATCGGCAAGCCCACCATCACCAGCCCGCGCACCACCCCGGAGCACTTCCACGTTCCGCAGCTCGAGCAGCTCATCGCCGCCAGCCGTCACGCCTGGGACGGCGCACTCGCCCACGGCGAGAAGCACGGCTACCGCAACTCCCAGGTCACCGTGCTTGCCCCCACAGGAACCATCGGCTTCATGATGGACTGCGACACCACCGGCGTCGAGCCTGACCTCGCCCTCGTAAAATTCAAAAAGCTGGTTGGCGGCGGAATGATCAAGATCGTCAACTCCACCGTCCCCTCCGCCCTCTTCAAGCTCGGATACAACGAGGTTCAGGTCAACGCCATCGTCAGCTACATCGACGCCACTGGCACCATCGAGGGCGCGCCCGGAATCAAGACGGAGCACCTCCCCGTCTTCGATTGCAGCTTCAAACCCGCCAAGGGCACCCGCTCCATCCACTACATGGGCCACATCAAGATGATGGCCGCCACCCAGCCCTTCCTCTCCGGCGCAATCTCCAAGACCGTCAACCTGCCACAGGACTGCTCGGTCGACGACATCGCCAAGGCCTACATCGAGGCATGGCGTCAGGGCATCAAGGCCGTCGCCATCTACCGCGACAACTCCAAGGGAACCCAGCCGCTCAATGTCCAGGCCCAGACCGACGACAAAAAGGGAACCCGCGCCGTCGCCGCCACTGAACTCGCCATATCGGAACAGAATCTCGCCTCCGCCGGCGACCGTATCACCGCGCTGGAGGCCGCCAACGCGGCACTGGCCCGCGAGCTCAACCAGGTCCTCGCAGCCAGCACCCAGAACGTCGACGCGCTGGACGCCCAGGCCCCGCCGCGCGCCAGCCGCCATCGCCTCCCCGCCGAGCGAGCCTCCGTCACCCACAAGTTCGCCATCGCCAACCACGAGGGCTACATCACCGTCGGCCTCTACCCCAACGGCTACCCCGGAGAGATATTCATCCGCATGGCCAAGGAGGGTTCCACCGTCTCCGGCCTGATGGACAGCTTCGCCACGGCCATCAGCATCTCGCTACAGCATGGCGTTCCGCTGCGCGTGCTCTGCGAGAAGTTCGCCCACACCCGCTTCGAGCCCTCCGGCTGGACCGGCAATCCCGAGATCGGCTTTGCCAAGTCCATCATGGATTACATCTTCCGCTGGATACAGATCCGCTTCCTCTCCGGCCACCAGCTCGACCTCTTCGCCAACATGAACCCCGCCGCCAGCGAAGCCCCTTCCTCCGACGTCGTTCTGCCCAACGGCGCGCTCGACAACCTTTCCGCCGCCGATCCCAGCTCCCAGGCCATCCTCGAGCGCGAGGCGCGGACCCCTCGCGCCCTCTCCGACCAGGATATCTTCGACAACGGTGCCGGCAGCCCCTATGAAGACCGCACCCCGCCGCAGCACGGCATCGCCCCCGAACCCTCCGCCAGCCTGGACCCTTTGTCATCCCGCAGCGCAGCGGAGGGATCTGCTTCTTCCTTCCAGACCGCCGACCGCGGCATCTACCACCCCTCTGACGCCATGAAGAGCATGTTCGACATGGGCGACGCACCCTCCTGCGCCACCTGCGGCGCCATCATGACCCGCTCCGGCTCCTGCTACCGCTGCATGTCCTGCGGCAGCACCTCCGGCTGCAGCTAGTCCTGCACGGACGGCGAGACGCACATTCGCGCCGGACACCATTCGTGCGGCTTCATCGCAGGAGTGAGAAGACAAACCGATTCACGGAAAGGAAGCAAGATGAACGCAATATTGGAAGCGCCCGAACAGATGGCGCGCGCCCGCTCCGAAGAGCCCGAGATCTACCCCTCCGGAGACTGTTGGCGCTTCCGCTGGGCCGGCCAGGACCACGGCTCCTTCGACTCCGAGCAGGACGCCAGGAACGCAGCCCTCCGCTGCAAGAAGCAGACCACCATTCACCTCGCCGCCGCCGCCCTCGACCGCCACTAAGCCATTCGCGCCCGCGCGAGGCCTTAAACCGCCACCGTAAACGTGTCCTCGCTGCGCGTCACCGCGCGATACAGCGTGTCGCGCTCGAACGGCACCCGCCCGGCCTCCGTAATCAGCCGCACTAAATCCGCACGCCGCATTCCCTGCGGAGTGGTCGCGCCCGCGTCGTGGTAGATCTTCTCCTCGATCACCGTCCCGTCGATATCGTCCGCCCCAAAGCGCAGCGAGATCTGCGCCATCTCCGGCGACACCATCTGCCAGTAGCTCTTCACGTGCGCGAAGTTATCCAGCAGCAGCCGTCCCACCGCAATCTGCCGCAGGTCCATCATCCCCGTCGTCTTCGCAATGTGCGCCAGAGCGGTGTTGTCGGGATGGAACGCCAGCGGGATGA
>Ga0187851_10002418_pt1 | contig 16561 bp, 15 predicted proteins | sample June2016WEW_6_10_FD_132997 | JGI IMG/M metagenome (GOLD analysis project Ga0187851, IMG submission 132997) | Peatland microbial communities from SPRUCE experiment site at the Marcell Experimental Forest, Minnesota, USA - June2016WEW_6_10 | ecosystem: Environmental > Terrestrial > Soil >...
AATCAAAATATTTATTTAATTCCAGGAAATATTAACTTTTACTAACAATTAAAGTTTAAACTGATTAAAAAATTTCTTCCTTCCTTTACTGTTGTTTTTCTAATTCTGTCCGTCCATACTATACCTGAAGATTTTCGCGGCAAGCCACGAGATATCACTCGCTATCGAATTCAATTGGTAATGTTTTCTTTTAAAATAATTGACATACAAACAGGACTTCTCTATATTTACCTGTAAGAAAATAATATCTTATTAAAAAATTAACAATACTATACAAAACATTACCCCTAACCGTATCATGTGAAGTTTGATTGACTTGAAATTTTAATGGAGACAATGAAAATGAAAAAGATACTGGATGTTATTTTATTAGGTATAATGATTACTCTCATGGCTGGTTGTAGTAGCGGAGGGAATGGAAGTACTCCAACTACCTTTGCTATTTCCGGAACGGTAAGCGGAGTTGTTGCTGCCAATGTTACGATTAATCTGGCCAGTGGCGTGAATAATTCTACGACGACCGCTTCAGACGGAACTTACAGCTTTACAGGTTTGGGGAATGGAACCTACATCGTAACTCCCATTTTAAAAGGCTATATATTCACCCCCACTAATCAAGTGGTAACAATAAGCGGGGTAAATGTTACCGGACAAAATTTTACGTCAATATCCAAAGCTTCGACTTTCATTGGTATGTGGACCTGGGAAAGCGGATCCAAGACATTCAATCAGCCCGGCAGCTATGTCACAAAAGGTTCTGCTGATGCGGGCAATATCCCGGGAGCACGCGCAAGTTCGGTTTCATGGAAAGATAGCAGCGATGATCTCTGGCTCTTCGGAGGATTTGGTTATGATTCAGCAGGTAATGTTGATCTTCTCAACGATCTCTGGAAATTCGATGGCACCAATTGGACATGGGTAAGCGGGTCCAAGACATCCAATCAGCCCGGCAGCTATGGAACAAAAGGTTCTGCTGATCCGGGCAACGTCCCGGGAGCACGCTCTAGTTCGGTTTCCTGGATAGATAGCAGCGGCAATCTCTGGCTCTTCGGAGGGTGGTATTCAGTAGACAATTTTTATGTTTTGAACGATCTCTGGAAATTCGATGGCACCAATTGGACATGGGTAAGCGGGTCCAATACATACAATCAGGCCGGCAGCTATATCACAAAAGGTTCTGCTGATGCGCGCAACGTCCCGGGAGCTCGCTCAAGTTCGGTTTCCTGGATAGATAGCAGCGGCTATCTCTGGCTCTTCGGGGGATGGGGTTATGATTCGGCAGGAAATGTTGGTCTTCTGAACGATCTCTGGAAATTCGATGGCGCCAATTGGACATGGGTAAGCGGGTCCAAGACATACGGTCAGGTCGGCAGCTATGTCACAAAAGGTACTGCTGCCGCGGGCAACGTGCCGGGAGCTCGCTCAAGTTCGGTTTCCTGGATAGACAGCAGCGGCTATCTCTGGCTCTTCGGGGGATGGGGTTATGATTCGGCAGGAAATGTTGGTCTTCTGAACGATCTCTGGAAATTCGATGGCGCCAATTGGACATGGGTAAGCGGCTCCAATACATACAATCAGGCCGGCAGCGCTGTCGCGGTAGGTGATACTGCCGCGGGCAATATCCCGGGAGCACGCCAGTATTCGGTTTCATGGATAGATAGCAGCGACAATCTCTGGCTCTTCGGGGGGATCGGTTATGATTTCGCAGGTAATGTTAATCTTTTGAACGATCTCTGGATATTCGATGGCACCAATTGGACATGGTTAAGCGGGTATGGTCAGGTCGGTAGTTATGGCACAATAGGTCATGCTGTCACGAGCAATATCCCGGGAGCACGCTCTAGTTCGGTTTCCTGGATAGACAGCAGCGGCTATCTCTGGCTCTTCGGGGGATATGATTATGATTCAGCAACTAATGATGGAGGTTATCTGAACGATCTCTGGCTCTACCAGCCGTAGAATAAAAATTATAGTCAGAGTCTGTTATAATATTAATTGTTAGAGTTTCTTAATTAATTGCTTTGATGAATGCCTCATCTTTCATAAGCTCTTCTATATTTAATTTGATTATTTCATTTAATGCGCTATTAACGTTCATAAGTTTGGATGCTTTGCATTGCGTGCTCTTTGTTGATGAATATACAATGTCACCTGTCTGCAAATCTTTTATAAGATAGTGAACAATCAAAGACCAGTCCGCATTGTAGCTTAAATCATCAATTAGAAGGTCTTCGATCTCACCATTAAGGACTCTGGTCTTATTATCAAGTTTTACACCGGCAAAACGCAGCTCCATGGAAACTGATTCCCTAAAATAAATGTCGATGTTTTTATCAAATTTCAGTTTGCCTAACGCAGTATTGTGAATCTGAAAAGGTTTTACTTTACCGGTTTCTGCCGGAAAATACTTGAAGTTGGATATTGATACGCTTCCAGAAATTTTGTTGACAGAACTTGGCAGATAGCTCAAAGGGATCCTTGCACAACCCTCCACACAGAACATCACTATCCCAAACAAAAGTAATATTGCCGTCAGGGAATGATCTCTTCTAAAACCAGCCATGTTCTGCATGAATAAATCCTCCTTTCTATCGATGTTGTGTTGCTCTTATCGTACTCAAATAATCGGTTCAATTGCAAATAATAATCAATGATTTTCTCCCGAAAATATATACCACACGTTAAGTTGGAATTCTACAGTTAAGATAAATCTGTCATTGACATACAAGATCATTCTTTATATACTTTTAATCGAAATTATTGGTATTTTATAAAAAGTATGGCGGAAGAAACAAAACAATCGAGCACTCTGTCTCCCGAAGTCAATGACTTAATGCGCACTCTCGTCACTGCCATTAGGATAGTGAAACTTTATCCTCCAAACAATCCCGTATACTCCCAATCAGTAAAGGACGCGCATGATGCACTTTCCCTTCTTCTGGAGGAGACACCGGAATGTTACGTCGGAGTGCAAAAAACATTTCTTACATATCAGCAAACTCCTGTCGGAAAAGACACTGAAGCGTATAGAGTTATCGCCCATGATCTGTTTACGAAGGGCATTCGAAACATTATCCTTTTAAAGGGTGTTACTGCCAAAGAAATGATGGATCTTTTCCAGGCGCTTGCCCTGCAGGCAAAAGATATAGGTATGCAAAACGGGGTTGCATCAATCCTTTGGGAAAAAGGCACGTCTAATATCAAGGTCACTGAAGCGGGGCTCGACGAGATTATTACATCAGATTCAAGAATAGAAAAGAAGAATGCCCATTCCCACGGTTCTTCCATATCTAAAGCCGAAGCATTTATCGGCCATACACTGGTTTTGGACAATCTCTTGACGGACCAGGAAAGCTTCGGCGCGGCAATGGTAGCGCTTGCAAAAGAGACGCGAGGTGAGCATGAAACCGTTGAGGACCGCCTACTTGCAGTGTATCAGGAAGCCGGCAATAAGATTCTGAAAGAAAATCCGGACCAGAAAGATGCTCTCTTTGAGGCACTTGCACAATCCGCCATGTCTCTCGAACAGCCCTACCGCGAAGCATTAATTGCCGGGAAACTGTATGGCGGTTTAGATTCGGAAAACACAGAAGAACGAAAAACCGAAACTGAAGAACGAGTGCCGAGCGTATTTCATGAAATTATGACCGGACGCTTTTTGGATTCATGGACAGTTAAACAGGTGGCAGATCTTTTAAAAAAGCTGACAACAAAAGAAATAACACCGCCGTCTTCTTCGTCCGTCGCTTTTTCCGCAATATCGCTCTCATCCGATATAAAAGGAATTGCAGAAGAAATGGCCGGGTACTCAGAGGAAGAGACCCAATCTCTTAAATCCATAAGTAGCTTGGGTACGGAGCGGGATATTATTGATGCCACGATGCGCACACTTATTGCCCTGATACCTCTGGTTAAGTCTCCTCATCATTCGGTCCCTGATGAAAAGGAAATCGCCTCTTTTACCGGTATTATCCACCAGTTGGAAGATATCTTAAATTATCTTTTACAGAACAAAGATTATGACCGCGTTTCACTTATCACTATGGCCTTTAATACTCCTGTGGATCCCGCTTTTAAACCCAGGATGCTGGAGGCATTGAGAAAGACTTCTTCCAAAAATGTCATTATCTCCACAATTGCCGACTTGCAGAATTATACCAAGGGTTCTTTTGAATACGTCTCTGCCTATTCCTATTTATCAGCCATGGAACGGGAGACAACTGAAGCCCTGCTGGAAATGCTGGCAAAGGAAACTGATAATAAGTCGAGATCAGCTATTCTCGATTTACTCAAAGACTTCGCTAAAAACCAGCTCTCAGTGCTGGGCGAGCACCTTTCCGATAGCAGTTTGTCTTTTGTCCGCGATATCATAAATATACTGAGCGAAACCAAAAGCGACCAGGCCGTTTTTATTCTCCAAAAGGCCGTAGACAATAAGAACATCAAGATACGGCAGGAAGTGATCAAGGGATTAATTCCCATCGGGGGAAAAAAGGCCGCCGGTCTCCTGGGAAAGTTCTTGAAAGATGAGGACAGCACGGTTCAGTTGATGGCAATTCGCGGCTTTACAGAAATCAAGAGAATAAGCGCTGAAGATGCGAAACCTCTTATGACATTCCTCTCGGATCGTCCTCTTAACAAAAAGGAGCAGGCGCTTACGTTAGAGGCTATAAAAGCGCTGGAAAAAGCAGGCGGTCCTGCGGCAGAGGACTTATTAAAAGGGTACACAAAAGTTCGCTGGTGGAGGTCTCGTAAACTTCAAGTCGAGCGAAAAGAAGCGGCGCTGAAGGCCATTGAAAAAATCAAAAGGAGGCAGGGCATTGGTGGATCAGCAAAGCCATAGCGGCAGCGAAGCAAGACAATCATTTTTTGCAAAGCAACGTTTACTTGACACGGCTAAGATAACGTTCCAGCAATTGTCGGGCCTTCTTAAAAATGTAAACATCTATCCGGAATCTCACCCTTTCCTGCTGTCACTAGTTGAAAAACTGACGCTTACGATCGACGGGCTGCTGATGGACAGGAAGGAAGTTGCGTTCTATTTCGTAAGTGGGGAGTTATTTTTTGAAACTCACTCCATGCCTATAGATTCCAGTATTGCCACACTGGTTGAACAATTTACCAGCAGGGATATAGGCGGAATCGTATTTAAGCCCGGCATTACTGATGAGGAATTCGTAAGATTAGCCGTCCTGATGAACACTGAACCTTCGGCACTCGCCGCAGAAGGCGGTATTATCAATATAGTTTCCCGCGAAAATTTTCCCCACATCAATCTCCACAGCGTTTTGCTTGTCGATAAAAAGAACAGCGGCGGCGCCATGGAAGAAGATAAAAAAAGAGCGGTAAAACTGTTTCTGGAAGCGATTACAGCAATAAAAGAAATGGTCAGAAACGTGCATCTCGGTCAAGCAGTCAACATGCGCAGAGTAAACAAGGTCGTCCAGGATATGGTAGATAATATCCTCGATAACCGGGATGCACTTATTGCCCTGACCAACCTGAAGATGCATGACGAATACACATATGCCCATTGTGTGAACACAGCCATTCTTTCCATTTCCCTGGCAGCTCTTATGTCTTTAGAAAAATCTCAGATTGCCGCGCTGGGAATTGCCGCAATGATGCACGATATCGGTAAAATGCGCATTCCTCCCGAAATCATCAACAAAACCGGAGATATTACTGATGAGGAACGGGAAGCTTTCTCGCGCCATCCGATCGAAGGGGCGCTGATTATATCGGACATTCCGGGGATAAAAAAAATAGCTATGGTAACCACCTTTGAGCACCATCAGCATGGCGGCGTTAACGGTTATCCCCATATAGACGGGTATATTGGACAACATCCATTCTCACAAATTATTTCTCTTGTGGATGCCTATGACGTGCTTACGGCGTTACGGATTTACTATAACATACAAATACCGCCTGACCAGGTAATCAGTATTCTGGCAAAAAAGCGGGAAAACGATTTCAACTCAGTTCTCATGAAGGCCTTTATCAATATGATCGGTATTTTCCCCATCGGCACAGTCATGAATCTTTCAAGCAGCGAAGTTGGGCTTGTCGTACATCAGACCGGTGATCTCATGCGACCCCGTGTTCTGCTATTAACTAAATTCGACGGTTCGGAGGAAGAATCCGGTGAAGAAATTAGTCTTCTTGAAACAACGGAAGGTAAATTCAAACGCGATGTTACCGGCACCATCGATCATCACGCTGCAAATATCGATATAAAACAATATTGGGAATAGCCCTATTAAATTTGCAGGATAATTTAATTGAAAAAATAATCTCATCAACGGAAGCAGGATGGACGAGAATAAGGAAAATAATCTTCATCTAAAATATCCCTGCACATGGGTGTATAAAATTATTGGCATTGATCAAGATGACATGAAGTCTGCGGTTCTCGAAATTATTCATGATCGTGCCTGCCTGGTAACTCTTTCCCGCAGTAGCGAAACCTCTAAATACCATTGTCTTAATGTGGAGATTACCGTAGAGAACGAATCCGACAGGAAAATTATTTATGAAGCACTGAAAGCCCATCGGACAATAAAAATGGTTTTATAGACACTTCCCCGCCAAACAACAGGGCATCCCGTCTTAAGAAATTATATAATTCTATAATAGCGCGCTTATCCCGCGGCAAGAGAAGGTGTTTGCGCCATTGGCCAAATTTAATTTCATTCCGATAGAATTGCCTCGCGGCCGTTGACTTTGAAGTCTTCCTTTATTTTGTCGAACTCATCCGGAGTGAGTCTGCGATAAGTATTATCACCGCGCTTCCTGAAATAAATCTGCATCCGGGGATTGTTTTCAATATTGAAATTCTCGCGTTTGAAAGGCCGCACAATAACTTTCTGGGTATCGGTAACAGGAAACTTCTCAACGGTGCGTATATAATCCGGCATCCACTTGGGATCCATCCCTCCTTCTTTCTGCTGTTTGATAAACCAGGCATATACTTCATCGGGATCAAACACTGCGCCATCTTTAAGCTGGACAGTAATCATGACCTTCTCATCGGCCACTTCACAGGGTGCGCCATAGGCAATGGCGCAATCCACGCACGGAACATTCTGGGCAAACCCAAGAACGCTCTCGGCTGAAAAATTCTCTCCGTCCTTACGAATCCAGTCATCGGTGCGGCCGTTGAAGAACATGTAACGTTTACCGTTTACGATCCTGACGTGTCCTAAATCCCCTGAATGATACCAGCCTTCGCGGAATTTCTGATTGGTCGCTCCCTCATTTCCGAAATACCCTTCGAACCTGATATTATTATCACCTACCTTTCGGCAGATTTCGCCAACGGCTTTATCATAGTTTGTGAGCGCGCCGCTGGCGTCAGTCATACCGGGGGCACATTCGCGTCCTGCTTCATCCAATATATGGATGGAGGAATCCACACGGCCTACCGAATCAACAGGGTCTCCGGGACGGTTGGCCGTGGTAATAACTGCCTCGGTGGAACCGTAGATCTCAAAAATATGATCCATGCCCAGATAGCGTTTGAGTTTTATGCGGTCATTGACGGAGGCGCCGTTGCCATAAGCTTTGCGGAATTTGTTGCGCGGATGTTTGGCAAGAGCCTTCTCCACAGCTTCGCTGCTGCCGTATTTTCTCTCCAGAGCGTCTATAATATAATGAAGAGGCTGGCCAACATAGTTTAGAAAAGTGACGCCGTAAGTGAGCATATCTTCTTCAAATGCGCTCGCGGAAAAACGCCTTTTCAATACAAAACTGCCGCCCACAACCATCTGCGGCAATATTCCGATATACCAGGCGTTGGAATGAAACAAAGGCATCGAAATGTAACCACGGTCATTTTTATTAAGATGAACAGCCGATTGCACCATAAAGCCCGCTCCTACCAACTTGATATGAGTGCATGGTACTCCTTTGGGCAATCCTGATGTACCCGAAGTATAGATCACAATAACCGGGCTGAAATTGTCTACCTTGACCCGATAGTCTGCCGGCACAGTTACGTGCCCCGCTTCTTCAACCGCCTTTTCCAGTGATTTAAATCCGCTTGATTGAAAGGCATCCTTATCCCCTACGTAGTAAACATTTTCCGGACCGATCATCGGTACATTCTTTATTACACATTCTACTTCTTTCAAAGTGCTGGCATTGATAATCAGAAACTTAATGCCGGCCTGCTCCATAACCTTGGACAAAGTGTCGCCCCGAAATCCCGAATTAATAGCGAACATGATAGAATTGCTGAGACCGGCGCCAAAAGAGGCGTAGAGAAATTCGGGCGTATTATCCATATAGACGCCAAAAGCCAGTCTCTTATCTTTGTCCAGTTTGCCATTGTCCACCAGTTTTTTTCTTACGTTCAGGAAGAAATTCTCGTAACGCCGGGATTGCAGATAAACTTCCCGATAAGTATATTCATGACCTTCAAATATGAAAAATACGCGATTACGCCTGAACCAAAGCCACCACATGGTCATCTTTATCATATTGCCGAAATTTAGGAAGCCCAACACATTTCGTAATATTGTTTTAGAATTAATTTTACCCATTGTTCCCCCCAAAGAATTTATTATAATATGCTATTAGAACTTCAACACTTAATGACCTGTTGAGTGAACGGCCAGCTTCTTTTGTAAGTTCCTTCAATTGCCTGGACATGACAATGTATTCTGCAACTCTCATCAAATAAGATTATCCTGGCAAAAGATTATATACTTAATATCCGACTTTTGCATTTTTCTTATTACATTTCAGGTTTGACATCTTGAAATTATTTAACTAATTTTTATTTGATAAGATATTGATTCCGTTATGAAGAAATATAAGAATAGAGCGTTTATGTCAATTAATATTTGCCTTACTTAGAAACTGACCACTGTCAGGCCGGGGATTGCATGCGATTTGACATGAGAGCTGTGTTAGATTAGATAGAAAGGAGCCATGCTTCAGCTTCCGTAGTATTCTTAAGAACTTTGCAAGTTATACCGCGGTTAAGAGCGATCGTTTCACCGAACAGATCAGAGTCGATGTGTTCGGGGCGGCGATCAACAAATGCTATTTTTACGTTGGTCAAACCTACTTCATGCACTTTAGAAACGACCTCGTAAGTGTCGCCCAGCGATTTAGCTGTACCGACATCCCTCTCAACAAGCAACATGGAGAAACCGTTCTCTTTGCAGTAAATTGCTATGTCAGTCCAATAGCCAACCGATATTCAAGGCTGTCCTTCTGGGCCTGCGCATGCGCATACAGATAACCGGCACGGTGCTCGAACTCAACCACATAAGGAACTTCTTGTAAAAATGGGCGCTGATCTTGCTGTCTTGCCATAATTGCTCCCATATTTGATCAAAGATATTTCAATTATTTATTATCTAATAAAATTTGTCCACACCCGCTCTTCATTCTCCGGCAGAGCTATTCCAGCTTTTTTGCCCGCCTCGATTGATTTTAAAAGCCATGCCATATTCCTGCCCAGCGTCCGCATCGTCTGCAATCCTTCTTTATCTTGCAGCACTTCATCCGGTGTGTTGCCATGTACCATATTCCAGTACTGAGATGAAACAACAGGCATATTATTAATAGTAAAATATTTATTCAGTTGTTCAAGTGCGGCGGTGGTCCCGGCCCTGCGGCAACTGACGATCGCCGCACCCGGCTTGTATGCAAACACGTCACTGCCTGAGAAAAAGCAGCGGTCTAAAAACGATTTTATAAAACCGGAAGGTCCGGCGTAGTGGACAGGAGAACCAAAAATAAAACCGTTCGATTTATCAGCTTTAGCAAGCGCGACGTTTACGGCGTCATCATCAAAAACGCATTTCCCTGTCTCCAGACACTTTCCACATGCCGTACATCCCCTGATAGGTTTTTTACCGATGTAAAATATTTCTGTTTCAATATTATACTTATTCAATTCCTTTTCCACTTCACAAAGAGCAGTGCATGTGCATCCTTTTTTGTTTGGACTTCCATTAATCAATAATACTTTCATTTCATGATCTCCTTTTGAAATAATATTAATGATTGCCATATGAATTGAAGACAATAAACGGCTTTTTGCAGCAATCCTCTATGGATTACCACTGCAATTTTTTACCATACTGTTTTTAACCCGTCAAGGCAGCTTTCTGCCTAACAACCTGCAACGGGAAGAAATCTCGACTAACTTCGCCTTTATTCTGTCTATAAAAGATGTTAAAATTTTAAACATTCAAATATTTATTGATCCATTAATGGGATAATTTATGACGGATGCAATAATCATTGGAGCAGGTTACGCAGGAATGAGCGCCGCGGCGCTCTTGGCACACGCCGGCCGGAAAGTTATCGTCCTGGAAGAATCAGACCTGATCGGCGGCAGAGCGTGCTCTTTCAGGGACGAGAAAGGCTATCTCCGGGAATATGGAGCGCATTCGCACAGACTCGCTTATAAAGGTATTGCCAATGAAGTATTCAAAAAGCTTGGCGATGAAATTGATTTCCTGCCCGAGGCAAAAGACGCTAAACTCATATTTAAAGGCAAGCTATGGGAAAGGCCCAAAGGCCCTGTGGGTTTTCTGAAAACACCCATGTTGTCTTTTGGGGCAAGGTTTACGCTTCTTGCTTTCATGATAAAAATTAAAAAGGCCGATCCTTTAAAATGGTATGATAAAACATTGCTCGATTTTTATAAAACATCATTTCAGAATGACGAAGTTGAGGCATTTCTTCCGTTTTTCGGCATGACAATCATGTGCCCACAACCCGATAAAGCAAGCGCCGGTGAGGTCATTGACTTTTTACAAAGAACATTGAAGGCGGGAATTGGTGTCGGCGAACCTAGGGGCGGTTCCGCCCAGATATTTTCCCGGCTGAAGAAACACATCGAACAAAATGGCGAAATACATCTAAACGAAAAGGTTAAAAAGATAATTATTGAAAATGGCGGGGCAAGCCGCGTTGAAACAGAAAAGACAACATACTTTAGCCCGAACATAATTTTTGCCGCAAGACTGCCTCTGGTACTCGACCTGATGGATAACCTTCTCCTGCCGGGTGAAACGCTCGATTACATAAAAAATATCGAAAACAGTTCCGGCCTCACCATCGATTTCATCACAAACAAACCGGTTACAGACATTCGCGCAGGAATCTTAGGCGTTGATGTACCTGTATGGGCGCGCTTCCAATCCAATACCGATGATTCATTCACGCCTCGGGGGAGATATATCTCGACCTGGGGGATCATGCTTCCGCGGCACTTTGACGGCGATATGAAAGCCGTCGAACAGGCAGAAAAAACTCTTAAAAAAACAATCTCGGAAATCTTCCCGGATTTTATGTCTATGGTCGTCGAAGAAAGAAAGACCGTTGCGCATGTAATGAACGGCAACGTTCTTACTCCAGACCACTCAAAACCTCACCGGCCTGACATCGCATGCCCGGCAATCAAAGGCTTCTATTTTATCGGTGATACAGTTAAGGGCGATGGCTGCTCCGGCGACATCAGTTTTTCTTCAGCCCTGATCGCCGTGAATAAAATATTAGGCGCAAAGAATTTGAATTAATTCAGTGTTATCAACTTTTCATTTCTGTCTCCAAACCGCGCAAATCCCGGGATTTAATCCATACGCCACGGGCTGCATTTACGGAGCAAAACCCCTGCTTGAACACGCACTGCTTTGCCAAAAGAAGACTGAGAAAAACGGCTTGCTGATTTTGCGCATGTATTTGCGCGTTGCCGGAAATCGGGGAATTTCCGCGGCGGCACAAATATTCGCTTTTTCGTTGACATATAATTGTAATTTACCTATGATCCTTTGGTACTGGAAGCAAGTACTTATCAAAACATTAAAAACTCAGGAGTAAAAAATGTCGGGACGTTTAAATGGAAAAAGTGCAATAATAACTGGAGCATCTAGCGGTATCGGTCGAGCGTCGGCCCTGCTTTTTGCCCGTGAAGGAGCCAATCTGGTGCTGGCCGATATAAACGAAACTAATCTTTGCCTGGTGCAAGATGAGATCGCGAATATGGGTGGCGCCGTCATCACACGCAAGACGGATGTTTCATCGGAGGAGGAAATCAAAACCCTGATTAGTCTTGCTCTGGACAAATTTACTAATATTGACATTCTGGTAAATAACGCCGGCATTTCCGGCGGACTGGACAATCTGGAAGATCAGCGTTCTGAAGAATGGCATCAGGTATATGAAGTAAACGTTATGGGACCGGTCTATGCCACCAAACATATAATTGCACATATGAAGAAGCGCCGCAAAGGCTCTATTATCAATATCGCCTCCGTTGCCGGCATCCTCTCCGGCGCGGGTGGCAATGCCTATAGCGCCAGCAAGGCGGCTTTAATCAACTTCACCAGAACTTCGGCCAGCGAGGTCGGATCACACAATGTGCGCATTAACGCCATCTGCCCTGGTTTTATTGAAACCGGCATGACCCAGCCCTTCTTTGAACTTGCCCGCAGTGTCGGCAAGGAAAACCAGTTGGGCAAATACTGCGAATTAAAGCGTGCCGCCGCTCCCGAAGAGGTTGCCTGGGCGATACTTTTTCTGGCCAGTGACGAAGCAAGTTACATCACTGGCCAGGCGTTGCCGGTGGATGGCGGCATTACCGCCTCAATGAGCATACCGGGGCGAAAAATATAACAAAATCAATAATAATTTATACAATTTAATACACCGGGGCAAGCTTTATGCGGTTTGCTGTTTATGCTCACAAAATATTGAAGGTTACTATAAAAGACTGAAACTATTTTTTGATATCATGTTTTTTATTTTATCCGGCAGCTAAAAGTTGATATAATAAAAAAAGTAAGAAAAAAATGCATTAAACTCTTGACTTTGCTCCCTAAAAGCAGCAAAATATAATTTTATTTTATAAGAAAAGTACGAGTTCTTTTAAATCATTACTATAGATAAATTTTACATAATCAAGTTTTGGAAGCAGACCCGCAAACAGTACGTTTCTGATTACTCCCTGCAACCTTTGTAATAAGAATTTTAGTAATTCAACAAGTTAGATAGCCGATTCCGATGCACTTCACACGGTATACGTTGAAGTTCGCTTTGGGAATTGCATGTTCAGAAAAAAATTGCTTAAAGAAGGAAAGATCATGCCTCAAAAGATAATCCTTAATTTTACAATGGCGGCCATCTTAGGTTTAGCCTTTACTATAACTCCGGCAACAGCCGAGGAAAAACAAACCTCTGTCAATAAACAGGCAGCCTCCGTTGTGAACGGCATCAGAAATATTTTTTTCTGAAAAACCATTGTCAAGGATTTTTGAAGTAGATGAATTAAATATTTCTTCAAAAATCAAATCATAATTCAGGGGGAAAATATTAATTTTAAATGCTTCTGAATTTTCAAGCATATTGCGAACTGGTTTTAACATCTCCTTCGCCTTGTTTGTGTCATACTTTGTCCAATCTCTAATAAGCTGATGTGTGATAAAATCTTTAAAACGATCAAAAACATCATCATTTCGTACTTCCCATTTCAATTCAGTCAATTGTGACGTTACTCTCTTTTTATCTGCAATCCTCAATTGTTTTAAACCTGATAATTGTTTCTTTGTGAAAGAAATAAAATTGGATAGCTGAAAACGCAGTTGTCGGCAGTTCAATTTCTTTCTTGCCACCATGAAATTTACTCTCTGGAGTATCTTTCTGCCAACTGCGCTCATAAGGGCACAGTTGGCGCACTTCCTACCGAATGAGTTGACCGGAGAAACCAGCCTTAAACACGTCAATGCAATAATATCCTCTCATTTCTTTGCTCGGTGTTTTCGTCGGTCAACATATTTGATCAGAAATCGAGGTTACTGTGTCCCATTGGGTGGCATATCGTTATATTAACTTCTTCCTGTAGTCCTCAAATTGTTAACCTTGATACATATTAGCTTTCAACCCATAATAAACACAATTCACGCCCGACAATAATTGACATCGCACGTTATATTTTATGGTCAAGATTTCATTGACATACAAGACCTATTTTTCTAAACTTAATCCAACTAAAGTATCGCCATATGAAAAGGAGACCAAGGATGTCAACCAGCGGATCGCACGGTGACGCAAAAACCAATTTAATATACTACGTCCTCATATCTCTCATAGTCTACTTAGAAATTTTCATTTCCTCCTATCTTCTTTTTCCAGGGTTGCTTTACGATCCCCTCAAACATGTATGGATCAATGTCACATGGTTGTTGAGCTGGTATTATATCTGGTTTCTGCTGTTTAACGAATTGCTCATTTTTATTACCTCAAATAAAACGACCTTCTTATTTCGACATAGAGTCCAGCCTTTCTATGTTTCCATTCACTTATTCACCTTCTTCCTATTGATTTTGTGCTTTCTCTGGATGGGTCATCACTCTTTTCAATCCTTCAAACCCGGTGAGTTCCTCTTTGAATTTTTGCAGTCCTGGAATATTTCCTTCTCCGAATTGACCATCAGGTTCGGAATTCCACTCCTCTTCCTGATTGCGGGCCTACACTATACGCTTATCATGTCCGCTTTTGACCATAAAAAAATTTACCCGCTCTATCTGTTATCGATTGCCCTCATCTTTCCCGGCTTTCTACTGTGGAAATTATTTCGCCATTTACATCAATTGAACTATTTATATCAGTGGATTCTTCCCAATGTGACTAAGGTCGTTTTCTTCCTGATCAAGCTGACAGGTTTTAAGGCCTACCTGTACCTCCCACTTAACACCTATCCGATTCTCGGGACAGATATGTTCAAAGTGAGTATCGCACCTCCTTGCTCCGGTCTGGAGGGAATTAGCACTTTCCTCATAGCTTTCTTTGCTGTTGTCCTGGTCAACCTAAAAAGAATCAACCTAATTCATTCCGTTGTCGTTGCTTATGTTGGAACATTGATCATGTATCTGACCAATATCCTGAGGATCTATATTCTGATCTTGATTGGACACTTCTATGGTTCCGGATTAGCCGTTGATCTCTTTCACTCGCGGGTAAGCATCTTCATTTATGCCTTTATGGTGATTGCGATATTGGTTGTAAGCTATGAATGGATGCAGGAAGTATCCGTGCCAAAGACAAAAACACCCTCAGATACCCTACGATCGTAGGTAACAAGGTGGCGTGGAAAAGGGTCGTTAATCAGAGCCCCCGCCGAAATAGAAATTCACTCAGTCTTATTTTGTGCGATTGTTCCTTTTGCGTATTCCAAAATATAATCCGACCAAACCTAGCACGGCCAGCGACGAGGGTTCAGGGGCAGTGGCTGTCCTGGCTTGCGCATTAGGTACGAGTGAGATGGCCGAACCCCCCATAGGAATGCTTACGGGAAGACTTATCAGGACGAGTAAGAGAATTGTTACAGATGTTACCAGGATTAATACTTTGGCTTTCTTTGTCATACGCTTCTCCTTGCTGGAAAAATTTAATTGGAGTAATTGGTTATCGTCTTCTTCCTCCGGGAAGAAAATTAATTAAAAAACGATGGATTGTCAAGGGAAAAATCCGACTCGTGAAACTCACAGCTGATTTTTCTCATTGCACCTTTCGAATAAGCGTCAATCCAAAGTTGAGTTAGCAAACGAGGAGATTCGAGTTCGAGGTGTTGATTCAATTTTGGATTGACGCATGAAAAACTAAGCCGCGTGTTGTGAGCTATGGCGTTTCAATTGGGTATTTGTGATGATTTTGCACTGAGGAGGAGTTAGGACGGGATAAGTGATGTCCGTTTTGAGTTGAACCTGATCAGTCGGGATTGCCAGGAGCGCTAAAGACAGATACATTCTTGGCCGGATAATGGGAGCATATTCGATTTTTTAGCCTAAGAAAAAAAGAATAAAGAATTAAAAAAGATAGTTCAAGAAGACAATTTAGAAGAGGCTATTAAGAAGGATATGGGCCCTGTTTCCCCTCCTATAATTTTAAGAAGCGAAAATCAAAAAAGTTGATATTCATTAATAATTCTATAAGATTTAGTAAGATTATTCATTGACAACCGATTATGTAAGGAGTATTAATTGTTTTTTTTATTTAATATAATGATATTGAATCATTGTCAGTTTCTGTCAGTTGTTTTTTTGCAACTGAGAAGGCGGAGTTGAAAAAATGGAAGTGTTAAGTAATTAAGTATTATCACCTATACCCTTAAACCTTAACTACTTAAACCTTTATTAAATTTTTACGATGCCGACCATGAGCCCGCAATGACGAATAAAACTATAGAGGTATCAGAATGACTCGCAGTAAACTAATAATTTTTACCGTAATATTTTTTCTTTCCATTATATTCCTGATGCTAACAGGATGCGCCATGTACCGGGACATATCTCCCGGTACCGTCAAGCAAATTCCCATTCATGAAGCGAATACAAAAAGCGCGCCCGACGCCAATAGCCCCATTGTCGATGAACAAACCGTGATTGTTCTTCCGTTGGAAGAGCCGCCTCCTGTGCCTGATTACATCGTTGGCCCCAATGATGTCCTGTTTATCAATGTCAGCGGCAAGCCGGAGTTCTCCAGCTTAGGTGCATTTTCAACTTATAACACGAAACCGGGTGGCATTCAGCAGCCGACA
>Ga0187851_10002419_pt1 | contig 16553 bp, 12 predicted proteins | sample June2016WEW_6_10_FD_132997 | JGI IMG/M metagenome (GOLD analysis project Ga0187851, IMG submission 132997) | Peatland microbial communities from SPRUCE experiment site at the Marcell Experimental Forest, Minnesota, USA - June2016WEW_6_10 | ecosystem: Environmental > Terrestrial > Soil >...
CTACGTCAGCCTGAATGTGCCGTTGCAACAAACGGAACTGGGCCTGCGCTACACCTATGGCTTGTACTATTATCAGGATCGGGACAGCCTTGGCCAGAATCCGATTGACCAGACGCACCAATTGGATTTGTGGGTGGACCATGCGTTTACCGAACGCTGGTCAACGAAGGTTCAGGATACGTTGGCAGTGGGCCAGGAACCGCAACTCATCAATGGTGGCTCATTACTGAGGACTGAGGGAAATAACTTCCACAACTTTGGATCAATCACGCTGGACACCCAATGGACCCCGCTCATGGGCACGGAGTTCAGTTACCAAAATAACTTTTTCGACTACCAAAACAGCGGCGGTACCGCAGCCGCTCCGAGTCTTACCGGTCTGTTAAACCGGCTTCAGCACGATATCGCATTAAGTGTAAACTGGCGATTGCAGCCGGAGCTATTGGCGTTTGTCGGTTACCAATTTGAACAAATCAACTTTACCGGAAGCGAGATCATCTCGGGACCTCCGGCCACCCCTGGCCCTATAACGCACAGCGACAACCGCGACAGCCGGTCGCACATTGTATACCTCGGGGCACAATACACGCCTCTTGACAACCTGACCTTGGCGGCAAACGCGGGCATTCAATACGCAGACTATTACAACCCCGCTCCCGGAACCCCCTCAACCAGCCAGATTTCTCCCTATGCGAAATTGTCGGGAACCTATACCTATCTGCCGGGGAGCTATGTGCAGTTGGGCTTTACCCAGTCGCGAAATGCGACGGACATCGTTGCGCCGACGGCGAGCGGTAAAATTGCTGAGGATGAGGAGAGCTCGGTGATATATGGCAGCCTGAACCACCAGATTACCGCGCGACTGGCCGCCAGCCTCACGGGCCAGATTCAATATTCAACTTTTAACGGTGGTACATTCGACGGCACGTCAGAAACCTGGTACAGCATGGGGCTTAACCTCGCCTATACCATTAACCCGCATCTTTCCACGGAAATCGGCTACAATTTCGACGATCTCACCTCACAAGTGCCTGGCCAGAAGTATGACCGTAACCGCGTTTATCTGGGCGTCACGGGCACTTATTAAGCTGAAAGCACTGCGTGAGTCGTTTTTGAACGTTTGAACAGGAGCAGGAGTCTTTACTCTGGCTCCTATTTTTTTGAATTATGGATTCTGTAAAACCCGATTCGGTGCAGGAAGCCAAACTGCATTTTTTGGATTATTTACGCATTCTGCGCATTCGCAAGGCGATCATCATCACGGTCTTTTTGATCACCTTCACCATCGCCACGGTGGTGACGTTCATTTTGCCGGAATCCTATTCCAGCATAGCCCGAATCAAGATTGAACCTGACATGATTTCGGACATTCAGGGAGTCACTGGTAACGGGGGTGATGTCACCTACGCGCCCTACGACCCTTATTTTATTCAAACCGCCTTTGAAATCCTCCAGGACCAGGTGGTGCTCAGCAAGGTCATTGACAAGCTGAATTTGAACAGCGAGTGGGGCAAACGCTACAACAGTGGTGTACCGCTGGATACCCCCATCACCATGAAGATGCTCAAGGGGCGATTGTCCCTTGACCCCGTTCGAAACACCAAATTGATCGAAATCACGGTCTATGATGAGGACAAAAACATGGCGGCGAATATCGCCAATGCCATCGTGGACGCCTATCGCGATTACCGGCTCAGCATGCGGGATGAACAAACCAAACGCGGCATCAAGGCGTTGGAAGACGAGTATCAGGATGACGAACAACAAATTGACGTCGTTCAGACGAATGTGGACCAGTTGCGCGATCAACTGCATATCCATGATTACGACCCCAACGCCACCAGCCCCAGCCCCACGCTCACTTCAAGCCAGTTGCAATATTTCAACAACCTGATGATCGATCACGAGGCTCTCTACATGAAGCTGGACAAGCAGTTGACCGAGCTGCAACCGTTAAGCCCCGACAAACTAAGGGAGGTTCTGCCCACGGTGGTACCCGATATGACCTTGTCCGACTTGTTGAGCAAACTGAACGACGCCCAGCAGAAATTTGTCACCTTGACCAATGATTATTCGCTCGCCAACCCTGACGTCATCCGCGTGCAAGCTTTGATTGACGAGTTGAACAACCAAGTCAATGACCGGGTGAGCGGTATCATGGCCGGTGTAAGTAGCGAGGCGAAATCCGAAAAGGCCGCGCTGGACGCGCTGACGGAGGCAGTCAATGACGCCAAGCAAAAAGACACGGACGAAGCCTCGAGGGGCCAACCGTACTGGGAAGCAAAACTCAAACTTGAAAACATGCGGGAATTCCACAACCTGCTGGGCACCAAGATTGCAGCCGAAAAGAGTGATTGGGAAATCCCCAAAACCGGGATGGTGGAGGTCATTCGCCGGGCCGAACCGGGTAAATATCCTGTCCGCCCGAATAAGACGTTGAACATAGTCCTAGGTGTTGTCGTGGGTTTGGTGGTCGGCATTGGCCTGGCCTTCTTCATCGAATACCTGGATACCAGCGTTAAAACGATCGACGAAGTTGAACGCGCGTTCCAGGCGCCAGTGCTCGGGGTCATTCCCCAAAATGTCGGTTACTTGTTGGATGAAGGCCCGGACAGTCAGCACGCCGAAGCCTATCGTGTCTTGCGGACGCATTTCCTGTTTTCCCGCAAGGATGACAAGCTCAACAGCATTGTCATCATCAGCGCCGGCATGGGAGAAGGCAAGTCCACCACCGCCCTGAATCTGGCCACGGTCTTTGCCCAGGCCGGCCAGCGCGTTGTGATCGTGGATTCGGACCTGCGCCGGCCAACCCTTCATAAAATACTCAACGTCAGCAACAACCTTGGCCTGACCAATTATCTGCTGAAACAGAACACCCTTGAAGAAGTCATCCAAACCACTGGGGTGCCGATGCTTGATTTCATGGCCAGCGGCAAACTGCCCAGCAGTTCCATGAGCATCCTCAATTCACCGCAGATGAAAGACCTGATCGCAGAATTAAAACAGCGTTACGATTTTGTATTTTTCGACTCGCCCCCCATCCTGGGCGTGAGTGATGCCGCGGTGCTTGCCAGCGAAGTGGACATGGCCATCCAGGTCATCCAATACCGCCGTTATCCACAACCCATGAACATTCGTGCCAAACAGTTGATCGAAAAAGCCGGCGGCAACCTGGTCGGCATTGTCCTTAATAACATTACCATGTCGCAGGACGAGGGCTATTATTACTACTATTCGCGCAACGAAGACGAACCGGAAACCCCGGCCGGGGGCACGCCCGACGAGCCCGGCAAGGTCGGGATCAAACAAAAGTATTGATTGCGCGGCCAATTTCGCGAGCATTACCGTTAATGAAACTGTTTTGGATACTGTCACGCCTGAAATGGCAGGCTTTGGGGTTGTTACTGGCCGGCTTTATTTTCAATGGATGCGCTTCGCGATCCAACGACATTCTCTTTTCAGATAACCCTCAGGCGCCCTCAGCGCTCACGGGAACTGGAACCCCGGCAACCGACACCATGTCAACCGATTTGACGGCCGCCCGCTTTCATGTGGGAGACACGGTAACCGTGGATTTCTCGGGCACCGCCGATCCAATCCTGGAACACGTCGAGCCCATCAAGGAAGATGGAACCATTACCCTCCCCTACATCGGCCCCGTGCGGGCGCTGAGCAAGACGGCGGGCGAATTGCAAAACGACATTCATGATCTGTATGTACCCAAGTATTATGTCCGGCTAACCATCACCGTGAGTTCTCCCCAACGCGTTTTTTACATCGGTGGCGAAGTGAAACAACCCGGACGCCAACTCTATATCGGTGAAACCACCGTCACCAAGGCCATTCAAGCCGCTGGCGACTTCACCGATTTTGCCAACCGGAACAAGGTCTGGCTCATTCGCAGCACCGGAGACCGCATCAAGGTAAATTGTACCAAAGCCCTGCAGGATCCTTCTTTGGACCCGCCGGTCTATCCGGGCGATCAGATTCAGGTGCCGCGCCGGATTTTCTGATGATTGAACTCCATATCCTGGCGGGAAAAAAGGCGGGCAGCCAGTCGGCGGTCCGCCGTTTTCCTTTCCGTATCGGCCGTGACCGTGGAAACGATCTGCAGTTGAATGACGACGGCACCTGGGGTCAACACTTGACGCTTGAATTTAGGCGGCAGGAGGGTTTTACGCTGGCGGCGGCACCGGAGGCCCTGGTCATGGTCAACCATCAACCAGTCCAAACCGCACTGCTCCGCAACGGCGATGTCATTACGCTCGGTTCCGTCAAACTTCGGTTCTGGCTGGCGGCCGCCCAACAACGCGGCCTGCGACTCCGCGAAGGATTCGTTTGGGTGCTGCTGGCTGCCGTCGTGCTCTGCCAGTTTGTGCTGATTTACCAGTTGATTCGTTAATGCCGGAAATGCCGTGTGCCGGTAAACGCCATGGCCATATTCCGCTCATCCGCCGCCGCAATCACTTCCGCGTCACGCACCGAACCGCCCGGCTGGATCGCCGCGGTGGCGCCCGCCTCCGCCGCCGCCATCAATCCGTCCGGAAACGGGAAAAAGGCGTCGCTGCACACCACGCTGCCTTTGAGGGAAAGCTTCGCTTCGCCCGCCTTCCAGACCGCGATCCGGCTCGCGTCTACGCGGCTCATTTGGCCCGCGCCGATGCCCAACGTTCGATCGGCTCCCGCATAGACAATCGCATTCGATTTCACATGCTTGGCGACCCGCCAGCCGAACCGCATCGCGCTTGATTCCAGTTCATCCGGCTGGCGGCGGGTGACAATTTTCAAGTCCCCGGCCGCCGCGATCCGGATATCCCGTTCCTGCCATAAAAATGAATCCGCCCCGACGCTGCGGACATCCCAAGCCGGCGCCGTTAACGGTGATTTCAATGATTTGAGCAGTCGTAAATTTTTCTTCTTTTGCAGGATGGCCAGCGCTTCCGCCGAAAAATCCGGCGCAATGATGACTTCACTGAAAATTTCCGCGATCGCGTCCGCACACGCACCGTCCAGCGCGCGGTTCACGGCAATGATGCCGCCAAACGGCGCTTGTTGGTCCGTCGCCAATGCCTTGTCCCAGGCGGCGCGCAGGTCCGTGCCTTGACCGACACCACACGGATTCATGTGTTTGAGAATTGCCAGGGTCGGTGGATCGCCCGCAAATTCAGCGATAAGATTCGCCGCGGCTGTCAAATCCAGAATGTTGTTGTAAGACAGTTCCTTGCCGTGAAGCTGCTGGAAAAAATCGCGGAATTTCCCGTAAAGCGCCGCCTTTTGGTGCGGATTTTCGCCGTAACGCAACGGCTGCACCAAGGGTGCGGAAATCGAAAGGGAAGCAGGCAGGCCGGCGTCCGGCGTGGTCTTAAATTCCTTTTGCAAATACGCCGCAATCGCGCCGTCGTAGGCCGCGGTTCGCGCAAAAACCTTTGCCGCCAGTTTGCGGCGCAGATCGAGCGTCGTGTTGCCGCCGTTCTTGATCTGGCCGGAGACTTCCGCGTAATCCAGGGGGTCAACCACCACGGTCACGCTGGCGTGGTTTTTGGCCGCGCTCCGGAGCATGGAAGGCCCGCCAATGTCGATGTTTTCAATCGCGTCGTGCAGTGACACGTCAGGTTTGGCAACGGTTTGTTCAAACGGATAAAGATTCACGACGACCAGATCAATCGGCGCGATTCCGTGCTCACGAACTGTGGTTTCGTGGTTGGCATCACCGCGAATGAACAGCAGTCCGCCGTGGACCTTCGGGTGCAGCGTCTTGACGCGGCCGTCGAGCATCTCGGGAAAACCGGTGTGTTCGCTGATGTCCTTTACCGCCAGTCCGGCCTCACGCAGTGTCCGGGCCGTGCCGCCGGTGGAAATCAGTTCGACCCCCGCCGCCGCCAGAATTTGCGCCAACGGCACCAGGCCGGTTTTGTCGGAAACGGAGAGCAATGCCCTTTGAATTTTTGCCATAGCGCCACAAAAATCCCCCAAAGCTGCCGATGCCGTCAATCGGCAAATCAAGATTTCGGATTTTCCGTCTGGACCAGGTCCTTGCCAACCGCGCGTTCCAGCCGGGCGCGGGCGGTGGCATAGTCGTGCAAGGCCTGAATCTCCGTCGTGCGCGCCTGCGTGAGTGAAGTCTGGGCGTCGAGCACGTCCAGTTGCGTGCCGGTGCCGGCGGCCGCGCGCGCCTCGGCTTCACGCAACGCCTCCTCGGCCTCCGCCTGGACGGTTTTTTGCGAATCCAACACTTCCTGCGCTTCGATGAACAGGGAATAGTCCGTGCGCACTTCCAGCTCGATCTGCCGCCCCCGGTCCTCAACGTCCGTCCGGGATTTCTCGTAAAGGGCGTTGGCCTGGATGACTTTCCCGCGCGTCAGCATCCCGTCAAAAATGTCCCAGCTCAATTGCGCGCCGGCGTTCCAGCCGCGGATGTCGTGATCGAGGTCTACCGGCGGGGTGAATTGCGCATTGTACCAGCTGTAGCCGGCAAAGACCTGGACCGTCGGTTTGTAACCCGATCTGGCATTGACGATGTTTTCCCGTTCCAACTGCACCTGCTTGCGCAAGGCGGCCAGTTCGGTGCGATTCGCCAGCGCCTGCGCGATGGCTTCCGGCAGTTCAATGTGATAGGGCGTGGCTTCCAGCGTGTCGGACAGGTTCAACGGAATGTCTTCCCAGATGTCGCGCGGCAGATTGTAGCCGAGCAGATTGGCCAGGTTGTTTTTGGCGATGCGATAATTATTCCGGGCCTGAATCAGGGCCGGGCGTTCGTTGGCCACGGCGACCTCGGCGCGGAGTACATTGAAATGCGGCACCGTGCCGGCGTTGAGGCGGTGTTGCTGGTCTTCCAATTCCTTGCTCAACAGATTCACGGATGCTTCATGGACTACAATCTGCTGCGCGGCCAGCAACACGTCGTAATAAGCCAGGCGCGTGCTCAACAAGGTGTCGTCCACCACCGTCTGATATTGCAACAGGGACTGCTCCTTGGTGAGCCGGGCGGCCCGGATGGCGGCGAGCATTTTCCCGCCTTCGTAAATGGATTGCACTATCTGAATGCCCGCGTTCCAGTTCTGGTCCGGCTGCGGTGCAATGTTCGGCACGGGAAAGGTTTCAATCGCGCTGCGCTCGGTTCGCTTGTATTGGCCAGTGGCCAGGACCTGGGGCAGCGCGACGGCGCGGGTTTGCACCACCACGCCGTAGGTCGCCTGCAAGTCGCTTTTGGCCTTGAGAATCGTCGCGTTTTGACTCAACGCCAGGTTCAGGCTGTCCACCAGCGAGAGCGGTTGGGTGATCCAGGCGGGCGCGTTGGTTCCAGCAGCCGTCGTGCTGGTAGCCTGGGCGCTGGCGCCGGCCATCCATCCGGCAAGCAACCAAGGAAAAATCAATCTGGTTGTTTTCATTTCGCTCTATTTTCTAATGCCGCTGGCGGCCGGACGAAACCGGCCTGGATATCGGCGTTTCAGGATCAGGCAAGTGTTTCATCGCGGCAAGCGAGAAGCGGGCGATGTGCCCGGCCAGCTGCTCCACCGCCGAGGCGTCCAGGCGTTGCTCCGGAAACAATCGCGAAATCATGGTCCGGCAATGATGATAAAAAACGCACTGGCTGACGACACTGAAACAACACAAGCGGACCTTTTCCGCATCCGGAGGACAACCCAGGATTTCTGCCAGGATGCCGCAGAGCAAATCCGCCATCGGCTGCAGGCGCTCCTTCACCAGCAAATCCATCGCCTCCGTCGGCTCCACCATCTCGCGGGACATCATTTTTCCAAACCACGCGGTGGAGCTGCCGTCGAAAATACGGAATAAAAAGGACTGGATGAAGGCCCGGAGTTTGTCCTCCGGCGGCGCGTCCGCAGCCACGCCCAGCAGCGGCGGATATTTCGCAAATGCCTTCTGTTGCGAATGGCGCAGGACCTCGGCGTAAAGCGTTTCCTTGTCGCCAAAGTGGTAATTGACGGCGGCGATGTTCGCGCCCGCCCGACGGCAAATCTCCCGGATGGTCGCATGGCGAAAGCCCACCTCCGCAAAGACCCCGCCCGCCACCTCCAAGATCTGGCGGCGCGTCTCGTCCGGCGCGTCTGAAACCGGCCCGGTCACTGATTTCAAATTCATGTTTCAAACACTAAATTAAAACATTCGTTTGACATGTCAACACCATTCTGGCATGGTCGTTTGAGAAGAAACGTCAATGAACCCGGGCCGAAAAATGCGTTTTTATCCTTTTGGTGCCGGCCGGCGGCGGCGGAAGTTTTGCGCCGCTCCATTAACAAATGAACATGAATGGAAATCAATCAACGAGGGATCAGCTGGTTTTTGATCAAACCATGGGAGGTTCGCGCCCATTCCAGCCGCCTTTATTGTTCTGGAAAAGCCGGTGGCCGCGAAATCGTTCGTGCCTGATGGCGTTCGCGCTTGTCGCCGGGTTCGTTGCCGGTTGCTCCCCCAATTCGTCGAACGAGTTTCAGGGTTACCTTGAAGGTGAATACGTTTATGTGGCGTCGCCGCTGGGCGGGACCCTCCAAAACCTTGCCGTGGCACGCGGTGACCAGGTCGTGTCCGGGCAACGGCTGTTTCAATTGGAACGCCGTTCCGAGGCCGATGCCGCCCGCCAGGCCAGCAACAATCTGGCGCAGGCGCAAGCCAGCCTCGCACTTTCCGAAGCCCAATTCGCCCGCCGCGAACAATTGCGCAACGATCAAGGGGTGATTTCCGCCGAGGAACTGGACCAGGCCCGGGCACAGCGGGATGCCGACCAGGCCCAGGTGGCAGCCCAAACCGACGCGCTCGCCAAAGCCAACTGGTCGTTCGAGCAGAAGGAACAGTGGGCGCCGACCAACGCGTTCGTCCAGGACACCCTGTACCGCGCCGGCGAATGGGTCGCTGCGGGCAAACCCGTGGTCCAACTGCTGCCGCCGGCCAACCTCAAGGTGCGCTTTTTCGTGCCGGAAACGGCCTTGCCAAAAATCTCGCCCGGCCAGACCGTCAGCGTGACGTTTGACGGTGGAAAACACAGCTATTCAGCAATGGTGAATTACATTTCGACGGAAGCCGAGTTCACGCCGCCGGTCATTTACAGTCAGGAGAATCGCGCGAAGCTGGTTTACATGATCGAGGCTAATTTTTCCGCGGCGGATGCCACGGACCTTCGCCCCGGCCAGCCGGTGGATGTGACGTTGAAATGAAACACCCAACATTCAACATTCAACTCCGAACATCCAATGCCCCCACGCGCCGGCATTCGTTCAGTGTTGAGGGTTGGAAGTTGAACGTTGAATGTTCTCCCACCCAATGAACCCGTCCGAACTCGTCATTGACGTACAGGGCATCACGAAGCGGTTCGGCGGCCGCACGGTCGTGAACAATATTCCCATGCAGGTGCGGCGCGGCGAGATTTACGGTTTCCTGGGCCCCAACGGCAGCGGTAAAACCACGTTTCTGCGGATGTTATGCGGCCTGCTCACGCCGGATGCGGGCAGCGGGAGCTGTCTGGGCTACGACATTCGCCGCGATTCGCGCGAGATCAAGAAAAACACCGGTTACATGACCCAGCGGTTCAGTTTCTACGAAGACCTGACCATCGAGGAAAATCTGGATTTCATTGCGAAGCTTTATGAAATTCCACAGCGTAAAGCCGCCGTGGATAAAAGTCTGGAACGCCTCGGCATGATCGAGCGACGGCACCAGCTCGCCGGCACGCTTTCCGGCGGCTGGAAACAACGGCTCGCGTTGTCCGCGTGTTTGATTCACGAACCGCAATTGCTGCTGCTCGACGAACCGACGGCCGGCGTGGATCCGAAGGCGCGCCGTGATTTTTGGGATAAAATTCACCAACTGGCGGCCGAAAATTTGACCGTGTTGATTACCACGCACTACATGGATGAGGCCGAACGTTGTCATCGTCTCGCCTACATCGCCTACGGCAATCTGCTGGCCCGCGGCACGGTCGCAGAAATGGTACAGGCCGCCCGGCTGACGACCTGGGAGGTCACCGGACCGGATTTGCCGGCCCTGGCGGAGAAGCTCCGCGGCAAACCCGGCGTCGAGCAGGTCGTCGCGTTTGGCGTCACCCTGCACGTCAGCGGGCGGGACGCGGCCCGGCTGCGCGAAAGCGTGCAACCCTGGATGACGGACGCCCATCGCTGGAAACCGATCGAACCCGGGCTGGAGGACGTGTTCATCAGCCTGATGGAAACGGCCAAGGACAATTTCTCGTGAAACTGCACGAGTTCAACTGGCACCGGTTCTGGGCGATTGTGTGCAAGGAATTCATCCAGATGCGCCGCGACCGGCTGACGTTCGGCATGATGGTCGGCATCCCCCTGCTCCAGCTGGTGCTGTTCGGTTACGCCATCAATTCCGATCCCAAACACCTGCCCACGGCCGTTTATTCGGCCGACAACAGTGTGTTTTCCCGGACCCTCGTGTGGGGTTTGCGCAATAGCAGCTATTTTGACGTCGTTCGTGAACCCAAAAACGAGGCGGACATTCAAAAAATGCTCGCCCAGGGCACGGTCCAGTTCGCGGTGGACATTCCGGTGGATTTTTCCCGGAAATTGTTGCGCGGTGAGAAACCGGAATTGCTGCTGGAAGCCGATGCGACGGACCCGTCGGCCATCGGTTACGCCGTGGGCGCGGTCAATCAACTGGCAACCACCGTGCTGAACCGCGACCTCACCGGCTCGCTGGCAGACCTGCAGGGCGCGCCGCCGCCGTTCAATCTGGTCGTGCATCAACATTACAATCCGGAAAACATCACCCAATACAACATCGTACCGGGCCTCATGGGCGTCATGCTGACCATGACGATGATCATCATCACCGCCCTGGCCATCACCCGCGAACGCGAGCGCGGCACGATGGAAAACCTGCTGTCCACGCCAGCGCGGCCCGGCGAGGTGATGATCGGCAAAATCGTTCCTTACATCACCGTCGGTTACGTCCAGATTTTTCTGATTTTGCTGGCGGCGCGTTTTCTGTTTCAGGTGCCGATCATCGGCAGCGTGCCTTTGCTGCTGGTGCTGGCGTTTCTGTTTATCGTCGCAAACCTCGCCGTCGGCATCACGTTCTCCACCGTCGCCAAAAACCAGTTGCAGGCGGTGCAAATGGCGTTCTTTTTTTTCCTGCCCTCGCTGCTGTTGTCCGGCTACATGTTTCCGTTTCGCGGGATGCCCGGTTGGGCGCAGGATGTTGGAGAATTCCTGCCGCTCACGCATTTCCTGCGCGTCGTGCGCGGGATTTTGTTGAAAGGAAACGGCTTGATGGAGGTCATGCCGGACCTTTGGCCCATTGCCCTGTTTTTAGTGGTGATGCTGACCGTGGGCATCAAACGGTACCGCCAGACATTGGACTAAACTTGGCGCGGTTAGCGCAATTTCTTGTCTGCCAGTGAGTTTCGCGCTGAACTTGCAAATTCACCCCACTTCGGTTCTCCTTAGCCGGAATGTGGCGACGAAGTTGCCTGATTGTGACGGTAGCAATGGTCCTGACCAGCCGGGTGACGGCCAGTCCGGAGTCCGGTGACGTCAACCTGGATTATGTCATCAAGCGTGCCGAGGAGCGGGCGCGCCATCCCTTTCACTCGCCGCGCGCCGACCTGCCGCCCGTCCTGCGCCAGGACAACCTGGATTACGACAAATACCGGCAAATCCGGTTCCGCCGCAACCAGGCCCTGTGGCGGGTGGAAAATCTCCCCTTCCGCATCGAATTTTTCCACCCGGGCTATCTCTACCAGGAGCCGGTGCACGTGTATGAATTTACGGCGACCCATTTGCAACCGATCCGGTTTGTGCAGGATTTTTTTGATTACGGCGGTTTGAATATTCAGGATGAGATTCCTGCCAATACCGGTTACGCCGGTTTTCGGGTCCTGTATCAGCTCAACCAGACCAATCAGTGGGACGAGTTGGGCGCCTTCCTGGGCGCGAGTTATTTCCGGTTGCTGGGCCAGGACCAGAATTATGGCCAGTCCGCGCGCGGATTGGCCGTGGATTGCGGGGAAATGGACCGGCCGGAGGAATTTCCCATCTTCACCGACTGGTGGCTCGGCAAACCGGAGGCGGATGACAAGGAGCTGACGTTGTTCGCATTGCTCGACAGCGTCAGTTGCACCGGCGCCTATCAATTTGTCCTTCATCCCGGCGAAACCACCACAGCCGATGTCGAGGCGGTCCTCTTCTTCCGGGAACCGAAGGAAGTTCTGGCGGTAAACCCGCATCAGCGGCTGCCGGTCAAAACCATCGGGCTGGCGCCGTTGACCAGCATGTTCTGGTATGGCGAGAATTCGGAGCGCAAATTTGATGACTATCGCCCGGAGGTGCATGACGCCGACGGCCTGCTCATGCACATGGGCAACGACGAGATGCTCTGGCGTCCACTGGACAATCCTTCCGTCCTGCGGCACCAGGTTTTTCACGCGCCGGACATCCGCGGCTTCGGCCTGTTGCAGCGCGAACGCTCCTTCGCCGCCTATCAGGACATGTTCAACCTGTTTCAATCGGAACCCAGCGTCTGGGTGGAGCCGCACGGTGACTGGGGCAATGGCGATTTGCACCTGGTCGAATTGAGCGCGAACTACGAAGGCCTGGACAACATCGTCGCCTTCTGGGATCCCAAGGACAAACCGGCGCCGATGCAACCGTACCGCTTCGGTTACACGCTCCATTGGGAGATGGGCGATGCGGACGTAAAACTTTCCGAGAACCGGGTGGTGGCCACGCATCTCGGTCTGGTTCCCGGAGAGGCGAACACCCGGCTCGTGGCGATTGATTTTAAGGGGCCGAAACTGGATGCCCTTCCGACCGGCAATCCGCCCATGGCCATCGCCAGTTGCAGCACCAACGCCGCGATTGTGGAAAACCAGGTTTTGCGCAATACTTTCCTGAACACGTGGCGTGTGATTTTGAAAATGCAGCCAAAGCCCGGTAACCTGGATCCCGTGGATATCCGGTGCACGTTGCAAATGGGAACCAACATCCTGAGCGAAACATGGACCTACCAATGGAGCCCACCCTGACCGGCCCGGGCGCGCTGACGGGCGTGGCCGGCCGGCTGGCCGGCCGGCCGTTGGAAGAATGGAATGCCGCCTATGCCAAGGTGGAAAATTATTTCCACGCCCTGCGTATTCGCAACAAGGCGTTGCTGGGCCAGCTCGTACTCCGCGTGCTGGAACGCGCCATGAAACGCGCGCCCGCCGAGCCGGACCATTCCGCCACCTACATCGCCGGCGAGGAAATGGATCGCACCGTGACCGAATGGTTTGCCGCAGTGTTGCGGGCACCTCCCACCAATGCCGACCAGATGCTTTCGACGCGTGGACGGCTGGCCCTGCTGCTCGCGGACATGCCCGGTAAATGGCAGGACCAGTTCCTGCGCCCGCCACCCTGGCCGGAGGAATTCGTCAGCGCCATGCGCGAAACCTTTTTGCGCGCCGGCCCGGATTTTCAACTTTCCAAAATGTCGGCGCGCCCGTTTGACCTCGGCCCCATCACGACCCTCACGAATCTGGGCCGCGTTCCCTATTTGAAAATGTCGCTGGCCTGGACCGTGGTGGTGTTGTTCCTGATCGCGGTTTTCTATTTCACGCACTGAACCATGCCGGGCACTGCCTCCCAGTCCGTTCCCGCATCGGACCAGTCACCGCCGCTGGTGGTCAGTCCCCTGCCCCGGGCTTACCGCGGCTGGCGCGTGTTTATCTTTTATTCCTCCGCCCTCCTGTTGACCGGGCTGGTTTCCATGCTGTTCGCCGACCTGCTCTGGCGCACCGGCTGGTCCGCCTCGCGCACCATCCTGTTCTTCGTGTTTGTCATTTTGTTCCTGCTGATTGCCGTCGGCTGCATGCATGGCGTGTTTGGTTTTGTCTTGCGCGCCTTCGGCGACCCCCGGCGCATCACGCAGACGGATTACCGCAACCAAAGCATTGCCGGCACCAGCACGGCCATCGTCTTTCCCATTTATAATGAAAACATCGTCCGGGTTTATGAAGGCCTGCGCGCCACCTATGAGTCGCTCGAAAAAACCGGCCAACTCGGGCACTTCGATTTTTTCATCCTCAGTGATTCCACCGATCCGGACAAGTGGGTGGAGGAAGAGCGGTGCTGGTACGAGTTGATCCGCGAGCTCGACGCCCTGGGGCGGATTTATTATCGCCGCCGGACGGACAATGAAGGCCGCAAGAGCGGCAACGTGCGCGACTTCCTCAACACCTGGGGCCGGCGCTACCGTTATTTCCTGGTGTGTGACGCCGACAGTGTGATGCGCGGAGGGACGCTGGTGGACCTGGTCAAATTGATGGAAGCGCACCCGACCGTCGGCCTGATTCAAACCGTGCCGGCGCTCGTGAACGCGGAATCGCTGTTTGGCCGCATCCAGCAATTTTCCAACCGCCTGTACGCGCCACTGTTCATCGCCGGCCTGAATTACTGGGCATTGAATCTGGGCAATTACTGGGGGCACAACGCCATCATCCGCACCGAACCGTTCATGCAATTCTGCGACCTGCCGCAATTGCCGGGACACAAGCCGTTCGGCGGCCAGATCTTGAGCCACGATTTCGTCGAAGCCGCGCTGTTATCGCGGGCGAACTGGGAGGTGTGGCTCGCCTATGACCTGGAAGGCAGTTACGAGGAGGTCCCGCAGGGAATGATTGAAAATGCGCAACGCGAACGCCGGTGGTGCCAGGGCAATCTGCAACACGGCCTGGTATTGTTCGCCAAGGGCTTGCGCGGGGTGAACCGGCTGCACTTGCTCCTGGGCATTTGTGGTTATCTCGCGGGACCGCTGTGGCTGGTGTTCTTGCTGACGTTCAACTGGATCCACTGGTATCAAAAATACACCGGCCTGTCGAACATCACCGTCCATGCCTTTACGCCGTATCTGAACCTGAGCGGCATCGCGCATGCCTTTTTGGTCTTTATCATTTGCATGGCCGTCCTGTTTTTGCCCAAGGTGCTGGCCTTGATTGACCTGGCGTTTGACTGGGAACGCCGCCGCGCCTTCGGCGGCCTCACGCGCACCACGGTCGGCGTCATGGGTGAAACCATTTTCTCCACCTTACATGCGCCATTGCTGATGCTCTGGCACACGCGTTTCGTGGTCACGAACCTGTTTGGCGTCAGCGTGATCTGGAGCCAGCAAAAACGCGGGTCGGACGGCACGACCTGGCGGTTCGCCATCCGGCGGCATTGGGGCCACACCCTCATTGGCCTGGTCTGGGGCGCGTTCATGTGGCAGTTGAATCAGTACCTGTTCTGGTGGTTCACCCCCGTGTTCACGGGCATGGTCCTTTCCATTCCGCTGAGCGTGTGGACGAGCCGGCGCAGCCTGGGCGCCCGCGCGCGAAAGCTCGGGCTGTTTTTGACGCCCGAGGAGACCAAACCGCCGGTCGAACTCATCTCCCTGCGCTCACAACTGAAAATTCACGAAATCACCGACGACACCACTCCCCGCCGTCCCCACGCCGGTCTGGCGGAAGCCGTGCTGGATCCCTATGTCAACGCCATCCACGTCTCGCTGTTGCGTGAAAAGCGGCTTAACCCCGTTTACGCCGAACAACTCGACAAACTCGGGGTCGGACGCAAAACCGTCCGGGTTCTTGGCGAAAGACTGCTGGCCGAAGGACCCGCCCAACTGACACCGGCCGACCGGCTCTTGATCATGACCGACGCCCACGCCATGGTCTGGTTGCATCAACAAACGTGGCTGCGTCCGGGCGAATCCCTCGCCCCATGGTGGCGGGCCGCGATCCAGGAATACAGCCGTCGCGATTGACCGGGACGGCCCGTCACAGCTTGGGTGACGATGGATATTATTTCTGGTGGCGATGAAAAAGAGTCGTGTACCATCTGATACATGCGATTCCGAAATTTCCATCTCCTTGCCTTTGGCTTTGTTGCGTTGGCCGCGGCGAGCCTCGGCCGCGCACAGATGGCCGTCTCCCCCGACAAGCCCGGCGGCGTGTATCAAATCGGCGATATCGCCCATTGGACGATCGAATGGAAAGGTCAATCAAACGCGCCGGCTGCTCATTACACCCTCAAAAGCGGCGGCCTGAAAGACGTGGGACAAGGTGATTTGAGTTTCAGCAATGATGCCGCCAGGATTGAAACCCGGTTTGATGCGCCCGGCACCGTGCTGGTGGAAGTGAAATGGCAGCCCGAAAGCAACACCCATCGTGCCGTGGGGGGCGCCGTTGCTGCACCGGACCGCATCTTGCCGGTCGCGCCGCCGCCGGCGGATTTCGACGCGTTCTGGAAGGCCAAGCTGAAAGAATTGAAAAAAGTCCCCGTGGATACGCAACTCGAAACGGAAGCCAGCGGAAAACCGGGCGTGGCCTACTGGAAAATCACGATGAACAACATCCGCGGTTCCCACATCGAAGGCCAGATTGCCCGGCCCGAAACGGGCAGAAAATTTCCCGCGCTGCTCATCCTGCAATGGGCCGGAGTTTACGGATTGCAGAAAAGCTGGGTGACGGACCGGGCGGCCGAAGGCTGGCTGGCCTTGAATATTGAACCCCACGATCTGCCAATCGACAAACCGGATGAATTCTACAAGGAACAATTTGC
>Ga0187851_10002422_pt1 | contig 16534 bp, 16 predicted proteins | sample June2016WEW_6_10_FD_132997 | JGI IMG/M metagenome (GOLD analysis project Ga0187851, IMG submission 132997) | Peatland microbial communities from SPRUCE experiment site at the Marcell Experimental Forest, Minnesota, USA - June2016WEW_6_10 | ecosystem: Environmental > Terrestrial > Soil >...
AGCGAGGCGAACTCCATGCCCACCGCGCCCGCGCCGATGACGATGAGCGACTTGGGCGCCGCACTGAGGGCGAGGATTTCGATGTTGGTCAGAATGCGGTCATCGGGGGTGAGGCCGGGGAGCATCTTCGCCTCGGAGCCGGTGGCCAGGATGACGTTTTTCGCCTGCAAATGGCTTGTCTCGCCCCCCGCGGCCGTGATCTCGACGGCGTGAACGCCGTCCTGTGCCAGGCCGTCATTCGTGGCGGAAGCCGGTGCGAGCGATAAGCGAGCGTCTGCCCCACCGCAGGCGGCGGTCAGGCGGCCATAGGCCTCGATGCGGACGATCTTGTGCTTCTTCATCAGGAAGTCGAGGCCCTTGGCGTGCTTGGCGATGATGGCGTTCTTGCGCTCAAGCACCGCGCCCCAGTTGAGCGTAGACGCGCCGATGCCCTCAATCCCAAAGTCGGCGGCGTGCTTCAGATGGTCCCAGATCTCGGCGTTGAAGAGCAGGGCCTTGGTCGGGATGCAGCCCACGTGCAGGCAGGTCCCGCCCAGCTTTGCGGACTGCTCGATCAATGCGACCTTCAGTCCGTACTCCGCCGCGCGAATCGCCGCCGTGTAGCCGGCCGGTCCGCCGCCGATGATTGCCGCGTCGTAGATGGTCTCCGTTTTCGTTTCAGCCAAGGGAAGCTCCAATCCGGGGCGCTGCCCTCTGCTTGAGAAGCGCCCCATTCCATAAACCAGTTTATTGGATGCCCGCTGAGCCGATTGCGCGTCTGCTTTGCACAGGCCACTCTTGCCGGGCGCATCTCATTTATCCGGCCATGGAAGGCTCTTCGGGCGGCCCACACTAGCCTCAAAAACCAGGGCGCGGCGAGGGTGGGCACCCAGGTTCCAATATTGATGAGCGCGCATTACAGGTCTTCTTGCACCAGTTCGGCTGTTATCCGCTGGGTCTCCGGCGCGTCACCGAAGCCAGCGATCCAATGCACCTCCGGCTCGCGGCGAAACCAGGTCAACTGCCGCTTCGCGTAGTTGCGATGGCCCTGCCGGGCGGCGGAGATTGCAGCTTCCTCGCTCAATCTCCCCGCCAGCACAGCCATCGCCTGCCGGTAGCCCAGGGAATCGAGAGCCTTCACCGGCCCATAGCGATCGAGCAGGCCGCGAGTCTCCTCGATCAGGCCGGCTTTGAAGATGGCGGCACAGCGGCGGTCGAGCCGTTTATAGAGCTCCGGACGCGGCGGGTTGAGGCCAATGCGCAGCAGGCGGAAGCCGGTCAGTGGGTTGCGGGCTTTTTCCTGGTCCCCCAGCATCTGCGAAAGCGGCTTGCGCGCGGCCAGGCAGACCTCGATGGCGCGAATCAGCTTGGGCGCGTCGTTCGCGTGAATGTGCGCGGCCGAGGCTGGGTCCAGCCGCCGCAGCAGCCGGTGCAGCCAGGCTTCACCGTGCGTTGTCCGGCTGCTTTCCAGGCGCGCCCGCAACTCGTGCTGCCGCTCTGGTCCGGCAAAGAGGCCCTCGCTGAGCGCTCTCAAGTAGAGGCCGGTCCCGCCGGTGACGATGGGCAGGCGACAGCGGCTGGCGATCTCCCGGAGCGCGGCCCGCGCCTGGCGGCTGTATTCGCCCGCGGTGAAAGGCTCGTCCGGGTCGGCTACATCGATGAGATGGTGCGGCAGCCGCGCTCGCTCTTCGGCGGTGGGTTTGGCCGTGCCCAGGTCCATGCCGCGATAGACGGCGACCGAGTCGCAACTGACGATCTCGCCGCCAAAGCGCTCGCCCAGCGCCAGCGAAAGCGCCGTCTTGCCGCTGCCGGTGGGGCCGAGGAGCAGCACGGCGAGCGGATTGGGCTGCGCGCTCATGGGCGCTTGCTCACTCACGGCCGCCACCAGCCGGGGGGAAAGATCCACTTGGGATTGGTACGCAGCAGCCACACGAGCAGGATGGCCGCCGCCGCCAGCAGCAGCCCGAAGATCTGGTTGCGCCGGTAGATGCGCATCTGCTCCCGGCGCCGCGTCTGCTCGGCCACTTGCTTGTGATACGGCTTGATGCGGGTCTGGACCATGGCGGGTCACCGAGCCAGCTTGTGTACGCGGCGCATCTCATCTATTCCGTGGCGCAACGAGCTTATGAGGCTCTCCGGCATGTCGGCGTTTGGCCTTGTCAGCGTATAGAAGGCTTCCGCCGCAGTTGGAATGAGTTCAGACCACTTTTCATCCGTCTTGACGGTGCCTTTATAATCGTCGGTTTCGTTTACGGCGGTGGAGTTCAACGCCAGTATCCAGGTTTCGATATTGCGCCGTGGAACAAGCCTGGCGATCGTTTCGTCCTGGATGCGCATAGCTCGAACTCGCGGTTCCTGCGCTTCCGTCAACTCTCTATCCATTTCTCCAATTCGTTGTGCAACCGTGCCGGTATCCGCATCAACGACAGTGACTAGCCAAGTATGTATTCTTGACTTCACAAGCCTGTAGGCATTCACTTGAGCGGGAAAGCTCTTCACGACAAAATCAAAGCCGCATCCCCTTCCGCGTGGCGAGATCACTGGACGGATGCCACGGTCAATGCCACATCTCTTCAAGTATGAACGTGTGAACGAAAACGTCCTATTATCTTCGCAAAGCACAATGACGGTAGTTGGCTTACTCATTGTTCCCACCCGCGAGCAACGGTCTCGGCGGGGTCCAGCCCCGTTTCAGCGACTTCGCGGTAGGCCTTGGTTCTTACATGACCATTTTCCTCGCGCGAGAACAGCAACCCGTATTCCCGCGCCCAGTAATTCAGAATCTCGGGGTGATGGGAGATAAGGATCAATTGGCCTTTGCTTTCCTCAACTGCATCCTCGGCGGCCAATAACCACGGCTGTATCTCGCGCAAAGAGATGAAATTGTCCGGCTCATCGAGAATGACTGTGTGGCCTTTCGCAATGAGAAAGTGGAGAATCATGTAGAGAGCGATGAGGCAGCGTTGACCATCGGAGAGTTCGTTAAGTCCCATGTGGATCGGTTTACCTGGACTATTGAATGAGGTGCGCAACTCTCCGACACCGCTCTCAAGTCCTGTAAATTGCAGAGAAGCAAAACCTGCAAGCGTCTCCTTCAGTGAATCCCTGAGGCCTATCACGCTCTCAACATCTGTACCTGCAAGTTGCATATACCAGGCAGCGAGATCCGAGAGATCCGAAAACGGATGCGTTTGCCCATCAAACTTACCCAACGGTAGCATTGTATTCGGTACGATCTTCAAACAGAACAACTGCTTCGAGAGCCAGTCGGCAAATAACCCAGCCTCCCCTCTGCTCGCGCTCAAAATAGGAAGCGCGGAAGAGGAATCACTGATCCTGAACTTACTAATCGGAGCAGCGCCACCCACGAGATACAGTGTCGCCTCCCCATTAGTGACCTCCAGGATTGGAGACCCGTCCACTTTCAGGCTTTCGGCTGCAACCGAGGCTGAAGAATTCGGGTGGCTTACGTCGTTCTCGAGCCGATAAACATATTGAGAGCCCGCAATCTCCACCTCAATCTCAAACACCTGTAGGGGCAGATTAAGCCACCTTGTCGCGTTTGATTGAAAGGCCCTCTGGTTCTCGAAGTTATTGCCACGCGCTGCCAAGAATGTCTTCAGGGCATGGACTGCGTCCAGCAGCGACGATTTCCCGCTCCCGTTTGCCCCGAGCAGCAGTTGCTTCCGCTCTGGCTTGTACTCGAAGTTGACGAAACAGCGAAAGTTGTCGATGTAAATACGTTTCAGCATGGCAGAATTATACGTCGATTGGCCCTCATCTGCATCTTCCGTTTGACTTCCCAACCCCGGTTTGCTCAGATAACCTTTCGGGGTCCGAAGAAACAAGAAAGAGCAGGGAACGTAACCATGAAAGTTTTGATTTTGGGTTCGGGGGGACGGGAGCACGCGCTGGCTTGGGCCGCAAAGCGCAGCAGCCGGGTTGCGGAGGTGGTCTGCGCGCCGGGCAACGGCGGCATGGCGGAGATTGCTCGCTGTGTTCCGGTGGACTTGAAAGACGTGGCCGCGATGCTCCGCCTGGCCGAGGCCGAGCAGCCGGGGCTGACCATCGTGGGGCCGGAGCTGCCGCTCTCGCTGGGGATTGTGGATGCGCTCCAGGAGCGCGGGCTGCGCGTCTTCGGACCTACGCGGGCCGCGGCGATGCTGGAGACGAGCAAGAGCTTCGCCAAGCGCTTCTTGCAGCGGCACCAGATTCCCACCGCCAACTACGCGGTCTGCACGAGCGCGGCCGAGGTGGAAAAGGCCGTCGAGCGCTTCCATCCGCCCATCGTGGTGAAGGCCGACGGGCTGCACGCCGGCAAGGGCGTCATCCTCTGCGAATCGCGGCAGACGGCCATCGAAGCGGCGCAGGGCATCTTCTCCGGCGCGCTACTGGGCGCAGTGGAAGAGCAGGTCATCCTTGAGGAGTTCCTGGAAGGCGACGAGATCAGCTTCCTCTGCCTCACGGACGGCCGTCATGTGGCTCCGCTGGTTCCCGCGCAGGACCACAAGCGCATCGGCGAGGGCGACACCGGCCCCAACACCGGCGGCATGGGCGTCTACTCCACCGACGCGATGCTCGACCCCGCCATGACCGAGTGGATTCTCGACCACATCGCCCGGCCCACGGTGCGCGGAATGGCCGAAGAGGGAACGCCCTTCGCCGGCGTGCTCTACTGCGGGCTGATGATGACCGCGCGTGGTCCGCAGGTGCTGGAGTTCAACGCCCGCTTCGGCGATCCGGAGACGCAGGCCATTCTGCTGCGCCTGGAGAGCGATCTTGTGGACGCTCTGGAGGCTTGCGCCAACGGTACGCTGGCGGAGACTGAGTTACGCTGGAGCCAGGGCGCTTCGGCCTGCGTGGTGGCCAGCTCAGCCGGTTATCCTGGGAGCTACAAGACCGGCTTCCCCATCACCGGCCTGGGCGACGCGGCTCAGGTTCCGGGGGTTCAAGTCTTCCATTCCGGCACCTCGCGTTCGGGCGGCCAACTTCTCACCGCCGGGGGACGTGTGCTGGGCGTTACAGCTACCGCGCCCTCGCTGGAAGAGGCCCTGGCCCGCGCCTATGAGGCCATGGCGCGGATTCACTTTGACGGCATGCATTACCGGCGCGACATCGGCCATCGCGCGCTGAGGAGGAAACCATGACACCTGCGATCACGCTCAATGAGCTGCTGGCCTGGAACGATGAGGTCTCTAATTTCTGGAAGGCGCATCTGGAAGCCAACCCGGCGCTGCTGGAGCTGCCTTGCGGCATCGGCGGCGCGGCGAATGTGCAGCAGTTCGTCCGGCATGTCTGGGGCGTGGAACTGCGCTGGGGACAGCGCATCGCCGGATTGCCTGTCTCGCCCAACGAAGAGATGCCGGACGGTCCGCTGGACGCACTCTTCGGCCTCCACGTCCAGGCCGTTCAGGTCTTCCGCGCGCTGCTGGACGATCCCACCCGGAACTGGGATGAGACGATGACACTGGATGTGAACTGGCTGCCTCCGCAGACGCGGACTTCTTCGCGGCGCAAGATCGCGGGCCATGCGCTCTTCCACAGCCAGCGCCATTGGGCGCAACTGGCTACGCTGGTGCGCGCCGCCGGATTCCCGTCGGGATTCAAGGGCGACCTGCTCTTCAGCTCGGCCCTGGCGTAGGCACGGGATCTGGACTGGCTTGAGCCGTTGGCCTGGCACTCCCCTGGGCCTGCTGGAAGCATCCGCGGCAGAACACCGGCCTGCCCTGCGTGGGCCGGAAAGGCACAGTCGTCGCCGCGCCGCACTGCGAGCAGTTGATGCGGGTCTCCGGGCGCACCCTGGAGCCCCCGCGGACGCGTTTAGCCTTGCACGCCTTGCAGTGCTTGGGGTCGTTCTTGAACTCTTTGTTGTGGAAGAATAGCTGTTAGCCGGCGGTGAATATAAACTCAGCGCCGCAGTCGAGGCACTTCAAAACTCTGTCGGTATATTCCATGGCCGGCTTCCCCAAAGAAGGGAAACTCTCTGAAATCGGCCATGAGCTAAAAGACTTGCCGGTCCCGCTTCCCTGTCTTCGTTCTCAAATCAACAACCGGGGCCCGGGCCGCAACAAATTCAGCGGCAAATACAATGTCCGCCCGGCAAGCCGGGAGGACCCAGAAAACACCTCTCGCCATTCGCGCGTAGAGCATTGAACCGAAATGAATGATAGTGTCGCGAAAGGCCGCCCCGTTTCAGCTTTGAGGCTTCAATTTGCTCCCCGCATTCTACGGGGGTCGCCGGGACGGCGCATCTCACGATTTTCCTGAGGCTAGTCAGCCTCCTTACGAGCCTTCTTGCGATTCCGCTTGCGCGCCAAAGCCGCTTTTACGCGCTTTTTCTCGCCGGGCTTCAGGTAGTAGGAGTGACGCTTGACTTCCTTGATGATGTCCTCCTGCTGTACCTTCCGCTTGAACCGGCGCAGCGCATTTTCCAGCGGCTCGCCTTCCTGTACGCGAACCTCTGCCAAAGAATCCCACCTCCAAACCTGCCAAGGGGCTTCTCTTATGATACTGGAAAGATTGGCCGTTGGGTCAAGCGCAATCCGGCAATCCGTTCAAATTCTCTTCCGGTTGCGTGGAATTCCGGCGAAGGCGGCCCCACGAGCCGGCTGGTCCCGATTTAGAATGGCTGCTGCCAGACGGGCTTGCCTGGCGCTCACCTGTCGAGGCAGCGCATCCTCCCGTAAACTTGACCCGGAGGCATTCAAACATGATCCGCGGCTACCAGGGGCGGCTGCCCCAGCTTCCCGCCAGTTGTTACATTGACCCGTCCGCGCAGGTGATCGGCGACGTAACGCTGGGCGAACGCTCCTCGGTGTGGATGAACGCTGTACTGCGCGGCGACGTGAACTCGATCCGCGTCGGCGCGAACTCGAATGTCCAGGACTGCGCCGTCCTCCACGGCCAACGTAATCTCTACCCGGTAGTCGTCGGCGACTGGGTCACCATCGGCCACAACGCCACTGTCCACGGCTGTGTCGTCGAAGACATGGTGCTCGTCGGCATCGGCTCCGTGGTCCTCAACGGCTGCCGCATCGGCGAAGGCTCGATTATCGCCGCCGGCGCCGTGGTTCCGGAGGGTACGGTGGTCCCGCCGCGCACCCTCTGGGCCGGCGTCCCCGCCAAGCTCCGCCGCCAACTCGACGACAAGGACCGCGCCATGATCCTGGAATACGCGCAAAACTATCTGGACTACACGGAGATTTACCTCAAGGAATCGGGCAACTGAGCTTGCCGGTCAGAGCCTACTCCGGCTTCAAATTCAACCCGAAATCGGCCGAGTTGCCCAGAATTGCCCGATAGTAGCCTTCATTCGGATACGGCTTGTAAATGCGATCGGAGTATTTCACCTTCGAGTACTTCTGCCAGCGCGGATTGCTGTGATCCGCTCCCGCCAAATCGGTGAAAGTAAAGGTGAGCCAAGGCCAAACCCGGATATATTCAACCGCCACCTCGGGCACTTTATCCTTCTCCGCGGTCACCTTCCCATAAACCCGCACTAGCGCCAATGCCGGAATCTTCACCGGATCGACCTTGATCCTGGCCAGGAAATCCCCATCGCCGCTCTTGGCCACGAGCATGATGTGGCAGTCGGTCATCCCGTCGAAAAAATGGTGCTGGATCAGCAGTGTCACATCCCCGTCACCCTGAGCCACCGGCGTAATCCCTCGCACGATGCCGAACCAACTTATGTAAGTTCCGGTCTTTCCGTGCATCGTGTAATTGCCACCGAAGGCCGCGTCGTTTGTCTGCTCCTTGTCGCTGAGTTTGGCAAAGAACGGAGCCTCGGCTGTGACCGGGCTGTAACCGCAGGTGCCAAGTGAGCCGGTGGGCTTGAGTTCCTTCACCGGCTGAATGTCGATGGGAGTCTGCGCCGTCGCGGCCAGTGCGCCAATCAGAGCCAAAACCAATACCTGCAACCGCATAAGAGCCTGCTTTCCGGGGAAGAATATTCGATAGACGCGGACGGAGGCGGTAGGTACCCAGCCTAGCGCAACAATTCCAGAAACTCATCGACCGTTAGGCCCTAGCCCTCGAACGACAACTGCCCCGAGGCCCATGCCGGCGTGATCGGTTTCGGTTCCGAGGCCAGTTCATAGACCAGCCGCTCCAGCACCAGGCGCTTATCCGGCGGCGAAGATCGCAACTCCAGATCGGCGCGGGCAATCAGCCGTAAGGCCCGCGTCAGATCGCGGCGGCTCTTGTAGCGGCGCGCTTGGCGGATCAGATCGTCGGCGGCAAAGGGCGGCATGCGGAAGCCTTGCCACAATGCCTGCCAGATCGCCCGCGAGTCGCGCACGTTCTTTTCCAGAATTACCAGCATCTGCCGGAAGGTCCGGGCCAGCATGTAAAGGTGCCCGATAGCCGAGTCCTCACCTGCGTCGTAGCTGTTCAGCAACCCTTGCAGCAGCGCCAGCGCGCGCGCCCGGTCGCGGGCGCTGATCGCCTCGGTCAACTCGTAAAGCGAGCGCTGCTTGGCGCTCAGTACCATGGTCTCCACGTCGCCCAGGGTGATGCGCCCCCGGCCCAGAGTGTAAAGGAGCAGCTTCTCCAGCTCCGATGAGATCAGCAGCATATCCGCGCCCAGCGCATCGGCCAGTTCGCGGGCCGCATCGGCTTCCACCCGCGTCCCCGACTCCTGCGCGGTAGCTACGATCCAGCGCATCGCGTCTTCCTCGGTCACCCGCGCCAGCTCAACCATGCCGCAGTGCGCGCCCAGAGTCTCGCCCAGCCGCTCGAAGCGGTTCTTGTCGTCCATCTCCATCCGCCGCGTGTCGGAGGGGATGCGCACAAAGTCAGCGATAAAGAGGAGCAGCGCCTGCGGATTGGGCGAGCGGAAGTAGCGCTCCAGCGCCGCGAACTCGTCCTTCTTTGCGCCCCGCGTGTAGAGTTGGCGCAGGTTGCGCACAAAGATCACCTGGAAGGGCGCCATCAGCGAGGGGCTCTGCGCGCGGTCCAGCGCCTCGAAGATCGAGGTCCCTTGCAGGTCCAGGTCAGAGAGGCAGAAATCCCGCAAATCCATTGGAACAAAGGCTTTGAGAACGGCCGCGCGGCAGCGGTCCAGGAGAAAAGTCTCGTCGCCGGCCAGCACGTAGCCGGGCCTGAGCGGTCCTTTGCCGGCAGCCGCGGCCTCGATCTCCGCCACAAAGCGAGCCATCGCGGAGAATCCAGCGCCCCAGCGCGCGCCGCTCATCGGGCCAGCCTCCTGCCTCCACCAAAAGATGGGTGCATGTGCCCCATCCATCGCGTTCTTTGCGATGGATGGGAACGGAACACTCTCCGCTCAGTGCCGCCAATAAGTGCGAAAATCATGCGGCTCCAGAATACCCTACCGGGTGGTATACTGGAATCCTCCCCGTAAGACCCTAAGAGGCGCGGAGAAAAGCTGCTCCGCGCCGCCTCTTTTGCCCCGGTTCTTCAGAATCCTTCCAGCACATCGGCCGCCAGTTGCCGCGCAAAGTCCCGCGCAAGCCGCTCTTGAGCCGCCGGGCTCTCCGGCAGCAAGGCTGGCAGGTTGACGCACTCTTGGTCAATCTACCTTGTGGCACTTTTCGTCATAACACCACTTCGTGATGAAATAACAATCCCCTCGCTCCTCAAACCCAGACGCATTCGCGATACAGGCCCTTGCTGAATTTGCCGAGAGAAGAAACATCCCGGTTTTTGTCGTATCAAGAGATAAGCTCTTTCAAAAGCTAGTGTCGCAAGCCCTCGACTTCTCCCAAAGAAAGTCACCAATGAGGTTCTTGATCATGCAGCCTCTGATGAGGAACGGATTGTCGAGATTGAGACTACTTATGAGCAGATGACCCTGGCAGCATTGAGATAACTAACATATCACTGATCCAACCTTCCGGCGGTTGTGGTATCGAGACACAAGACAATAATGACAGGCCATACAAATAGTGGGCCAAGTGCCGAGTCTTCCCAGATCTCGATGTTTCGAGACCTGGGAGGCCGGATGAAGCGGAAGAACTACGAGATGCGGTGGGCGCCGTCGGAGGCGTGGCAGATGTGAATCTCGGGCTTGATGCCGGTTTTGGCTTCGTAGCGCTTGCCTAACTCCTCAGCGAAGGCCTTGGCCTTGTCCTGTTCGACTAGGTTGACGGTGCAGCCGCCGAAGCCGCCGCCGGTGAGGCGCGCGCCGATGACTCCCGGTAACTCCTTGGCTAACTCGACCATCAGGTCAGCCTCCGCGCAACTGCCCTCGAAGTCCTTGCTGTAGCTGATGTGCGCCTCGGCCATCAAGCGGCCCACTTCCTTCATGTCGCCCCGAAGCAGAGCCTCGCTGGCGGCGACGGTGCGCAGGTCTTCGGTGATGACGTGCTTGGCGCGCAGGTAGGATTTGGGCTCCATCTCGTGGCCCCACTTCGCCAAATCCTCAAGTGTCGCGTCGCGCAGGAAGGGCACGCCGCCGCGATGGTTATTGATGATGGCGCAGGCGGCCTCGGACTCGCGGCGGCGGGTGGGATAATCGCCGCCGGCGATGGAGTGCTTGACCATGGTATTGGCGATAACCAGAGCGACGTCGGCGGGAAGGGGCGCGAGACGGAAGCTGAGGTCGCGGCAATCGAGCAGCAGGGCATGGTTCTCCTTGCCGTTGGCGGAGATGAACTGGTCCATGATGCCGCAGTTTGCGCCGACGAACTCGTTCTCGACGCGCTGGCAGAGGCGGGCGAGAACCGGGCGCGGATAGTCTGCGCCGATGAGCGAGAGGACGGCCAGAGCGGTGACGACTTCGAGCGCGGCGGAACTGGAAAGCCCCGAACCGAGCGGCACGTCGCCCCAGATGCTCAGACTGAAGCCGGGAATCTTGTGGCCCTCGCCAGTGAGGATGGAGACGACGCCCATCGGGTAGTCGCTCCAGTGCTTCGTGGCGACGGGCTTGGCGGCTGCGTCGAAGGTCTTCTCTTCGCCGTAGTTCTCGGCCCAGATCACAATTTTGCCGTCGGCGCGCGGCGAGATGGCGGCCAGGGTGGCGAAGTTGATGGCCACGGGCATGACAAAGCCCTCGGCGTAATCGGTGTGTTCGCCGATCAGGTTGACGCGGCCGGGGGCGACAAAGATCGCCGGTTCGGCGTGGAAGCGGGCCAGGTGCGAAGAACGAAGTACCGCGGGGTCATGCATCTCAGGTCACATCCTTATTCAGTGGTCAGTGAACAGTGGGCAGTGATCAGTTTTCAGTAACCGGAATTGGCAAATACTTTGTGACCAACTGAGCGGTCACTGATCACTGTCCACTGGTTTACAAGAGTTCAAGGTCAACGGTCATGGGCCATGCGAAGGACTGGCCCGCGGCCAGCGTGCGCGACCAGGGGCCGGGGATGGCGAGAGAATCCACCGGGGCCGTGGCCGGTTCGAGAGCTACGCAATGCTGCTTGGTTCCGGGCCTGTCGGGCCAGCCGCCATTGCAAATCCAAATTCCCAGGTAGGGCGTCAGAGCGGGGTCGAAGCGGATGCGCAGGCGGACGCCGGCTTTGGGCCGCTCCAGAGCGCACCAGTTTTCCGCGGCGGCGAGCGGGCCGGCAAAGAGCTTGTCGCCGGTGTTTGCTTCTGGAGGCAGCGCGACGCTGAGGTCGGTCTCGCCGCCACCGGCCAGTTTGGCGATGGGCCATGCGACGGTGTCGCCGCCTTTGCCCAAGCGTCCGCCGCCGGAGCCTTCCAGGCGCAGCGCTTTTATGGAAGCCGGCAGCACAACACGGTCACCTGCTTCCGAAGCGTAACCGGGATGCGCCGACCAGGCCCAAGGAGTCTCTTCAACGCCTGTGTTGGTGACCTTGTATTCGGCATGAAGGCGGTAGCCCTTTTCCGTCCGAGTCAGGGTCACGGCGCGCACCAGCGCCAGTGGCAGCGAGAAGCATTGGCCGCGCAGGGTGATGGAGCCGTTGGCGCATTTGAGGACCTGCCACGCGACCCGCCAGAGGTCGCCGTGATCGGGGACATCGACGGCACCGTTTACGGTCTGCGCGGTGCAACCGGCCACCGATGGCAGGCACTCATCCCAGCCGCTGGCGTCGCCCTGGTCAAAGCTCATCGAGCGGGTGCGCGGAGCGTAGGGAGCCAGAGGAGTTTGCAGCAGTTCGCTGCCCCGGACGAGGATGGAAGAGATCTTGCCGCCGAATTGGGGCAGGATGGTGACGGCGCAATCGCCGACCTGGAAGAGAACGTTTTCATTTTCAGTGCGGGTTACAACTTCTTCGGGCATTTCTCTCCTTATCCGATGACTTCCGCGGCGGCCGCAGTCAGCCGCTCCCAGATACGATCCAGCCAGGCCTGATGATCGGGCTTCATCAGCACCGAGCGCAGGCAAGTGACCAGCCCGGCGTTGCTTGCCGCGCCATTTGCCTGCTCAAGCCCAGCGGCGGGCTGAAACCACGCCAATGGCAATTCTACTAGCGCCAAATGCAAATCCCGCCGGGCGCACGCATCGAAAATCTCTCGCGCCAACTGCGAGGCGTGCTCTGGTGTTTTGGAATTTACCTTCCAGACTACAATATCAAGTTCCGGCGCGCCAGCGGCAAGCGGCAGAAAACTTACGGATTCATCTTGCCGCAGCCGGCGGTCCAGTTCGACGGCCGCCGCCCGGCCGCGAGCCAGACCTTGGGCAAACTCGCCTCCCGGCGTGAGCGGCAAAAGCCGCTGCGTGGCCCACAAAGCCACCGCCGAGGCCCCTGCGCGCGAGCACTCCAGGCTGATCTCGCCCAGATGCAACTGCTTTGAGGTGAAGTAAGTGTAGGGCGAGTCGTGCTTGTAAAAGCGCCCCACGGCCGGATCGCGAAAGAGCACGCAGCCGCAGCCGTAGGGCTGCAACCCGTGCTTGTGCGGGTCGATCACGATTGAGTCGGCCTGGCCGATAGCCTCAAAGGCCCGTCGCGCCGGGGCCTCTAGATCATCAGGGATCAGGCGGAAGTAGCCCCCGTAGGCGGCATCGACATGCACGCGAAAGCCGTACCGCTCGCGCAGCGCGAGGATTTCGGTCAGAGAGTCTACCGCGCCGATGGCCGTCGTGCCCAGCGTGGCGACCACCGTGCCGACGTCGCCTTTGCGCAACTCGGCTTCAAGCGCCTCCAGGCTCATGCGTCCCCGGCTGTCGGCGGCAACGGGTGTAAACTCCAGCTTCAGCACGGAGGAGATGCGGGCATGGGTGTAGTGCGCCTGTTCGGAGCCGACGATTCTCTTGCCGGGCGCGAGTTGGCCGGAGATCCACAGCGCCTCCAGGTTGGCCATGGTGCCGCTGGAGGCCAGGTGGCCGAGGAATTCTGTCCAGCCGAAGATGCCGGCAATCTCCCGCACCGCCTCGATCTCCATCTCCGAGCTGGCCCGGCCGCCGTCCCGCGCGTGGTTGTTGGGGTTGATGGTCATGGCCAGCGCATAGGCGGCGCGCGCCAGCGGGTGCGGCGGCTTGAGCATCTGCCCGGCATAGAGCGGATGAAAATAGGGGTAGTTGTCGCCCAGCCGGCACGCCACTTCGTCCAGAACCCGCTCGATCGCCACCGTATGAGAGACCGGTTCAAAGGCTGGCAAGGACGCGAACTGCTCTTCAAGCAGTTCTGTGGCGCGCGACAACAGATGGGGCACCGGATCCTTGGGCATGGCGACCTATTACTCTATCACAGTTGGAACTGTCGCCATAAAAGGTTATTCATCAATAGCTTCCGGAGGAGCAGGGGTGATGAACCGATCGGAGAAGGGGATTTTTTTCACCCGTCCCTAAGACTGCTGCGTGGAGTAGACTGATTTCAGTTTCAGAATCACTCCGGCTTAGCTTGATGCGAAATAAGCGATGCCATCGAAGTGTGGATTTGGAGGCGAAAGGGGCTCATGGATCGGCCGTGCAATTTCCTTAGCAAACGAACTGACTGGCTTCGGTTTCTGGCTGTTTCGGCTGTAATTGGATTTTTCGAGATTCCGATTCACGAGTTCGGCCACGTATTGGGATACCGGCTGCTGGGCGTTCCCGCAACGATGTCCTACGCCCGCGAGATCCTGCCGCCCGGCGAAGAGCAGCGGTTCCTGGGCGTTGCCGGGGGGCCATTGTTCACGATTCTGGTCTGCTATATTGCGATTCTGCTGATCTATCGGAGGAAGTGGCTGACTGTGGCCTTTCCGCTGGCGGTGATCATGAGTCTGGACAGAATCATTCTTTATGGAATGGATTGGAAACAGTTGCTGGTGCTGCGCCGGGCTCCGGGAATGGATGAGACGAAGATGGCCGTGCTTCTGGGCTGGAATCCTTTTTTCTGGTATGCGGCCTTGACTCTGCTCGTTCTTCTGGCCTGGGTTCTGATTCTTTTTCGCCTGCGCTATGGGGTGGTACGGAACATCGCGCTGTGTGCCGTTCCAGCGATTCTCTACGTGGCGATGGCGGCCTTCGGCGTTTTCGTAGTGGAACGCCACCTCTTCCCGGAGCAGTTCCGAATCCAGTTTGGGTGATGCCTGTCAGGCTCTTTTCAGAAGGGCGAACGTTTCTCCAAGCAGGTGACTGGTGCGCGGAAGCAGATCGAACACAGGATCGCCGGGCATGGCGACTTCTGACGGTATTGCAGTTGGATGTTCCATAATAAGACGTTATCCATCAGCGGCTTCCGGAAACGGGATGGGCGGTTTGGGAGGGGGGAGCAACAATTCTCTCTCCGGTTTCCCACGAAAAATGCTATTATGTTTTCAGCGTTCGAGCCGAAGCGGGCGTGAGCAGCAACTCGCCCAACCAAGCAACGTTCTGCCAGTGGTCGCTCCGATTCATCCAGCGCAATTCAATTCAGGAAACACGATCAAGATGGAACAAGGTACTGTGAAGTGGTTCAATGACGCGAAGGGCTTCGGCTTTATCTCGCGCCAGAGCGGCGAAGATGTCTTCGTGCATTACTCTGCGATCAATTCAAATGGTTTCAAGAGTTTGCAAGAAGGTCAAGCCGTGCAGTTCAACGTGGTGAAGGGGCCCAAGGGCTGGCAGGCCGCCGACGTGCAGCCGCTGTAATACCCGCAGGCCGGGTCCGGCGGAATCCAGCAGACAGAGACGAGGGCCGGGAGAGATCCCTGCCCTCGTTTGCCTTTTTGCCGGTGAGGAACCGGTTTCGGCCGGCAAGATCTTCCCACCAAATCCGCAGTGCCCGAATCTCATCGTCCTTTGGCTTTGTCGCGGTCGGCGAGCAGCTTTTTGCGCTCGCGGATGAGTTTTGCGCGCTCCTTTTCAGGCAATGCCAGGATGGCCTTGGTGCGCTTGGGGAGCTTCTCGTAGATGAGCGCATGGGCGCGAGCCAGTTCCTCCTCGATCTCGCGCGGGCGGAGCGCGTCCCAGCGCTCCAGCGTCACCCAATAGGCCTTGGCCAGGTAGGGCGAGGCGCATATCCCTTCGCGCTCCAGCAACTCATGAAAGCGCTCGGCTCCGCAGTGGAACCAGAGGACGCCGATTCCTGTGCCGTCGAGATCGGTCATGGCGAACATCTTGCCGCCGATATCGCGGTCGCCGGCAAAGTAGACCAGGTGATGGCCCCAGTTGACGGTCTCAACAACGTGGGGCAGCGCCAGGCAGATTTCGCGGATGCGTTCGTTGTCCATGGGGTGATTTTATGCCGGAAGCCGGGCCCGTGGAAGGTCCAAGCCGGCTGGCGGCCCAGGCCTCGATTCTGGAAGGCGGGAACTCCGTGTCTTACGGCTGCGGCGAATTGTAATGGACGAGCTTGGGCGTCAGCCGGCGCAGGAAGAACTCTTGAAAGAGATTCTGCGCGGCGTATTCGGCTATGCCGATGCTGGTATTCTCGAAGGTCAGCGTGACTCCATTGCGATTCGCCGCCGGGTAGTAGAGGTTGGAGATGCCTCCCGACGCAACGCTGGCGGTGAGGCCGGAGTAGTTCGGCTGCCAGTGTCCGTTGTCGCCCCGGCAGACCACCGACATGGCGATGGCATAGCCGATGCGCGAACGCTTGCTCCCGGTCCCTTTGTAGAAGTAGCGCGGGTCCTGTTTGAGCAGGGACGGCAGCATGGCTGCGCCGATCATGGTGCCGATGACGTTGTCGGCGTAATTGGCGGCAAAGCGCTTGCCGTAGCCCTCGGCGCCTTCTCCGTAGCCGCTGAAACTGTCCTGGGCCTGTTCGATTCCAGCGAAGAACCCCGTCGACAGAAGCGTAATCGGGTCGATCATGGAGACCGCGGCGAGATGAAATTTCTGCTTCGAGGTAAGGGGAGGCGCACTGGGCGCGTAGGCGACATAGAAGTTCGGAATGACGCCCAAGACGCGCTGCTTTTCCTCCTCGTGGAACTGCGCCTGGGCGATCTCCTGCTGCGATGCCGTCACGCGCACTTCGCTTTGGGCGGTGGTGACCAGCATGGCGATGGGCTGCGCCTCGTAGCTCTCGCCGGAGCGCAGGATCCCGGTGACGACCTGGGTCGCAAATCCCTTCGCGGTGACGGTGAGCGTGAATGCGCCGACAGGAACGCCGGTGAAGTCGAAGCGTCCGCTGGCGCCGGAGGTCGTGGCTCTCAGCGACAGAGGAGTGGAAGAAGGCTGTGAGAGCGCTATGTGGGCGCCTTCGCAGACGGTTCCCTCCCGATCCAC
>Ga0187851_10002423_pt1 | contig 16527 bp, 14 predicted proteins | sample June2016WEW_6_10_FD_132997 | JGI IMG/M metagenome (GOLD analysis project Ga0187851, IMG submission 132997) | Peatland microbial communities from SPRUCE experiment site at the Marcell Experimental Forest, Minnesota, USA - June2016WEW_6_10 | ecosystem: Environmental > Terrestrial > Soil >...
CTCACGCGTTGGAACCCGCTGAATTTCGAGCGTCCCGTGCCGCTCCCTTCCACCGGTTACAAAGTCCTGGTGGTTGGCCTCGGCCCCGCCGGCTTCACCCTCGCGCATTACCTGATGAACGACGGCCACGCCGTGATTGGCGTAGACGGGCTGAAGATTGAACCCCTGCCCGAACAGCTTTCAGGCGTAGACGCATTCGGCGAGCGCAAGCCCTTCCGCCCCATTCGCGACATCCAGGAGATCTACGAATCGCTGGACAACCGCGTCATGGCGGGATTCGGAGGCGTAGCCGAATACGGCATCACAGTTCGCTGGGATAAAAATTTCCTGAAGATCATCCGGCTCCTGCTTGAGCGGCGCCGCGAGTTCGACATGTTCGGCGGCGTGCGCTTCGGCGGCGCCATGACCATCGATAGCGCCTTCGAAATCGGCTTCGATCACGTTGCGCTTTGCGCCGGCGCCGGCCGCCCCACCGTAATCCCCATGAAGAACGGCTTATCGCGCGGCGTGCGCCAGGCGTCCGATTTTCTGATGGCCCTGCAGTTAACCGGCGCGGCCAAAGCCAACTCCGTAACCAATCTGCAAATCCGCATGCCCATCGTCGTAATCGGCGGCGGCCTGACAGCCATCGATACGGCCACCGAATCGCTAGCGTATTACATCGTGCAGGTGGAAAAATTCCTCCAGCGTTATGAGACGCTGACGGCTGAAAAGAGTGCAGCCGAGATCCGCTCCAACTGGAGCCAGGAGGAAATCGAGACCGCCGACGAGTTCATCGCGCATGGCGGCGCCATTTGCGCCGAGCGGGAAGCTGCCGCGCGCGAGGGCCGCACTCCCAATCTCATCGCGCTCCTGAATTCATGGGGCGGAGTCACTGTAGCCTACCGGCGCCGGCTCATCGACTCGCCCAGCTACACGCTGAACCACGAAGAAGTCTGGAAAGCTTTTGAGGAGGGCATCCGTTTCAGCGAATGCCTATCGCCTCAAGAAGTGGAAGTGGATCGGCACGGGCACGCCGCGGCGTTGCACCTATTCCGGCGCTCCTACGATGAAGTCACCGGCAAAATGATCGACACCGGCGAGCAAATACGCCTGCCGGCGAAATCCATTTTGGTCGCCGCCGGAACGCAGCCCAACACCGTGCTCGGCCGCGAAGATCCCGACAATGTTCTGTTGGACGGCCGCTGGTTCCAGGCCGTGGATGACAACGGCCAGCCAGTGCAGCCGGAGCGAATCGCAAAGCCCAAAGCCGTGCGCGTGCTGACCTCCGTGCGTCCGGACGGCCGCGGCATCAGCTTCTTCGGCGATCTGCATCCCTCCTTCGCCGGCAACGTAGTAAAAGCCATGGCCAGCGCGAAGCAGGGCTATCCCGTAGTCTCCCGTCTGCTAGCCCGCCGAGCGCCGGCCGCGCCCGCGCCCTTCCAACTAACCGCGCGCTTGAACGACGAGCTACGCGCCGTAGTGAAAGACGTCATCCGCCTGACGCCCAACATCGTCGAAGTAGTGGTACGCGCTCCCATGGCCGCCCGCGCATTCCAACCCGGCGAATTCTACCGGCTGCAGAATTACGAAACCCTCGCAGCTCGCGTGAATGGAACAACGCTGGCGATGGAAGGCCTGGCCCTGACCGGCGCGTCGGTGGATCGCAAAGAAGGCCTGCTATCCACCATCGTGCTTGAAGTCGGTGGCTCTTCCGATCTGTGTGCTCTTTTGAAACCGGGCGAGCCTGTCATCCTGATGGGTCCCACCGGTACGCCCACGGAAACTCCATCGCGTGAAACAGTCCTGCTAGTAGGCGGCGGCCTCGGCAATGCCGTGCTGTTCTCCATCGGCCAACAACTGCGTGCCAGCCGCTCGCGGACCATCTACTTCGCCGGGTACAAGAAGCTGATCGACCGGTACAAGGTGGAAGAAATCGAAAAAGCGGCCGATATCGTCGTCTGGTGCTGCGACGAAGCGCCAGGATTCACGCCGGATCGCGTCCAGGACAAAGCCTTCGTCGGCAATATTGTGGAAGCCATGGCCGCCTACGCCCGCGGCGATTTGGATGAACCCGAAATTCCATTCAGCGTGGTGGACCGCCTAGTTGTCATCGGCTCCGACGCCATGATGCACGCCGTCCAGCGCGCGCGTCACGCCGTCCTCGCGCCCTATCTCAAGCACGGCCACAAAGCCATCGCCAGCATCAACTCCCCGATGCAATGCATGATGAAGGAAATCTGCGCCCAGTGCCTGCAGCAGCACAAGGACCCTATCACGGGCGAAGAGACCGTGGTTTTCTCCTGCTTCAACCAGGACCAGCAAATGGACCACGTAGATTTCGCCAGCCTCCGCACCCGCCTATCCCAAAACGGCGTCCAGGAAAAGCTAACCAAGCAATGGATCGACCGATGCCTCAGAAAAATGGGCGCCCGTGAAGTCCTAGCCGCCACCAACTGAGCCCGTGGCGCACGCACTCCTGCGTGCCGCGTTCACACTCATGTGAACGCCATGAAAATAATTCTTCATCCTAATTGTGTTCGGAAGGACGCGAACACGGCACGAAAAGTGCGCACGCCCCAGTACCATAGATTCGTGGCCAGAGCGACTGCAACCATCTTGCTGCTCGCCGCCTGCTGCCACGCCGCCCAGTTCGGCTCCATCCCTTCCGACGCCGCCAAAGTCTCTCCCACCGAGGCGCAACGCTTCCTAGACAAAATCTGCCCAGGCCACAATTCAGCCGAGGGATGCACCCCCTGTCCCACGGAAATGCGTGCAATCCCCGCAAACCTGGACCCTCCGCACCTTCACTTTCGGGCACTTCCTGACGCAGGCCGGCGACGACGACTTCGTCAGCGGAACGGGGTGCGAGAGCCATGCCAATCTGACAAGCGGATCATATCTATTCACCAAAGAGCGCTCGTCGTGGCGAAAAGTCTGGTACGCCGCCGGCCAGAACGCGGACGACTGCAAAGAGCTTCCTGCCTCCGACGGCCGCGATCTTCTGGTCTGCGAGGATCGGGACCAACACTTTGGCGTAGCGGATTCGTTCCTCTACCTGCTGGATGCCGGGCAGGATCCAACCAAGCGCGAGGACCGCACTCTCGATATCTTGGACGACTCGGTCGGAGGCTGCAAACAACTTCCAGACGGCATAGTACAAAGCGGCGCCATCGAATCCGTGTCATTCCCTCAAGCAACTTCGCCCCACGCGGTTCGGATCACCGTCACCGCGCGCCTGGGTAGAGCTATACCACCCAAGATTCTGAATAACTTCGATCAGTGCATGGCAAGATCCTCCCAACAATCGCGACCGTACTCTGGCGCTACAGATTCCGGCAACAGCACCGAGCCATCACAAGACACTCCACCCTATTTCTCCCAGTCAACCAACAGCTTCCGAACGTCCGCCTCACCAACGCTGAAAGTCCTCTGCTAATCTGAAGCCGGAATGAGCACTTACTCACTCACCGCGCCCACGCCCTCACTGCATCCCAGAACATCGGCCCCCTCCACAAACGTGACGCATCGTGAAAAATCATGCGTCAAATCGTTCCCCACCCCGCCCGAACATCTTCCGGACCAATCGTTTACAAAGAACGCTCCTCGAAACACAAGAATCACAGGATGCGTCAAGACTGCCTCTACGCTCCTTCCTCGACTTCGGGGATTCGCAGCAGCCCCTTCCGGCTTGCTCGCATTCGTGGCGTAAGCCTCCGGCTTGCGCCACCAGTACAATAGTAGTGACCATGGTGATCGACGGGATCTACTATGCCCTCGCGCTTAGCGCTGGCGGCGCCGCAGTTTGGTACTTGAGCCGGCCCGCGTTCGGCGTGCCTCTGTTTCTTCTGGCCGCCTTCTGCCTCTATTTTTTTCGCGATCCTGAACGCACCATCCCCGATGGAGCCGTGGCCGTTTCTCCCGCCGACGGAAAAATCGTCGCCATCCGCACTGACGATCCCTCCTCCGCCCGCATCAGCATTTTCTTGAACATCTTCGACGTGCATGTCAACCGCGCCCCCATCGCCGGTGCCATGACCAAGATCGAGTACACCAAGGGCCAGTTCCTGGTGGCCAGCCGCGAAGTGGCCAGTTCCCAAAATGAGCGCAATACCATGACCATTGAAGGACAGGGCTCCCGCGTTGCCTTCTCTCAAATCGCCGGCTTGATCGCTCGCCGCATCGTCTGCTACAAAAAGCCAGGCGACCAGGTTTCCAAGGGTGAACGCGTCGGCTTGATCAAGTTCGGATCGCGCGTGGATGTCTTTCTCGGACCCGAGTGGGAAATCACCGTGAAGCCCGGCCAACACGTCGCAGGCGGATCCAGCATCCTGGCACGCAGGAGATCAGCCTGATGGCGCGCCTCTCCTTCAAGCAGCGATTCATCGATCCTCGCTCGCCATCGCGCCGTCCGCGCCGTGCCGCATACGCTCTCCCCACTCTCTTCACCGCCGGCAACATCTTTCTCGGATTCATTGCGATCATCCGCGCCATCGAAGGGGCCTTGCTCGGCGCCAGCGGACAACTCGGCTTCAATCCACACTTCGAAGTTGCCGCCAAGGCCATCGGCGTAGCGGTCGTTCTAGACGGACTCGACGGCAGAATCGCCCGCATGACAAATACCGTCAGCGATTTCGGCCGTGAGATGGATTCGCTCGCCGACGTCATCACCTTTGGGATTGCGCCCGCCGTGTTGGCCTTCACCTGGGGCATCCAATTCGTGAAAGGCGGCGGATTCCTACCGGATCATCGCGCCGGTTATTTCATCGCATTCCTGTTTTTGCTGTGTGGCGCGGCTCGCCTGGCGCGCTTCAATGTCCAGACCAATCCGGTTCCGAAGAACCCCGGTCGTCCTGACCGCAAGTACTTCGTCGGTCTGCCGATTCCCGCCGCCGCCGCGCTGGTAGCCGCTGTCGTCTACGCCTGCGATAGCATACCACTTGAATGGTGGCCTTTTTCCGCTGCCTGGCTCGCGTTGCTCGCGCTGCTCTCTTTTCTAATGGTCAGCACTTGGCGATACCCGAGTTTCAAAGAGATCAGCTTCACCGGACCACGCTCGCCCCTCACGGTGATCCTGTTCGGCGCCCTCATTTATCTGATTTGGAATTACTCCCAACCGGTTTTGCTTGCGATATCTGTACTGTATGTTGCCTCCGGTATCGGCATTCGCCTCGGCGGGATCATCCGCCGCCGGTTCCGTCCCCAACCGCGGCGCCCGCAGCCGGAGCACCAGGTCACGTGAGCATGCACTCACACCGTGGCGCGCCACGTCCTACTCTCGCCATCGTCGGAGGCGAGTCCCTGCTCGGCAAGGAAGTCCGCGAATTGTTGGATGAGAGCAGTCTCGCCGTGAACATCAAATTGATCGCTGCCGTTCACGCGGCGGACACCAGTATCATCGCAGCCGTTCGCGATGAACCGGTGGTAATCAATTCCATTGAGCTGGCCGACCTCGGTTCGGCGGAAATAGTGGTTCTCGCAGGCGACCAGGAATCCAGCCGCAAAGCATATGCACAGATCGAAAGCGTCAAAACCGCACCGGTTTTAGTCGATGTCAATGGCGGGTTGGAGGATCATCCGGGAACCAGGCTCCGTGCACCCATGGCCGAGCCTCCCGGATTGGACGCCGCCGCTGCCATTCAAGTGATCGCGCATCCGGCGGCCATCGCCGTCGCGTTGTTCCTCGCGCACCTCCGCAAAGCCGGAGTGATCCGCCGGTCGGTGCTCGAAATTTTTGAGCCGGCCAGCGAACGCGGCCATGCCGGTATCGACGAACTGCAGAAACAAACCGTCGCTTTGCTCTCGTTCAAGCCGCTTCCCAAAGAGATTTATGACGTGCAAGTCGCCTTCAATCTCCTGCCCGAGTACGGTCCGGATTCTCCGCACAAGCTGGACGAGATAGAACTCAAAATCGATCGTCACCTGGCCAGCCTCCTGGCAACCGAGGGAAACGTGCCCATGCCGTCGCTCCGCGTAATCCACGCCCCTGTATTTCACGGCTACAGCATTTCGGCGTGGGTTGAGTTCGATGAGAATCCCGGCATGGACGCGATAGTGGATTCGTTAACATCCAACGACATCGATGTCCGTGTGGACGATCAGGCGCCGCCGTCGAACGTCGGCGTAGCCGGTCAACGCGGAATCACAGTAGGCTCGATCGCGGCCGATCGCAATCACCCCCGCGCCTTCTGGTTCTGGATAGTCTCCGACAACCTGCGAATCGTAGCCGAAAACGTAGTGGAGGTAGTGCGTGAAAGTCTTAAGTAGGCCGCGAATAAACGCAGATAAACGCAAATCCAGCGTTTTCTTATTCGCGTTCATTCGCGTTCATTTGCGGCTAATATTGTGTTCTGCGGCGCTCACATCCTGCGGCTACCACGTAGCCGGCAAAGCAGACCTGGTCCCGAAAACCGTCAACACCATCGCTATCCCAGCATTTGGAAACATCACCACCCGCTACAAGCTTACCGACCATCTCCCGGAAGCCATCTCGCGCGAATTCATCACTCGCACCCGTTATAAAATCGTCCAAGATCAGAATCAGGCTGATGCCGTCTTGCGTGGCGCCATCGTCAACTTCGTGGCTTATCCCACCATCATCGATCAGAAAACCGGCCGCGCCAGCGGTTTGCAGGTGAATGTGACGCTGCAGGTCACCCTTACCGAACGGGCCACCGGCAAAGTCATTTACACTCGCCCCAGCTTCGAGGCGCATCAGCGCTACGAGCTCAGCATTAATGCCGATACCTATTTTGAGGAAAGCGACGCCGCGCTCGACCGTCTGAGCCGCGATGTTGCTCGCGACTTAGTCAGTTCCATCCTGGAAAACTTTTGATGAGCCCCGAGCAGTTTCTCCAGCGGGTTCGTAAGGGCCCGCCCGCGCCAGTCTCGTTGTTCCTGGGTCCCGAGCTGTATCAACTCGGCATTTGCCGGCGCGCTCTGGTCGAGAAGTTTCTTGCGCCCGAAGATCGCGAGAATGGTCTGTCACGGCACGATATGGAGACCAGCTCGCTCGCCGCCATTTTGGATGACGCCCGCTCCCTGTCTCTCTTCGCTCCGCAAAGAGTGATCTGGGTTGCTGGCGCGGAAGCCGCGCTGCCCCGCGGCCGTTCCGTCAGTCAGGAGGACAATGCCGGCGCCGCAGATCTGGCCGATTATGTTCGAAACCCAACTCCGGGAACCGTTCTGATATTCGTATCCAGCCGATACGATTTCGAGGGCGAAGAGCGTGCCAAGCTGGAGCGCGTTCAAAAATTCTTCTCGTGTATTCCAGAAGTCGTGGAGTTCCGCCCGTACACCGTGGAATCGGCGCGCCAGCTCACGCAGAACTTAGCGAGCGAAGCCGGACTGCAATTGGGGCTCTCCGAACTCGGCCTGCTGGTTGATTCGCTCGCCGCCGATGCCAGCCGCATCGTCAATGAGATTGAGAAGCTGCGCCTCTATGTTGGCGCCAGCCGCAAAGTAACGGCTGACGACATTCTGCAATTGGTTCCCAACGCCCAGGCCACCACCATCTTCGCGCTGGTTGCTGCAATCGGCCGGGGCGATCGCAAGCGTTCGCTCGGCCACCTGGATACGCTGCTGCGCGAAGGCGAGTATCTGCCCTTGGCGCTCACCTTTCTCGCCACGCAATTCCGCTTGGCCATGGTCGCGCATGAAGCCGGGCTACGCACCGCTCAACAGATCCAGGCTCATTTCACCAAGCTGGGCATTCGTATCTGGCGCGATCGCGCGGAACAGATTTATCAAACCGTATCGGCATTTTCCGCGGCTCGCTTATCCCGCGCTATCGAAAAAGTATCCGGTGCCGACCGGGCGCTTCGCGACGCCCGCCCCGACGATCGTGTGGTGATGGAAGAATTGGTATTCAGTTTAACTGCGTAATGTTCACCCAACCTCGATCTCGCAGCCTTCATAAGCGCAGGAAACTTCCAGGTTGGATCCCAGCCGCTGCGCCAACTGGCGCGCGCGTTGCTCGATGTCAGCGACGAAAGCGTCGTCATGTGCTGGATCGTGGTGGGTCAGAAATAGCTTGCGTACCCGCGCGGCGGCAGCCAGTTCCACCACGTACGTGTATGTGCTATGGCCCCAATTTCGCTTGCTTGGATACTCCTCAGGCGTGTACTGTGCTTCATGAATCAGTACGTCGGCATCCATCATGTACTCGGCGTGGCGCCGGTCGCCCGGATCCCGAATGGATTCCAACCGGCCCGGCTCCGCGCCATCGCGCCATATGCCTTCCGCGAACGGCTCATGATCGGCCAGATATAGAACCGAAGCGCCGTGATTTTCAAATTTATATCCGAGCGTTGGCGACGGATGATTCATCGGCTGCGCTCCCACTTTAATGCCGGCGATCTGATGGGTTCCTTCCGCCAGGTCTTTATAGTTGATGCGCGCCGCGAGCTGGTCCAGTTCCACCGGGAAATAGTGGTGTTCCATTTGGCCGGACAGCACGTCATGCAGCGAGAGGTGGCATTTTTCCGGGCCATAGACGTCGAAATGATTCCCCGACGCGAACAGCGGAGCGAAAAACGGAAAACCTTGAATATGGTCCCAGTGCGTATGCGTGAGCAAAATGGAGGCCGAAATTGGTCCCTTCGCATCGGCGATCATTTGGTTGCCCAACGATCGCGCGCCTGTGCCGCAATCCAATACCACTTGATTACCGGCATCGGTCGTCAGTTGAATGCAGGAAGTGTTGCCGCCGAAATGATTGGTGCCAGGGCCGGGTGCCGCTATCGATCCTCGAGTACCCCAGAAGCGCAGACGCATTCAGATTGCCGTAGGACAGTATAGCGCGTGTCAATCCACAATCGCTTCAATGGTCTGCGGCGCGTTGCCTTCCAGCCGGTTATTCACGAAGATATAGGATGGCTCGCTTCGTCCGCGCGCGCGAGAAATCAGCAGCCGCAGCGCCTGCCGGGTTTCCGGATTCGGATCTTGAATTTGTTGGTACGGCGAGAATTTCGCGACCGCCGTTTCATAAGGCCGTCCTTTTCGCAGCAGCGCCCGCGCCACTGTGAAATCGGCCGTATAGATTTCCGGGAGTTGCATTTGCTCTCTGAGTTCCGGCATCCGAGTCCAGGCGTTGAACACGTGCGCTACGCCGTGTCCATGTAAACAATTGAAATATTCGCCGGTCAAGAATTCCTGATTCCGGATTTCGATGCCGTACCGGAATCCGGCTGGAAGTGCGCCCAGGAACGGATCCAGTTGGGCCAGGAAAGCCCCGACGTCGCGAAAGGTTTGTTTTCCGAAAGTTCCGAACTCGAAAACCAGCACGGCGATCTGTTCCCGGTACGGTTCTAGCAGATCCAGAAACGCGTTTCGGAGCAGCAGCGCATCCAAGAACGCCGGATTGTTCTCGCCCGCCCGCGCCCCGTAGCGCGGATGGATGGGAAACATCCTTACGGTAATTTCTTCCGGCACTTTGAATGCATATTTCAATGATGCCGGCGCGGAGCGAAACAGGCGCTGCCAGTACTGCTCGGAAGGAAATTGGTAAAACGAAAAGTCTCCACAGACTACGGGAAAAGTTGCGGCGTATTCCGCCAAACATTCGGCTTGAAAACGTTTTTCGGAAAACCGGCCGCGCGACATGTAGCGGCTCTCGGTATAAACTTGCCCAAGCCACCCCGGGTACTTCCAGGAACTGGTCCCGATCAATACGCCTTGAGTAGCCAGCGATGCGAGCTTCAAACCAAGCGGCGTGCGTTCGTATTCCGGGACTTCATCGAAAAGCGATAGGGTTTCCGCAGGCACGTTCAATACGCATGCGCCACGCGATAACCGTATGGATCGGCGCCGGCCTCGATTACGCCGTCGGGCATTATGTGGACCATCACGGGAGCAGCGCCGCTGGACCAGCGCGAGCGCGTGCCCACGCGGTGGCCGCGCGCGGAAAGCTCGGCGCCGGTTGCGGCTGGGATGCGTTCATCGAGTAGCAGATCGCCGCGATTCCAGGCGTGATTGTCGAAGCTCGAAACCAGATGGCGCGTTTGGAAACGGGGAGCTTCGATGGCTGCCTGCGCGTTCATCCCAAATTCCACCACATTGAAGAGTAATTGGATCAGGCTCTGCTCCTGATTGTCCCCGCCGGGTGTGGAGAGTGCCAGAAAGGGTTTACCTTGTTCTGTAACGATGGTCGGGCTCAGCGTTACGCGGGGCCGCTTGCCGCCGGCCAACTCGTTGGGCGAGCCTTCCACCAGAATGAATTGCTGTGCGCGCTCGGTCAGTGGAATGCCTGTATCCCCGGCGATCACAGAAGGCAGCCACGAGCCCGACGGTGTGGCTGAAAAGACCATGCCGTCTTTATCGATGGCGTCCACGCAAGTGGTATCGCTGGCCATCAGTTCGTCATCGATCTTGGTGCGCGCGATTTCCATTTCCGTGGGATGCCGCCCCTGCTTTCCGTTGATTGTGCCCGGAACAAAATCCAGGGAAGCGTTGTGGCCAATCTGCTTGCGGCGCTCGGCCGCGTAGGTCTTCGAGAGCAGAACGTCCGTCGGGATGTGATTGAATTTCGGATCGCCGTAGTAGGTGTCGCGATCGGCATAAGCCAGTTTGAGTGCTTCCACCAGCTTGTGAATATATTCAGTGGAATTGGCCCCGAGTGATCGCAGATCGTAGCCTTCCAGAATATTCAGGGCTTCGATCATGGCGGGCCCTTGGCTCCAGAAACCCGGCTTGTAAACTTTGTAGCCGTGGTAATCGGTGGAAACGGGCTCTTCCGGTTCCAGCTTAAATGCGGCCATATCCTCATATCGCAACAGGCCGTCGTTGGCACGCATGAAAGTATCGATGCGGTGCGCGATATCGCCGCGGTAGAAAAAGTCCCGGACCGCGTCGATGGCCGCCACTCTGCTAGCGCCCGACGCGAGCGCCTTTTTCTCGGCCGCCGCCATGGCCCGGAGCGTCTTCGCCAGATTCGGCTGGCGGAAAATCTCTCCAGGCATCGGAACTTGCCCGTCCGGCAGGAAAGTGTTCTTCGAATCCGGCCACAGCTCAAAGAACCGCCGCGAGCGGGCGATGGATCCCGCGCGCATCTCATCGATCGGCAGGCCGTCGGCCAACTCGATGGCAGGCTGAATCTCTTCAGCAAACGATTTGCTGCCGAAATCGCGCAGGGCCACGAGACCAGCGTCCACCATGCTCGGGACGAGCGCAGGCATGATGCCGGCCACCGGTATTATGCCCTTCAAACCGCCGGGCTCCATGGTCAGAATCTCGCCCGGCTTGGGCCTTCGGTCGCGGAAAAACTCGGCCGTAGCCATTTTCGGCATCGTTCCAACTCCGGCGATTGCGAAAATCTTGCCAGCCTTGGTGCGGATCAGAATGGGCGCCTCACCACCCAAACCGAAATGCGAGAATTCGGATACTGACGCTGCGAACATGGTGGCGACACCGGCATCCACCGCGTTTCCGCCATGGAAATAGATGCGCATTCCGGCTTCGGCTGCATATTCGCTGCCGCACGCGACCGCGCCTTTGGTCCCGCGCGCGGGGCGCATGGCGGGCTGTTCGAAATCCTTGCGTTGGGCCGCGCAGATTGCGACCAGGCCAAAAAAGAGAACCGCAGGCTTGTACTTCATACGTTAGGCTCATTATAACTGGCAGCGAACCGTATTACGGCTAGTCAGAGGATGTACAGTATTGTGCATGGCGCGGCGCCGTTTCTTCGTGGACGCAATTGAACGCGGATACGCGCAAATCAATGACCAGGACGCTCATCATCTGACGCGCGTCCTGCGCGTGGAGCCCGGCCAGAAATTCGAGATTTCCGATAACCGGAACGTATATCTGGCCGAAGTGGAAAGCGCCCGCAAGGATCTGGTGAGATTTCGGGTGTTAGAACGGATTGACGTGGCGCAACCCGGGGTCCATACTGCGCTGTTCGCATCGCTGATCAAGTTTGAACGCTTCGAATGGTTGATCGAGAAAGCCACCGAACTGGGCGTGAGCGAAATAACGCCGGTCCAGACTGAGCGCAGCGAAAAAGGTCTGGAGACTGCGGCGGTGAAACGGCTGGCGCGTTGGAAGCGAATTGCGCGCGAGGCGAGCGAGCAGTCGCGACGGGCGCGGCTGCCGGACATTGAAGCGCCCACAGCTCTGGCGGATGTTTTGCAAGGTGGCAAAGGATACGCGCTGGACGAAGCCGAAGCGCAGCCCATTATCTGGGTTTTCCCGAAAACGAGGCAGCCGGACGATCGCATTGCCCTTCTGGTGGGTCCCGAGGGCGGCTGGACTGAGCGCGAGCGGGAAGCCATCGCGGCCGCCGGTTGGACTGCGGTATCGCTGGGCGACGAGATACTACGGGCCGAGACTGCGGCGATTGCGGCGCTGGCGATCGTGAGTGCGTGGTGGGGGACTAGGGGGTGGGGGCGGTATCCTGAGTTGTCATGACTAGACGGGATTTCATTGGGTCTTCCGCGGCTGCTACCGCGCTTGCTTATTCTCAGATCAACGGCGCCAACGAACGGCTGCGCATCGGCGTTATCGGCTGCGGAGGGCAGGCCACGGATCACATGCGGACGCTCGTAAAGATGCGCGAATCCGACAATTGCGATGTGCTGGCGGTTTCCGATGTTTACGACAAGCGGGCGGAACAGGCCGCACAGCTCACCGGCGGTAAAGTGGTGAGGGATTACCGGCGCATCCTGGACAATCACGATATCGACTACGTGCTGATTGCCACGCCCGAGCATTGGCACTACCAGATGATCATCGACGCGATCGGCGCCGGAAAACATATCTACTGCGAAAAGCCCATGACGCACACCGCCGCGCAGTCGAAGAAGGTGGTGGAGAGAATAGCGCAAAGCAAGGTGAAGATGCAGGTGGGCGTGCAGGGCATGTCCGACGATTCCTATGAGACTGCGTGCAAGTTTGTCAAAGACGGCGCCCTCGGGAAAGTTGTGCTGGCGCAGATCGACTATTCGCGGAACTATAAAGACGACTTCTGGGAATATCCAGTGGACGCAGAAGCCCGTCCCGGCGTCAATCTGGATTGGAAAGCCTGGCTGGGTGCGGCGCCCAAGCGGCCTTTCGATGCGGATCGCTATTTCAGTTGGCGGCGTTACTGGGATTATTCCAGCGGCATCGCGAGCGACCTGTTCATCCATCGAGTGACGCGCATCATCAAGGCGCTGGATCTAGCGTTTCCAGAATTCGGAGTGGGCGCAGGCGGCAAATTCGAGTTCACAACTAGCAGCGCTGAGATTCCAGACACATTCAACATCCTGCTGGATTATCCCGGCGGCCCGACTGTGCAGCTGGTATCTTCCATGGCCAACGGAACCCCGGTGGATCACCTGCTGCGCGGCCATAAGGCGACGTTGCAATTCACGCGGACCGGTTTCGTGATCCGTCCCGAGGGCGGTGGCGAGGAGATTGTGCACCAGAAAATCGGCGGCGAAGTTCTGGATCTGCACCATCGTAATCTTATGAACGCGATTCGCAAAGGCGAGGCTTTGAAGTGCGACGCGATGTTGGGATACCGCGGCGTGGTGGCGTGTGAAATGGGCGTGCTGAGCTATCGCAAACGAAGATGCATGCGGTGGGACGCGGCCAAGGAACGGATTGTATAAGATCTAACCGGAGGGCCTCATGAGGATCTGCGAAGCAGTTTTACCTGAATTCGATCAAGAGATGGTTAATACGCGAAAGACGCTGGAGCGTCTTCCGGAAGACAAGCTGGGTTGGAAGCCGCACGAAAAGTCGATGACGCTGGGACGCCTGGCCGGACACGTTGTGGAGTTGGTGGGCTGGGCGAATACCACGATTACCACGGACTCGCTGAACGTCACGATGGATAAATATCAACCGATCGTGGCCACGTCACGCCAGCAGATTCTGGAACTCTTCGACAAGAGCGTGAAGGAATCGAGAGCGGCAATTGCGGGCGCGAGCGACGAGCATATGCTGCAGCCGTGGACGCTCTCGTTCAACGGCAAAACGGTCTTCACCATGCCGCGGGCCGCCGTGCTGCGGATGAGCTGCTTCAATCACATCATCCATCATCGGGCGCAGTTGGGAGTGTATCTGCGCCTCAATAATGTTCCTGTGCCGGCGTTGTATGGTCCATCGGCGGATGAGGGCGCGATGGGCGCTTCGGCGTAGCTCCTCGGAACATTTGCTCCACGCAATCACCGAACACCAGATTCCGAGCCGCGAACGGAAGGAAGCGCTGCCACGGTTGGTCCATGAGACTTTCGCGCAGCGCTCCCTTCCGGTCGCGGTTCGGATGCGGGCCGCGTTCGGGTGGTGTTGCGGATAGGGAGGGGCCGCGGATAGGAAGGGGTTGCGGATCGGAAAGGGTGGTGGCTGGGCAGTATAATGGTGAGTTCGTCTTCATTATGTCCATTCTGGTTCCGAATCGTCACCGCGGCAAATTGATTGTCGTGGAAGGCATTGACGGTTCGGGCAAATCCACGCAGCTTTCGCTCCTCAGCCAATGGCTGCGTTCGCAACGGATCGGAGTGGCTTTCAGCGAATGGAATTCGTCTCCGTTAGTTCGAGAGACCACGCGGCGTGGCAAAAAGAAAAACATGTTCACGCCGACCACTTTCAGCTTGATTCATGCCACGGATTTCGCGGACCGGCTGGAACGCTATATCGTGCCGCTGCTCAAAGCCGGGGCCGTGGTTTGCGCGGATCGCTATGCCTATACCGCGTTCGCGCGCGACGTGGTGCGCGGGGTGAGCCGGAAGTGGGTGCGAAATCTTTATAAGTTCGCGGTTCGGCCCAATCTGGCTTTCTATTTTCGCGTACCGCTGGAAGTGGCCATCGGCCGCATTTTGGGCGGACGCAACGCCATCAAATATTATGAAGCTGGCATGGATCTGGGGCTGAGCAGAAACGTGGAAGAGAGCTTCCGGCTGTTTCAGGGCCGCATTTTGGATGAATACGAGGCTATGATCCAGGAAGTGGGATTTCATGTGATTGACGCCACCGGATCCATCGAAGATCAACAGCGCCAGATGCGGGACATAACGACGCAGGAATTCGGAGAAAATTTGCAGAACGGTCACTTACTGCGTGCGTCCCAGGGAGACATCGATGCTGCTCAAGCAGCCCCTCGAGTTCTATAGCGAGAAGCTGGCAGGAGTTTCCGAAGAGGAACTGCAAGGCAAGCTGATCGTCATTGAGGGGCCGGACTCGGTGGGCCGATCCACGCAAGTGGCGCGCTTGCGCACATGGCTGGAACATCAGGGCCATGCGGTGCTCGACACCGGCCTTGCGCGAGGCGCGCTGGCGGGCAAGGGCATCCAGCAAGCTAAAGAAGGCAACACGTTGGGTCCGGTGACCATGACGCTGTTCTACGCCACCGATTTCGCCGACCGTCTGGAGAACGAAATCATTCCCGCTTTGCGCGCGGGCTTCGTGGTGCTTACCGATCGCTACATCTTTTCGTTAATGGCGCGCGCCATCGCCCGCAATGAGGATCGTGTGTGGATTGAAAAGGTGGCCGGTTTCGCGTTGGTTCCACACGCCGTGTACTACCTGCGCGCGGATGTTCACGACCTTTTGACACGCGTGGTGTTGGGCCGGGGAGCTTTCGATTATTGGGAAAGCGGCATGGACATGCGCTTCGGGGCGGATATGCACGACAGCTTTGTCCGTTATCAGACGCGCGTGATCCGCGCGCTGGACCGCATGGCGAAGCGCTATAACTTCGTCGTCGTGGATGCCAACCAAACGCCCGACCAGATTTTCCGCGAGCTGCGGCGGTCGATCGGGAAGTTGTTTTGAAAAACAGTTCATCGGTTCATCGGTTCTTCGGTTCATCGGTTCTTTGGTTCCTCGGTTGTTCGGTTGGTGTCGTCCTGCTCGGGCAGGTGCCTGCTACGGACAGTCGCAATACCTATGTTCCTGATACGAATACGCACTTCACTATGCCGGCTTATCATACTCTGGCGGAGTGGGAGGCGCATAAGCAGAAATTACGGGATCAGATTTTGTTTGCGGCCGGCTTGATTCCCTTGCCGGAGAAGAATCCGCTGCATCCCGTGATTTTCGGGCGGATCGAGCGTAAGGATTATTCCGTCGAGAAAGTTTACATCGAGACGCTTCCGGGCTACTATCTGTGCGGCAATCTTTATCGTCCGCGCGGGCAATCGGGGAAATCGCCGGGGATCCTGGTGGCGCACGGACATTGGGATTACGGGCGGCTGGAGAATCAGGTACTCAATTCGGGGCAGGCGCGGGCGGCGAACCTGGCGCTGCAGGGTTACGTGGCGTTCTCCTATGACATGGTGGGTTATAACGACACCATTCAGACGCCGCACGACTTCGGCGGTCCGCGTGAGCAATTGTGGTCTTTCAATCCGATGGGATTGCAGTTATGGAATTCCATTCGCGCGTTGGACTTCCTGCAATCATTACCTGATGTGGATCCCGAAAAGATTGGGATGACTGGCGAATCGGGCGGCGGCACGCAGACGTTTTTGCTAACGGCCGTGGATGATCGCGTGAAATATTCCGTTCCGGTGAACATGATTTCGGGCAGCATGCAGGGTGGCTCGCAATGCGAGAACGGGCCAGGGC
>Ga0187851_10002424_pt1 | contig 16526 bp, 8 predicted proteins | sample June2016WEW_6_10_FD_132997 | JGI IMG/M metagenome (GOLD analysis project Ga0187851, IMG submission 132997) | Peatland microbial communities from SPRUCE experiment site at the Marcell Experimental Forest, Minnesota, USA - June2016WEW_6_10 | ecosystem: Environmental > Terrestrial > Soil > Wetlands...
CCGGATGCCTCAACGTCTACGCCATTCTCCTCGAAAGCGGAGTGATTGCCACCGGCCAGGATTTTCGCGAAACAGAAGTGTACCGCCAGAGTCTGAGACTCGGCCTGATCTCGAATCCCCAGGAAGCGGTCCCATCCGGCATCGCCCCCCCGCAAGACGCAGAAATCCGGGAATCCCTCTTCCAAGTCTCCGGCATGTGGTGTTCCTCCTGCGCCTGGCTGATCGAGCACGCCCTCCACAAACAGCGCGGCATCCTATCGGCGGACGTCTTCTTCGCCTCCGATCTGCTAAAAGTCCGCTACTGCCCGCGGCTGCTCCCCCGCGACCGCATTCCCGCCGCCATCGTGGGCCTCGGATACCGCGCCTCCGAATACACCGGCCGCGACGAGCGCGATGGCGCCGAAACCCGCGACCTGCTCCTCCGCATCGGCGTGGCGGCCTTCCTCTGGATGAACGTGATGTCGCTCAGCCTGGTGCTCTACGCGGGCTACTTCGAGCGCATCTCCGACAGCATCTCGCGCCTGCTGCCTTTCGTCCTGATGGCGCTGGCCACCGGCTCCGTATTCTACGCCGCGCAGCCCATTCTGCGCGTCGCCTGGTTCGCCGTGCGCAACCGCACCGTGCGCATGGAAAGCCTGCTCGCGCTGGGCATCCTCGCGGCCTACGGTTGCAGCGCCGTCGAGGCGTTCGCGCACGGCAAGCACTTCTACTTCGACACCGCCTGCGCCATCGTCGCGCTGGTGCTGGCGGGCAAACTGGCCGAGCGCAGCGCCAAGGAGAAGACCGCCCGCGCTATCACCCTGCTCTACCGCATGATGCCCAACAAAGCCCGCCTGCTGGTGGACGGGCGCGAACGCTTCGTGGCCATCGAGGCGCTCGAATCCGGCGCGGCCTTCGTGGTCAAGGCCGGCGAGCGCATCCCCGCCGATGGACTGGTGGAGGAAGGCGCGTCGCACGTGGACGAATCCGTGCTCACCGGCGAGTCCGCCCCGCGCCGCAAAGCGCCCGGCGACGCGGTAGTCTGCGGCAGCCTGAATACCGACAGCGTGCTGCAGATCCGCGCCACGCGCACCGGCCCGGACAGCACGCTGGCCCGCATTATCCGCATGGTCGAGACGGCCATGGCCAACCACTCGCCCCTGGAACAAGCGGTGGATCGCGCCGCCCGTATCTTCGTGCCGTGTGTGATCGTGCTCGCCGTGCTGACGTTCGCCGGCTGGCTGGCCGCCACTGGCAGCGCGGCGATTGCGTTGATGCGCGCCATCACCGTGCTGGTGATCGCCTGCCCCTGCGCGCTGGGCATGGCCACGCCGCTGGCCATCACCACTGCCATCGGGGCCGCCTCGCGCCGCGGCATCCTGATCGGCAGCAGCCGCGTGCTTGAGATTCTGCCCAAAGTCAACGTGGTGGTGATGGATAAGACCGGCACCGTCACCGAAGGTGACTTCCGCCTCTTGGAAGTAAGCGGCGATCCCTCGCGGCTGGCGCTGGCCGCGGCGTTGGAGACGCGCTCCGAGCATCCGCTGGCGCGCGCGTTGGTCCGCTGGGCGGTCGACGAGCGCTGGCCGCTGGATGCGCCGCGCAACGTGGAAGTCCTCAAGGGCATGGGCATACGCGGCGAGGTCGCCGGGCACACGGTGTGGGTGGGAAACCGCCAACTCACCGACGGCCTTCCCGAGCCCCTAGAGCAGCAGGCGCGCGCCTGGGAGCAGCAGGGCCACACGGTAGCGTTCTACGGCTGCGACGGCGAGGCCATCGGCGCGCTGGCGTTCGGCGATCGCATCAAAGCGGGCGCGTCCGGTCTGATTGCGGGACTGAAGCGGCGCGGCATCCGCACGCTGCTGCTATCAGGCGATGCGCCGGCCACCACCGCCTGGGTCGCCGCGCGCATCGGCGCGGACGGCTTCATCGCCGGCGCCCTGCCCGAACAGAAGATCGCGACCATCCGCGACCTGCAGCAGAAGGGTTCCGTGGTGGCCATGCTCGGCGACGGCGTCAACGATGCGCCCAGCCTGGCGCAAGCTGACGCGGGCATCGCGCTGGGCACCGGCGCCGACATCGCCATGCAGGCGGCGCCCATCATCCTGATGGGCCCGGATCTGGACGCGGTGCTGGCCACCCTGGACCTCGCGCGCCAGACCATCCGCGCCATCCGCCAGAATCTGTTCTGGGCTTTCTTCTATAATACCGCGGGCATCAGCCTGGCGGTGGCGGGCGTGCTGAACCCGATTGTGGCGGCGGGGGCGATGGTGCTGTCCAGCCTGTCAGTGATCGGGAATTCGCTGCGATTGGGCCGGCGGCTCGCGCGATAACTTAGAGATGCATCCAACGCAGCGGCGGAGCGAAACGGGAGAAGTCTGTGTCGGCCGTCACCCACTCGCATCCGCTTTCGATAGCGAGTGCGGCATGCACGGCGTCCGCAACCAGCTTGCCCCGGACGTTGGCCCCTTCGCAGAGTTGACGAAAAATGCGCCAGTGGCCATAGCATAGGGTATACATCTGCATCAAGAATTGATGTTAATGCATCAAGCCGGTGAATATTGGCCTTTTCAATGCCCCGGATGCCCTTCCACACCACAGCTTGCAGGTTCGCGTTGCGCAGATCGGCATTCACCAGATCCGCGGAACTGGTCGTGCAGCTTACACACTTTGCCGCATTCCGGACGAGTCCACGTAGCAGGGAGCCTGGATGCCGAGAATGCGCCGATAAAGTTCATGATCTTGCGTCCTCGAAATCCCACTACAAACCCGGGATTCCCCGATATTGCAGAGGCAAACCCGGTTTCGAAGTCGAGGCACTTTTTCCGTCAGAGATGCAGACGGATTCGCTATTACCCATTGCGCCTCGTCATGTCCATTGTTCTGGAAAGCATCGAAGCCGAAAGCGTTCAGTTTCGGCCGGGGTTGGTGCAAGATGGGCCGCCCCGCGCCTAACCAATTCATTCGAACTTTGCCGTTCAAATAAAGTATGATTTAAGGGGACAGCATTCCATTTTCCGGAATTAAAGGTGATTATGGCTGCAACCAGGAGCAAAGCCAAACCGGTGGACGCCGAGTCGGCGCCCGGGTCCGGCCAACCGGGATGTCCTATCGTAGGGATCGGCGCGTCGGCGGGAGGGCTCGCGGCATTCGAGTCCTTCTTTTCCGGCATGCCCGCCGGCAGCGATCCAGGCATGGCTTTTGTGCTGGTGCAGCACCTGGCCCCGGACCACAAGAGCATTCTCACCGACCTGGTCAAACGCTACACCCGCATGCGGGTCTTCGAGGTGGCCGATGGTATGGCCGTCCAGCCCAATTGCGCCTACATTATTCCGCCTAACCGGGACATGGCCTTTCTCAACGGCACGCTACAGTTGTTGGAACCCGTCGCGCCCCGCGGGCAGCGCCTGCCAATCGACTTCTTCTTCTCCTCGCTGGCCCAGGACCAGCACGAGCGGGCCATCTGCATCGTGCTCTCCGGCACCGGCAGCGACGGCACCCTGGGCGTGCGGGCGGTCAAGGGCGAGGGCGGCATGGTGATGGCCCAGAACCCCGAATCCACCGAATACGACGGCATGCCGCGCAGCGCCATCGCGACCGGCCTGGTGGACTATGTCCTACCGCCAGCCGAGATGCCCGCCCAGCTCATCGCCTATGTCGCGCACGCCTTCGGACGGCTGCCCCCTCTAGTTTCCGCCCCGAGCCCCGCCGGCGAAGACGGGATGAAAAAGATCTTCGTCCTGCTGCGCGCCCAGACCAGTCACGACTTTTCCGGATACAAGCGAAACACCGTCGCCCGCCGTGTGGAGCGGCGCATGGCCGTCCACCAGATCGAGCGGCTGGAACAGTATGTAAGCTATTTGCAGCAGACCCCGGCGGAAGTGGACGCGCTCTTTCGCGACCTGATGATCGGCGTCACCCGGTTCTTCCGCGATCCGGAGGCATTCGCGGCGCTCCAGGAACACGCCGTCCCGCGGCTGGTTGCGGACCGGCCCGCGGACGCACTGTTGCGTGTCTGGGTGCCCGGCTGTTCCACAGGCGAGGAAGCCTATTCCATTGCCATCTTGCTCCAGGAGCGCCTGGACGCGCTGAAGCTAAACTTCAAGCTGCAGGTGTTCGGCACCGACATCGACCGCCGCGCCATCGATCAGGCGCGCATCGGCATCTACCCGGCAGGCATTGCCGCGGACGTCTCGCCGGAACGGCTGGAGCGCTTCTTCACCCACGAGCCGGGCGGCGGCTTCCGAATCCGCAAGCGCATCCGCGAAATGTTGATTTTCTCCGCGCACGACGTGATCAAAGATCCGCCGTTTTCCAAACTCGACCTGATCAGTTGCCGCAATTTGCTGATCTACATGGAAGGGGAACTGCAGAAGAGGCTCATTCCCCTGTTTCACTATGCGTTGAACCCGGGCGGCATGCTCTTCCTGGGCAACTCCGAGACTACCGGGGAGTTCATGGACCTGTTCGCGCAGATGGATCGTAAATCGAAGCTGTTCCTGCGCAAGGACGACGGCGGTGCGTACCATCTGAGAACAGGGAGGATTCTCCCCGGCCTGACCGATGAAGCATCCGCAGCGCGGCGGTCCGGGAAAGCCGCCGAGAGCCGGCCGTCGTTCCGCGGGCTGACCGAGGCAGCGCTGCTTGCCCATTACGCCCCGGCCGGCGCGCTGATCGATGAACGGGGCGACATCCTGTACCTGCACGGCCGCACCGGCCAGTACCTGGAGCTCGCCCCTGGCGAGGCCGGCATGAACATCCTGAAGATGGCGCGCGAGGGGTTGCGGCGCGCGTTGACCACCGCCCTGCACAAAGCCGTGGCGCACGAAGAGCCGGCGCGGCACGCGGGCCTCCGGGTCAAGACCAACGGCGATTTCACCACCGTCAATCTGACGGTCCAGCGGGTGTCCGCGAGCCCGGATTCCACGGTTCCCCGCAACCTGTACCTGGCCATTCTGGAGAACGCACCGGAGGCCGATCCGGAACGGCCCGAAAGGACTGCGGCCCCGGAGACCGGCGGGCGAGCCGCCCAGAGCGGCACGGACGCCGACGCGCGCATCGCCGTGCTGCAACACGAACTGCGCGCCAAAGAGGACTATCTCCAGACCTCCAACGAGGAACTCGCCACCACCAACGAAGAGCTTACCTCCTCCAACGAGGAAATGCAGTCCGTGAACGAGGAATTGCAATCCACCAACGAGGAACTGGAGACCTCCAAAGAAGAATTACAATCGCTCAACGAAGAGCTGGCCACGGTCAACGGCGAACTGCAAGCCAAGGTGGCCGATTTGTCGCGCGCCAACAACGACATGAACAACCTGATGTCCGGCACGGGCATCGGCACGATATTTGTGGATCATCACCTGCGCATCCAGCGCTTCAACCCCCCGGCGACTCAGTTGATCAACCTGATTCCGGCCGACGTCGGGCGGCCCTTAGGCCACATCGTCTCCAACATGTTGGGTTATGACAACCTGGTGGCGGACGTGCGGGCGGTGCTGGACGACCTGGCCCCCAGGGAGGTCGAAGTGCGCGTCCGGGGCGACGGGTGGTACCTGTTGCGCATCCGGCCCTACCGCACCACGGAAAATGTGATCGAGGGCGCGGTAATCACTTTCACCGAGGTCACCGAGATGAAAAAGGCGGAGGCCGCGCTGCGGGAATCCAAAGCCCTTCGCCGTTTGGCTGTGGTGGTGCGCGATGCGCACGATGCCATTACCGTGCAGGATTTGCACGGCCGCATCCTGGCCTGGAATCCGGGAGCGGAAAAGATGTTCGGCTGGAGCGAAGCCGAGGCGCTGCAATTGAACATTTGCGACATGGTCCCGGAGGGGCAGCGGAAGGAGGTGTTGGCGGCGCTCCGGGGGCGGCGGCGGACTGAAAGTCTGGAGCCGCGCCGCGTGCAACGGATCGCCAAGGATGGCCGTCTCGTGGAGGTGTCGCAGATCGCCACGGCATTGGTGAATGAGGCCGGGGACGCCTATGCCATTGCCATGACCGAAAGAGAGATAGACCTCTCGGGGGCGACCGATGCCCGATGACGTCAGGCGCTCCGCTCTGCGCCGGCGTGCGGAGGCCGCGGCCCTGGAAAACGCCCCGCAGGTGCTAGAAGACCTGCAGCCCCAGCGCGCCCTGCACGAGCTGCGCGTGCATCAGATCGAGCTGGAGATGCAGAACGAGGAGTTGCGCCGGGCGCACGAGGAACTGGAAGCCTCCCGCGCCAGATATGTCGACCTTTACGACATGGCGCCGGTGGGCTATCTCACGCTCGGCGAACCGGGATTGATTGTGGAGGCCAATCTGACCGCCGCCAGACTGCTGGGCGTGACCAGAGGCGCACTGGTGAAGCAGCCCTTATCCCGCTTTATCCTCCCCGACGATCAGGACATCCACTACCTTCACCGCCGGCGGCTCTTCGAAACGGGCGCGCCGCAGACGTGGGAGTTGCGGCTGCTGTTAAAGGACTCTGTCCCCTTCTGGGCGCGAATGCAGGCGGTGATGGCGCAAGACGCCGGCGGGGCGGCGATATGGCGCGTGGCGATCAGCGACATCGACGACCGCAAGCGCGCCGAGATGGAGAAGGAGAAGGCCAAACTCGAAATCCAAAACCAGCGGCTCGCCAAGGCCGAGAGCCTGGGCCTGATGGCCGGCGCTATCGCCCACCGCTTCAATAACTATCTGATGGCGGTCACGGGAAACCTGGAACTGGTGATGGGCGACCTGAGCCTGGAGCCGCGGTCCTTCCAGGACCTGACCCATGCCATGGCGGCGGCCCGCCAGGCGGCCCAGTTGAGCACCCAGATGCTGGCCTACCTCGGACAAGCGCCCGGCAGGCATGAGCCGCTGGATCTTTCCAGCCTCTGCCGCCGCAGCCTCCCGGCGCTGCGGGCCCCCATGCCGAGGGGCATGACCCTGGAGGCGAATAGCCCGGCTCCGGTCCTGATAGTCAGCGCCAACGCGAGCCAGTTGCGGCAGGTCCTGGCGAATCTCGTCACTAATGCGTGGGAGTCCTGCCAGGCCGGGGGCGCGGTTCAGCTTGCCGTCAAAGCGGTTTCCGCGGCGGAGATTCCCGTGGCGCACCGTTTCCCCATCGGCTGGCAGCCGCACGGCGATAGCTATGCCTGCCTGGAGGTGGTGGACAACGGTTGCGGGATCGCAGAGAAAGATATCGAGCGGCTCTTCGACCCGTTTTTCTCCCGCAAGTCCAGCGGCAGGGGATTAGGCCTGCCCGTGGTGCTGGGAGTTGTCAAGGCACACGGCGGGGCCATCACGGTGGAGAGTGAACCCGGCCGGGGAAGCGCCTTTCGCGTCTTTTTGTCTTTGTCCGCCGAAACCGTGCGCCCGCGGCCCAAACTGCAGATTGTTTCGAGATCGATGGGAGGCGGCGCGGTGCTGCTGATCGAAGACGAGAAGATGATCCGCAGAGTTGTGGTGACTATGCTCACCCGCCTTGGTTTTAAAGTTCTCCAAGCCGAGGACGGCGTGGAAGCGCTGGAAGTGTTCGCGCAGCACAGCGAGGACATCCGCTGCGTGGTGTGCGATTTGACCATGCCGCGCATGAACGGATGGGAGACACTGAGTGCGTTACGCGAGCGCGCTCCCGGCATCCCGGTGATCCTGGCCAGCGGCTACGACGAGGCGCAGGCGATGTCGGGCGACCACACCGAGTTGCCCCAGGCGTTCTTGGGCAAGCCGTACCGGCTGAGAGCGCTGCGCGAAGCGCTGAAGCAGGCTTTGCAAAGTGTGTAGAGATTGTGGGGCAGGCCCCGTGGCGTGCGAACCAATCACGTTGCCGGTCAGTCGAACAATCGGATGGTGACGTTGCAGCAAGCCGCACATCGATTGGGCGTCAGCGAGTGGAACGTCAAGCGGATGATCGACAGCACTCGCAACTGCAAGCGCCCGCCAAAGGGTCGTGGCGAAAGGAGCGACTGGTTGTTTTCAGACTATGTCACAGGATCCTGCAGCGGCCTCTCAGGCCGCCCGGGGCCGACGTGGACGTCGGCCGCAGGACTGGAGTCCCGCCCCACAAGCCACTGATTCTCCCAATGATGCGCGGGCGCAGGTCTGCCCAGCAGGTAACCCTGAACCTGATCGCAGCCGAGCGTCTGAAGGACAGCCAACTCGCCGGCGGTTTCAACGCCTTCGGCTGTGGCCGTCAGGTTCAGACCGTGCGCCAGGCCCACGATAGCCTGCACCAGAGGTTGCATGCCGGCGTTCCGATCGATGTCCAGCACGAAACACTTGTCGATTTTCAAGTCGTCGATCGGCAGACGCTGCAAATAACTGAGAGACGAATAACCCGTCCCGAAATCGTCGATGGAGATGCGCACGCCCAGGCCCCGCAATTCGGCGATCTGCCGTGCGGTGTCCTGCGCGTCCCGCATCAGCACTCCCTCGGTGAGTTCCAGCTCCAGATAGCGCGGTTCCATTTCGTGCACCGTTAAGACTTGCGCGACCTTCTCCGCCAGGTTCGAGCGCATGAACTGGGTGGCCGAGATATTCACGGCGATCTTGACCGGCGGATATCCGGCGCGCTTCCACGCCTGGTGTTGCCGGCAGGCCTCCTGCAGAACCCACAAGCTAATGGGAATGATGAGTCCGCTCTCTTCGGCCACGGGGATGAACTGGCCCGGCAGGACGAGACCCCATTTCGGATGATTCCACCGCAACAGAGCTTCCACGCCCCCGAGTTGCTGCGAAGGCAGGTGAAACTGAGGCTGGTAGTACAGTTGCAACTCGCCGCGCTCCGAGGCGCAGTGGAGCTGGTTTTCGATTTCCAGCCGCTCGCTGGAAGCGGAGTTCAGCTCACGCGCAAACCGCTGAAAACGGTTTCTCCCCCGGTTCTTGGCCTCGTACATGGCCACATCCGCGTGCTTCTGCAGAGTGGCGGCGTCTTCGCCGTCCTCGGGAAACAAGCTCAGGCCCACACTCGCGCTGGCGAACAGCTCGTGTCCTTTTACCTGGAAAGGACCCCGCAGGGCCTCCATGATTCGTTCCCCGACGATTTCCGCATCGCAGACCGTCTCGATACCGGAGAGCACCGCCACGAACTCGTCTCCGCCCGGCCGCGCCAGCGTGTCGGATTCCCGCACGGTGCCCTCCAACCGCTTGGCCGCGTCCCGCAGCAGCAAGTCTCCGACGTCATGCCCCAGGGTGTCGTTGATGATCTTGAAGCGGTCCAGGTCCACGTAGAGTACGGCCACCATCTTCGCCTGCCGGCGCGCCAGCGTGATGGCTTGCCGCAGGCGATCCTCCAGCAGCGCGCGATTCGGCAAGCCGGTGAGGGGATCGTGCTGCGCTTGATACGACAGCCGGTTGGTAAGCTCCCGGTGTTCCATCGCCATGGCGGCCAATTTCGCCTTGGAGTCCAGCAGGACCAGCTCGGATGCGGTGGCGTGCCAGGGTTCCGGGCGAGCGATCTGCATGTGTCCCAGCATCTGGCCGTCGCCAGCGCGGATGGGAACCGCCAGGTGTCCCTGGTAGTTCGCGGCGGTCGCGCTCGGGCTTCGCGACCCGCGTTCCCCAGCAGCGCTACCGTCCTTCAGCAGAATGCGCGCGACGGCCCCCGGGTAGTAATGTTCGACCATCTCTTCCACGCGGCCCAGCACGGCGTCCAGGGGCTGGTTCTGGGCAATCATCTCGAGGACCTCGCGGCGATTGTGCTCCAGCCGTTCCACCCGCTTGCGCTGGCTGATATCCCGCGCGATGCACAATATTCCCACCGGCAAGCCGTTCCGGAGTTGCACCCGGCCGCTGATCTCCATGGCGGCCCGGTGGCCATCCCGGGCGATCAGCTCCGCTTCCAGCGCCAGGGGCGTTTCGCCGCGCAGCCGCGCCGCCATGGCGTGCCGGACAGCGGCAAGAGATTCGGGCGCCGCGAGTTGTTCCAGACTCATGCAAAGCAACTCTTGCCGGCGATACCCCGAGATCTGCTCTCCGATGGCGTTGACCGAGGTGAAGTGCCCTTCCAGATCGACGGTGAAAATGATATCGCTGGCATCCTCGATCAGCATGCGGTAGCGCTGTTCGCTGTCGCGCAAGGAGGTTTCGACACCTTTTAGCTCCGTGATATCGCGGAAACTGGTTGCCAGCGCGCGGACTCCGGGCTCCTCGAGCAGGTTGGTTGCCCAACTATCGCACCAGCGCCAGCTCCCGTCGGCATGCCTCAACCGCAGTTGCGCGCGCATCCTGGCGCCGGGCGTCCGCACCAATTCCCCATGCAGCATGCGGATGTAGGGCATGTCGTCAGGATGGACCCACTGGGCGGCGTCGTGTCCCAGACGCTGCTCGGGCGAGACACCCAATAGCTCGGAAACGCCCGGGCTGTCGTACAGGATGGTTCTGGCAGGATCGATCAGGGTAATGACATCATTGCTATTCTGCACCAGCGCCCGGAAGCGGTTCTCGCTTTCCATCAGCGCTTCTTGCCCACGCTTCTGCTCGGTGATATCCCGGGCGATGACCGAAGCGCCCACGACCCTGCCCCTGGCGTTCAGAATAGGCGAGGCCATGATGCTGACCGGGAACACGGCGCCGCCCTTACGCAGGTGCTCTGTTTCAAGGGATGGAAGGGACGTGCCTTCCTGAACCGATGCCATGTTCCGCACCATGTCCGCGCGCCGGCCGGGCGAGATCAGCTCCAATGCCGAATGGCCCAATATCTCTTCGGCCGAATAACCGTAAAGCCCCTCCGCGGCCGGATTCCAGGTTTGGATGACGCCCTGCAGATCCAAAGACGCAATGGCGTCGTTTGAACACAGCACGATGGCGGCCAGCCGCGCCCGCGCTTCTTGGGCCTGCTTGCCGCTGGTGATATCCCGCAGTGTGCCGATCCACCGGCCGTCCGATTCCGGCGCTCCGCGGTCCGCATAATACCGGACCGTGCCGTCCGGGTGTACCAGGCGGTACTCTTCTTGAAATCCCTGGCGGTCTGCCCGGCGCCGCTTGATTGCCGCCATCACGCGCTCACGGTCGTCCGGGTGGATCGAGCCCGCCCAGGCATCTATCGACCGCAGGCCGCCGGGAAAAGGCTCCGAACCGTCGATCACGGTTTTGCCTGTGGCCAGATCCGCGTCGTAAACGCAAATCCCGGTGCCCTCGGCGGCGATGCGGAATCTCTCTTCCGACCTGCGCAACGCGACTTCCATTCTCTTGCGTTCGGTGATGTCTTCTTTTACGGCGAGGTAGTGCCCCGGTTTGCCAGATGCGTCGCGGATGGGGCAGATGGAGGCGGACTCCCAGTACAACTCACCGTTCTTCTTGCGGTTGTGGAGCTCGCCCCGCCACTCTCCCGTCTGAATCGTCTGCCACAGCTTTCGATACTCCTCGGCCGGCATCTCGCCGGACTTCAGAAACCGGGGATTCTGGCCCAGAACCTCGGCCATCGTATAGCCTGTCAGTTCCGTGAATTTGGGGTTGACGTACTCGATGCTCCCATTCAGATCGGTGATGACTACACTAGCCGGACTCTGCTCCACCGCTTTGGAAAGCCGGCGCAATTCGTCTTCGGCGCTTTTGCGCTCGGTGATGTCGATCGCCAAACCCACGTAACCGCGAAAGTCGCCGCGCGTATTGAACTGCGGTGCACCCTGGTCCAGCATCCAGCGGTATTCTCCATCCGCCCGGCGCAGCCGGTATTCCGTTTCGAATGGCGTGCGCGACTGGAGCGACTCCCAATGCGCCGCCAGGCGCCCCGCTGCATCGTCCGGGTGCACCCCGGCGCTCCATTCGCCATCCAGCGCTTGCTGCAACGTACATCCGGTAAATTGGAGCCAGCGTTTGTTGAACAGCGTGGCTTGCCCATCGGTTCCGCACATCCAAACCATGGCCGGCAGAGAATTGGCGAGCTGCCGCAGAAGCGCGTCCCATTGCATCGCCGCCTTGTGCCCGTTCACCGGCCGCGGGCCGGCCACGGGTTGAATATGGCCTTCCGAGGACGGCTCTTGGAGCGGAAAACTCACGACTTCCTAATCGTCAAATCCAAGTGGAGAGTTTAGGAAACCCGGCGGCGGGGCGCATCAGTTACTCCGATGCGCAAACAAGCCAGCGGCTGAAAAGTCGCGGTCCACAACTTTCCGTTGCCGGCCACTTATGATCGTCTCTACGGGCACTGCACGCGCCAGACTCCGGTACCGATCCGCTCGACCCAGGCAAGCAACTGATTCTGTTCGTCTTCTAGCCGGACAGCCGCGTTTTCCGATAAGCCATCGCCGGATTATCTCCCGCGCTTACGCTTCGTAAGTGGAACTAAAGTCCTGCATTAGGACTAAAGTTCGTCATACGGGCAGTACTAATATTATGAGGTTTTTTCGGATAATTAGTTGACCTTAGTTCAGGAAGAAACTAGGATTACATAAAGTGGAACAAAGACGAAGTCGACGCTTCACCCTTCAATTACCCGTTTCCATCACCCGCAACGGGACGGAACGGATCATGCAACCTGGGCTGACCAAGAACATCAGTTCGGGCGGCGTGCTGTTCACCGCCGAGAAGGGACCCGACATCGGGGCGTCCATCGAATACCTCATCAGCCTCGGCGGACCATCCGACCGCAGTATTGGTTTGCGTTGCATTGGCAAGGTGCTGCGCGCCAACCGGTCGGCTTCCGGCGAGTCCGCCTACGATATCGCCGCTACCTTGGAACGCTACGAGTTCGTCCGCCCCGAGGGATAGTCGGCAAGTCCCGGCACTCTCCGGTAAATCACAGGGTTGTCATCCAGCCGCTTTTCGTGTAAGGTAGCAAAGAAAAGGCGAAACTCGATGGACTTGACCTTGACTTCCCCGAAATCCCCTACGCTCGAAGCGGCGCTAACCCGCTTTCATCATGCGGCCATCCGGCACGAACCGGCCACCAGCGGCACGTATCGAGACGTGCCCGGCAGCGTGAACCCCACGCTGCGGCGCGCGCTGGCCGACCGCGGCATAGGCCAGTTGTATTCCCACCAAGCCGAGGCCTTTGATGCGATCGAACAAGGCCAAAACGTGGTGGTGGTCACGCCAACCGCCAGCGGCAAGACGCTGTGCTACAACCTGCCCGTGCTGAACCTGCTGCTGGCCGATCCCGGCGCCCGTGCGATGTATCTTTTTCCGACCAAGGCCCTGGCCGAAGATCAACTCCACGAACTGCAGACCGCCATCGACGAAATGGGGTCGGAAATCCGGGCATTCACCTACGATGGCGATACGCCCCAGGACGCTCGCAAGGCCATCCGGCAGCGCGCCAACATCGTGCTCACCAATCCGGACATGCTGCACGCCGGCATTCTGCCGCACCACACGCGCTGGGCCAAGCTGTTCGAGAACCTGCGCTACGTGGTGGTCGACGAGCTGCACTACTATCGCGGCGTGTACGGCAGCCACCTGGCGAACCTGCTGCGGCGGCTGAAGCGCGTGTGCGAATTCTACGGATCGAAGCCCATCTTCATCTGCTGCTCGGCCACCATCGCCAATCCGCGCGAACTGGCCGAGGCGCTTACGGAATTGCCTTTTCGCATTGTGGATTCGAACGGCGCGCCGCGCGGCGAGAAATTTTTCGTCTTCTACAATCCGCCGGTGGTGAACCGGCAACTGGGGATCAGGCGCAGCTACATCGGCGAGGCGCGCCGCATCGCGCTGGAGTTCATCGAACACCGCCTGCAGACGCTGGTATTCGCCAACAACCGCCTGGCGACCGAGCTCCTGGTCACCTATTTGAAGGACGCTGTGGAGCGCGGCCCGCTGCCGAAGGACGCCGTGCGCGGCTACCGCGGCGGATACCTGCCGCGCGAGCGCCGTGAAATCGAGCGCAAGCTGCGCGACGGCGAAATCCGCGCCGTAGTCGCCACCAACGCGCTGGAGCTGGGCATCGATATCGGCTCGCTGGATGCCGTGGTGATGGCGGGTTATCCGGGCACCATCGCATCCACGTGGCAACGCGCCGGGCGCGCCGGACGCCGCCAGGGCGCATCGGCCGCGGTGCTGGTGGCCTCCAGCGCGCCGCTCGACCAGTACATCGTGGAGCACCCAGATTACTTCTTCGGCCGCTCGCCGGAACATGCCTACATCAACCCGGATAACCTGGAGATCCTGCTGGCGCACCTGAAGTGCGCCGCGTTCGAACTGCCCATTCAGGATGGCGAGAAGTTCGGCGCGCACGATACCGCCCAGATGTGCCAGTTTCTGGAAGAAGCCGGCTTCCTGCATCATTCGGCGGGAGCATGGCACTGGACTTCGGACTCTTATCCCGCCGACGCCACCAGCCTGCGCTCCGTCTCGAGCGACAACTTCGTGGTGGTGGATATCACCGGCGAGCCGGAGGTGATCGCCGAAGTATCGTTCACCACGGCGCTCACCACACTGCACGAGAAAGCCATCTATCTGCACGAAGCCCGCCAGTATCATGTGGAGCGCTTCGATTACAAGGAGCGCAAAGCCTACGTGCGTCGCGTCAATTGCGACTATTACACCGACGCCATCGATTACACGCAGGTGAAGACGCTGGAGCAGTTCGAGGGCGAGCCGTTGGGAGGCGCGCGCAAGTGTCACGGCGACGTACGGGTGAATCGCCAGATTGTGGGCTTCAAGAAGATCAAGTTCTACACCGGGGAGAATGTGGGCGCGGGCAATCTCTCGATGCCCGAACAGGAGATGCATACGACCGCCTTCTGGCTGCATTTCCCCGCGGACTTCATGGCGCGCTTCGCGGACCTGACACCCACGGAAAAGCAGAGCGGCCTGGTGGGACTGGGCAACGCGCTGCGCACGGTGGCCGCGCTGCTGCTGATGTGCGACCCGCGGGATCTGGGGGTAGCGTTCAGCGAAGAGCCGAATTTGTATCTCTACGATTGCTATCCGGGAGGAGTGGGACAAAGCGCGCCACTCTACCGCATGGCGGACGGGCTGGTGAAGCTGACGGCGGAGTTGCTGGCCGCGTGCGAATGCGAGGCCGGGTGCCCATCGTGCGTGGGGCCGGTGGGTGAGGTGGGGGAGCGGGGGAAGGAAGCCGCTCTGCGGATTGCGCGGGAGATGCTGTGAGAGGCGCCCTTCCGACGATCAAGTGGAACGGATCGCCTTCGCTGAGTTTTGCTTCACTCTGAACTTCACAATTCTCTCGATTAGGCCGTAGGGGAGCGGCTGATCGAGTGGAAATTGCAGGTTGCCCTTCTCTCCTGCGTAGGTTGAGATGGCCTTCTCTAGCCTTGCATCGCCCCTGACTGGAGGATAGAACCCGATGTGCTTTTTGAAGGCAGCGAAGTACACCAAAGCGCCGTTCAGCCAGAACGTTGGGATGTTGTAGCTGATGGTCTCGTGTGCATCTGGCGCAGCGTTCTTGATGGTCAACCGTATCTCTTCGAGGATCGCCTGAACTTCAGGCGAAAACGATGCAATGTAATCGTCGATGTCCTTGGGCTTAGCCCGACCGCTTGGCATAGTGTTTCCTCTGCGCCCCGGAAGAAGCGGACGCGGACGCTTAATTAGGGTATAAACAATAATACGACGGCCAACAGCTTTCTTGTCGGCCTCGCGCACCGGCAACCGCCCTCACTCAGTACCGCCGATCACGGTGGTGTAGCTGGTGGCGGCCAGGGCAAATTGCGCCTGACCGCCGGTGACGGCGATGGGGCCGGACTCTTCGATCCCCTGCTCTGCGCCAGTGACCCATAGGCGCATCTGTCTTACGTTGGGCGGAAGGCCGGTGAGGGTGGCAGTGCGGGTGGCGCCATTGTTCACGATGTGGACGGTGTAGATGCCTTCCGCGATGTTGCCGAAGGCGGCGCAGGTGAGATTCGATTTATTGCATGCGACCGGCAGCGAAAAGGAGCGCGGCGGCGTCGCGGCCAGTTGTTTGAGATTCCAGAAACGGCGCGTGGGGCGGAGCGGGCCCTGGTCGTTGAAGATGCCGCCGCCGGCCAGGATGGAATAGTCGGCGGTGAGCTGCCACTGAAGGATCGACCGGGGTTGGGCGATGGCCAGGATGCGCAGGTAAAGATTGATCTCGTAGAGAGCGAAGGACTGCTCGTTGAAAATCTGAGGATAGCGATACGCGGCGGCATCGGTGCTGCCTTCGGCGACCACCAGGGGGACGTTCAGCTCGCGGGCGGCGTCGCGCCACTGGGCCAGGATTTCGTCCGTGCATCCGCGCCAGGAGTGGAAATCCACCGCGCCGATATACTTGACGGCTTCCGGGTCGTCGAGGGCGGGCTGGATGAAATCGATGGGGTTGGCGTCGGAGGTGTCGCCGAGCGCGAGCTTGGTGGCGAGGCCCTTACCGGCGAACCAAGGGCCGAGGGTCTTGATCAGCTCGGCGTGCTCGCGCGGGGTTTGACGCACGTTGATCCCGATATCGGATTCGTTGAAACTGAACAGGGCGGCTTCGACGCCGTATTTCTCCTTGAGGAACAGCAAGTAGCCGGCGATGGAGTCCTTGATGCGGGCCATCTTTTCGGGGTTGAGTGGATTGCCGCGCGGGCCCTCTTGCGGCGGGGGACCGGGCCTGGCGCCGAGGATCGCCCAAGCGGGCGCCTGCCACGCGCTGACCATGATGGGCATTCCTTTTTGCGCCAGCC
>Ga0187851_10002425_pt1 | contig 16523 bp, 14 predicted proteins | sample June2016WEW_6_10_FD_132997 | JGI IMG/M metagenome (GOLD analysis project Ga0187851, IMG submission 132997) | Peatland microbial communities from SPRUCE experiment site at the Marcell Experimental Forest, Minnesota, USA - June2016WEW_6_10 | ecosystem: Environmental > Terrestrial > Soil >...
CAGGCCAGAAACGCAATGAGCCACCCGTCGTAGCGGGTAAAGATGGCAGCGACAAGCGCAAGGGCGATGCAGGCCATGAGGCGGCTGGATCGCTTGCCGAAGATGCCGATTCTAGCTGAGGACCGCTGGTAAGCGGCGGGAAGCCAGGCGCCGCGGTGGCGCGGAACTGCGGCTTCGGCGTCGCGAATCGAGTTCTGGAGGGAAGCCGCGATGGGAGTGAGAGGCGCGGAGCGCGCGGGAGCGACCGGATGCAGAGTGCGCCGGGCGGATTCTGATTCGGCGCTGAGCGCGGCAAGGAACTCGACCATCCAGACAACGATCCAGATGACTTCGCACAGATACAACGGCTCGGTCATGGCCGTGGTTTGCAGGTAGAGCAGATTCGGATTGAGTGCGAAAACGACCAGCGCGAGCGCAGCGGCAGCGCGAGAGGCGAAGCAGCGCGCGAGACGATAGAGCCTGGCGCAGGCAGCGATATAGGCGAGAGCGGAGGGAATGACGCCGGCAAGGCCTGTGGCCCACCACTGGTAGTTCTGCACAAACGGGATGAGCAGAATGTGCGGAAGCGGCAGCCACACTGACCCGAGCTGCGAGAAGCGCGGCGTCCGCGAGTCGAAAACACGGCGAGCGATGTGGAGATGAGCAACTGCGTCGCCGTAGTTGAGCATGGCGTCGTGACGCCAGCTCCAGACGATGGCGGCCATTGATACCGCGGTCGCGCAGGCGATGACGGTCCAGCTCTCGGCCTGCGAGATGCCGCGGTCAGTCAAGATGGGTGAGGTCGCGGAAGACATTGAAGCGCTCGTCGATCTCAGCGCGAGTGAGCTGCTGCAGGCGTTCGGTGCCAAAGCGTTCGCAGGCAAAGGAGCCCATGACTGAACCGTAAAACATGGCGTGGCGGAAGGCCTGGAGCGTCAATTCGGATTGAGCGGCAAGGTAGCCGAAGAAGCCGCCGGCAAAGCTGTCGCCCGCGCCGGTGGGATCGACGACCTGCTCGAGCGGCAGCGCCGGAGCTCTGAACGCGCGCTCCGCGCTCTTACCTTTTGGAGTGGATTCGTGGAACAATGTGGCGCCGTATTCGCCGTGCTTGATGACGAGGTAGCGCGGGCCGAGCGCCATGACCGCGCGCGCGGCCTTGACCAAGTTTTTCTCCTCAGAGAGCATGCGCGCCTCGGTGTCGTTGATGAGGAGAACGTCGAGATCCTTGAGGACATCGAGAAGCGCGGGGCGATGGTCCTTGATCCAGTAATTCATGGTATCGCCGGCAACGAGCTTGACGTGGGGCATGGCGTCGCGAACACGCCGCTGGAGAACGGGATCGATGTTAGCGAGAAAAAGAAAGCCGGAGTCGGCGTAGGCCGCGGGAATTTTTGGCTCGAAGCAGGCGAAAACGTTGAGCTCGGTGAGATGCGTCTTGGCACTGTTGATGTCGTCGAGATAGGAGCCTTCCCAAAGGAAGCATTTGCCGGGAGCATGCTCGATGCCGCGCGTATCGATATTGCGGGCTTTGAAGACGGCTTCCTGCTCGGGACCGAAGTCGTCTCCGACGACGGCGATGACGCGGACGTCGGTGAAAAAGCTGGCAGCAAGGGAAAAATAAGTGGCCGCGCCGCCTAGGCAGCGCTCGCGGCGGCCGGCGGGAGTTTCAATGGAATCATAAGCGACACTGCCGACGACGGTGATGGACATTAGTCTCCTAAATGATTGAAGCCTTTCTGCTTTGCGGTTCAGGGCGCATAGGTGTGGCCATCGATCTTCACGACCGAACACCAGAAACAAAAACGCACACGCTTTTGAGGCGCGATCTCGCTTGTGTCGAGCGAGCGCCAGCGATGCAGGCCCAGCCTGCAAAGGAATCCACCGAGAGAGGGCGCCTCATGCTCCCGATGCGGCCAAAGCTTTGCCAAATCGGAAGCAAGCTGCTGATCGGTCGATGGTAAGGATTTTGATATCGCCGTCATCGTTTCGTCCGCGTCAGCTTTTTGGTCTACCAGCCATTGTATTTGCCGAAGAGGAGCTTTAGTTTTTCTTTGGCTTCAGCCGGGATGGCGGCGGGTTGGGTTAGGACGGCGAATTTCGCGGCGCTTGCGCAGGCGCAAGTGCGGGCTGCCTCCGACGTCGGCGGCATGGCGGCGACTGCTGCTTTGACTACCTTGCAGGCATTGTCGGCGTTCTTGTGCAGCACGGCGACAATTTCTTCAATCGTGACGGCGTCGTGGCCCTCGCGCCAGCAATCGTAGTCGGTGACCATGGCGACGGTGGCGTAGCAAATCTCGGCTTCGCGTGCGAGCTTGGCCTCCTGCAGGTTGGTCATGCCGATCACGTCGGCGCCCCAGCTGCGATAAAGATTCGATTCGGCCTTGGTGGAGAACTGCGGGCCTTCCATGCAAACGTAGGTGCCGCCGAGTTTGCCGACTACGCCGACCGTTCTGCAGGCATCGAACGCGGCTTTGGCGACGGTCGCGCAGACAGGATCGCCAAAGGCCACGTGACCCACGATGCCGTCGCCGAAGAAAGTGGAGGCGCGATGGAAGGTGCGATCGATGAATTGATCCGGGATGACGAAGTCGGTGGGCTTGTGCTCTTCCTTGAGCGAACCGACGGCGGAGACGGAGATAATGCGCTCGACGCCGAGTTTCTTGAAGGCGTAGATGTTGGCGCGGAAGTTGAGCTCGGAGGGGAGAATGCGATGGCCGCGGCCGTGGCGCGCCAGAAACGCGACTTTGCGACCCTCGAGCTCGCCGAGGACAAAGGCGTCGGAGGGTGAGCCGAAGGGGGTTTCGACGCGCTCCTCGTGGACGTTGGTGAAGCCGGGCATGGAGTAGAGCCCACTGCCGCCGATGATGCCGATTTCTGCTTGCGCCAATCTCCACTCCTCGTGAACAGACCGGTACGTTAACCGTTGAGCTGTTTCAGGTAACTCAACAGTATAAAGTCGGGCGCACTCCTGATCATTTCGACCAGGGCGGCACGACACCCGTCATGCGGGCGTAAGCAATGAGCTGACCCATGTGCTCATTGTCGTGAATGATGATGCGCAGGTACATGTCATCCACCGTGGAGTCTCGGTCACCGATCTTGACCCTCAGCGCGAGATGCGCCGGAGTCTCGGCCAGATGTGCCTGCTTCACCGCCTCAAGCGAGCGCTTGAGCCAGCCGATTACTTCGGCCTTTGAGGTGATTTTCTTCTCCACGTCTCCTTGCATCTCAGGCGGCATCTTGACGCCGGTTGCACTGAGCAGGAAAAAATTGGCCTGCGCAATGTGCATGTAAACTTCGCTGGTGGAGCGCACTCCCGGAGCCGGTCGCCATGCGAAGTTCTTCTCCGGCGTGGCCTCAGCCAGCGCGATCAGCTGGTTCGACACGTGACGCCACTCGCCGTCGTAGCCCTGCCAAACTCCGTCGAGGGGGTCCTGGGCGAACGATTTGGATGCGGCGAGAGCGAAGAAAAACAGTGCGACTGCGATTCGTGTTTTCACGGGGCGGATCCTTTCGATCGGCTTTCAGCTCTCAGCCTTCAGCTTGTTCGTGGATAAATGATCTTCGACGCGGGTTTTGCAGCCGTTGTTGAGAACTGACCGCTGATAGCTCACCGTTGATCAATCAGCCGGATGGCTTCCATGAAGACGTCGCCATCGATCATCAGGCTGTGCGCGCTGATCTTATCCATCGTATCCTGCGCGGTGTGGTGGTAGCTGTTGTTGGGCCCGTAGTCGAGATCAATTACGTCAATCGACGGAACGCCGCGCTCGACGAAGGCCAGATGGTCGTCTTCGACGTCCATGGATTGCTGAAAGAAGTAGCGCTGATCGCCGAATTTTTTCGCCGCCTGCGCGACCAGATCGATCATCCACGGCGTCGAGTGGGTTTCGCGCTGGATGTCGAGGTCCTTGTCGCCGATCATGTCGGCGAGCAAGAAAGCCTTGATCTGGCTAAGCGTTCCGTCGCGGCCCCACTTGGCGGCGAGATGGCGGCTACCGTAGGTGGAGTCGGAGCGCGACCATTGCTGGATGGCCTCTTCACCATCGAAGAAGACGAGCCAGACGGAGTAACCGTCGAGTTTCTTTGCAGGCGAGCGCGCAGCCTGGGCGCGGAACTGGTCGGCAATGGCCATCAGCAGGCCGGTGGTGGAAGCACCATCGTTGGCGCCGACGAAGTTGATGTTGCGCAGCGGATAGTTGGTTTCGTAGTGCGTGCCGAGAACGATGGCGCCCGGTTTGTTGCCCGAAAAACGCACGATGAAGTTGCACAGTGGCACCGGCCCGATGGGAGTATCAGCGGTGAAAGTGTCTTGCTCAAGCTGATCGTGCTGAAAGTGAGAGCGGAGAAATTCTTCGGCTTTGACGTGGCCAGGGCCGGTGGGCCAGCGCGGGCCGATGGCGGCGAATTGGCGTGCGTACTCGTAGGCGCGAGCGCCGTCGAAATGTGGTTGGGCGAAAAGAGCCAGCGAGCTGAAAGTCGAGACAACGATAACGAGGCATCGTGCTATCCCACCCTTGCCGCAAAAACAAGAACGCGGCAAGGATGGGGCACCCTCGGCTCGTGCTGCAACACGACTCCAAAACCGAAACATCATCCGGCGGCCTCCTGGGCCTTTTTCTTGCGGCGCGAGGGATGGACCCACCAGGCGACGCCAATGCCGATGACGTAGAGCGTGAGCATGGGAACGGCATAGATGCACATGGTCCACGGATCGGGACTTGGGCAGATGACGGCGGCAACGGTGAAGACTGCGAGGACGGCGTAGCGGATGTTCTTCCAGAGGAATTTGGGGCTGACGATGCCGAAGAGGGCGAGGAAGAAGATGAGGATGGGCAGCTCAAAGCTCACGCCCAGCCCCAGGATGATCGAAAGGAAAAACCCGGTGTACTCTTCGATCGTCACAATCGGGTTGAACGCTTTGCCGAAACCGAGGATGAGAATCTTGAGCGCGCCGGGGAGAACGAAGAAGTATCCGAAGCATGCTCCGGCGAGGAAGAGGCCGACCGTCGCAGTCATGAAGGGCACGACGAAGCGTTTTTCTTTTTGATAAAGGCCGGGCGCAATGAAAAGCCATACCTGGTAGAGGATGAAAGGCGAGGCGAGGATGGCGCCGCCGATGAGCGCGACCTGCAGATACAGGTTCAGCGGATCCATCGGATGCGTGTAGTTGAGCTTGATGCCGAGCTTGTCGAGCGGGGCCTGGACAAAACCGTACAGTCGCGTGTGAACAGCGTAGGCAACGATGAAGCCGACAGCGAGATACGCGGCGGAGTGGACGATGCGCTTGCGGAGCTCTTCGAGGTGCTCCATGAGGCTCATGCCGGGAAGCTCGGCGCGCTCGGTGACGGCCTTACGAGCCTTGTCGATGGCTTCGCCTGGATCAACCATGGTGGGCTGCCGGCTCCGATCTTTCGGGTTCGGGAGCGGCCGGTTCGGGGTTGCCGGTGTCGTGCTGCGGCGCGAAGAGTTCCTGCTGCAGGGATTGCGCGCGGGGGTTGTCTGCCGGGACCTTCTCGCCTGTAGAAGGCGGAAGGATGCGAGGCGTGATTGGCTCAATGGGCGCAGAGAGCGTGGTCTCGGCGGGCTCCTCTGAGCGGGTTGGCATGGACTCGGTTGTTGAGTACGGCGAAGACATTAAGGGAGATTCAACGGGCGGCGAAGTTGGAGTGGATTCGGCTCCGGATTCGGCAGCTAAATCGGGAGGCAGAGGCGCGGCGGGTGCCGGCTCCGTTGGCTGCACAGGAGATTCGGCTGGCGCTGCTATTTGCGGAGCCGAAGGAGCTGCGGCAAGAGCGCGTTGCCGCTCTTCTTCCTGTTTCTTGCGGCGGTCGGCCTCCTCGGCCTGGCGCAACTCCTCTTCCATCTGAAATTTGAAGTCGTTAGAGGCCTTGCGGAACTCGTACATGAGCTTGCCGATCTGGCGGCCGATTTGGGGCAGGCGGCGTGGACCAAAAACGACGAGAGCCAGCACCATAAGGATGAGCGTGTCGGCCATCCCCAGGTTGGCCATCATGACTGGCGGCGGCAATCTCATGAAGGATCATGATAAATGGCCTCGCGATTGGGTCACAAACAATGCAAAGGCCAATTTCGCAGTCGGGGTGGAGTTACAATGAGCGTGGATGGTGCGGCCGGGCCGGGATTCGTAGAATCCGCCGGATTTGTGTTGCATCCATCATATAGACGGGCTGCAACAACCCCGTGAATGGTTTTCTTCTGGTTTTGAATAAGCGAATCGGACCGAAAAAAACGCGTTCACTGCAGCCGGCACGAGTGCTTTCAACATCCCCGTCCGTAATGGACTGAAGGCGGAAAATTGTGACCCTGGTTATCGACGAAGCGACAGCGCCTGCTGCGCAGGCGAGCGGGACTTGTTCCCTTGAAAACTACCTAGCGATGCCCGACCACTCGATGGATGGGCGCATCGCGGAAGCGCGCGCCAAGCTGGGTGCGACCACGGTGATTCTGGGCCACCACTACCAGCGCGACGAGGTGGTGCGTTTTGCCGATTTTACCGGCGACAGCTACAAGCTGTCGAAGATGGCGGCGGCGAGCAACGCCCGATACATCGTGTTTTGCGGCGTGCATTTCATGGCCGAGAGCGCCGATGTGTTGGGGCGCGAAGGGCAGCAGGTGATTTTGCCTGACCTAAACGCCGGTTGCTCGATGGCCGATATGGCGGAGATTTCTCAAGTCGAGGACTGCTGGGACGCGCTGGAGCGGGCGGGACTCGCCAGCGAGACGATCCCTGTGACCTACATCAACTCGACCGCGGCGATCAAGGCGTTTTGCGGTGAGCGAGGTGGGCTGGTGTGCACTTCATCGAGCGCGGGTGCGGCGCTGGAATGGGCGTTTGCGCGCGGCAAACGCGTATTGTTTTTGCCGGATCAGCACCTGGGGCGCAACACCGGCCATTCCATGGGGTTACCGTTGGACGAAATGGCGGTCTGGGATCCCTGGGCCGTGCAGATTGGATCGAGCCAGTTCGGATCTTTTGGGGGTGGGCAGACGCGCGAGCGGTTGGCGGCGAGCAGGATCCTGTTATGGAAGGGACATTGCGCTGTGCATCAGCGCTTTCTGCCCTCTCATGTCGACCAGGTGCACGCGAAGTATCCGGGCATTCAGGTCATCGTGCATCCGGAGTGCCGCTACGAGGTATGCCAGAAGGCCGATGCGCTGGGGTCGACGGAACAGTTGATCGCGCTGGTGGAGCAAGCGCCAACGGGATCGATGTTTGCGATCGGGACAGAGATTCACCTGGTGAATCGGCTGGCAAAGCGGTTTGCGCCGGAGGGCAAGAAGATCATCACGCTCGACGACACCGGCTGCCTATGTACCACGATGTATCGCATTACTCCGCAGCACCTGGCGTGGGCGCTCGAGAATCTCGTCGAAGGTCACGTGGTGAATCGCATCCAGGTGAAGCCGGATGTGAAGCACTGGGCAAAGGTGGCGCTGGACCGGATGGTCCAGTCGGTCGATACAGCGCGGAAGACAGGTCACATTTCGTAGTTCATAGTTCGACGCTCACCGTTCGGAGTACGGGCTGCGAAGCAGCAATCTGCGAGCGACCGACAATGAACTGCGAACTTCTTCCTGATCCCTGATCCCTGAAACCTGATCCCTGCCCCCTGTAGAATGACCCTGTTCGAGCACTGGGGGGCAAGCCATGACGCGATACCGCATTGCGCTGGTGCCGGGGGATGGGATCGGCAAGGAAGTGGTCCCCGCCGGACGGCGGGTGCTGGAGGCGCTGGCCGCGTCGGGTTGCGGGCCGGAGTTTGAGTTTGAGAGCTATCCGTGGGGTGGGGACTACTATCGTGCGCACGGAGAGATGATGCCGGCCGACGGGCTGGATGCGCTGAAGACGAAAGATGCGATTCTTTTCGGGTCGGCGGGCGACCCGAAGATTCCCGATCACATTACGCTGTGGGGCCTGCGTCTGAAGATCTGCCAGGGACTCGACCAATACGCCAACGTGCGCCCGGCGCGGATTCTCCCTGGAATCGACGCGCCGCTGAAGCGTTGTGCGCCGAAGGATCTCGATTGGGTGATCGTGCGCGAGAACACGGAGGGCGAATACTCCGGCGCCGGCGGGCGGGTGCACCAGGGATTTCCGCTGGAAGTGGCAGCTGAGGTTTCAATGATGACGCGAGCGGGGGTGGAGCGGATCCAGCGATACGCCTTCCGGCTGGCGCAGTCGCGGCCGCGCAAACATCTGACGGTGGTGACGAAGAGCAACGCGCAACGGCACGGCATGGTGATGTGGGATGAGATTGCGGCCGAGGTGGCGAAGGATTTTCCCGACGTGACGTGGGACAAGGAAATGGTGGACGCGATGACGGCGCGCATGGTGAACAAGCCGGCGACGCTGGACACCATTGTCGCGACGAACCTGCATGCCGATATTTTGAGCGATCTGGCGGCGGCGCTGGCCGGAAGTCTGGGTATCGGTCCTACGGCGAACATCAACCCGGAGCGCGCGTATCCGTCGATGTTCGAGCCGATTCATGGATCGGCGTTCGACATTATGGGCAAAGGCATCGCGAACCCGGTAGGAACGTTCTGGACAGCAGCGATGATGCTGGAGCACCTGGGCGAGACGGATGCGGCGCGACGCCTCATGGAAGCTGTAGAGAGCGTAACGGCGAACCCGAAACTGCACACACGCGACCTGGGCGGCACGGCGACGACGGCAGAAGTGACAGGTGCGGTGTGCGCGGCGATTGGGAGTGCCGCGAAGCGGCCGCTGGCGACGGCGTGAGCGGGCGCGGGGAGATCACGAGAGACTTGCCCCTTCTCGGCGGAGATGCGATCGAAGCTCGGGTGACACGAAAGCTGCAACTGAGGATCCTGCCCATCGCAATGCTGCTCTACATGGTGAGCTTTCTCGACAGGCTGAATGTCGGGTTTGCCGCCTTCACCATGAACAAGGCGATTGGGCTGACTCCGGAGATGTTCGGTTTCGGCGGCGGCCTGTTTTTCATCGGCTACATCGCCGTTCAGGTGCCCTCGAACCTGCTGCTGCTGCGCGTTGGAGCGAGGAAGTGGATTGCATGCGTGGTGATTGCATGGGGTGCGGTGTCGTTTTGTTCGGCATTTGTCGCGGGACCGCTGAGCTTTTACGCCATGCGATTGCTTCTGGGCGTTGCAGAGTCGGGGTTCTTCCCGGGGATGCTCTTATATCTGAGCCTGTGGTTCCCCGCCCGGCAGCGCGCAGTGGCGATTGCGGCGTTCATGGCTGCCGCGCCGTTGTCCACGGCGATCGGCTCGCCGATTTCCGGCGCCTTGATGGAGCTACCGAAGATGGCGGGGCTCGAAAACTGGCAGTGGCTCTACATGATTGAAGCAGTGCCGGCGATCCTTCTGGGGTTCCTGACGCTCAAGGCGCTGACCGATAAGCCGGACCAGGCGCCGTGGCTGGATGCGGTGGAACGCTCGTGGCTCGGTAAGACGCTCGCGGCAGAGCACGCCGAGAGCGAGGCCCTAGAAGGTGGACTGTCGCGATTCCAGAGTCAGCGTGCACTTCGCGCAACGTGGTCGGTGGTGAGCCAGCCGCGCGTTCTGGCGCTGTCGCTTGTTTACTCTGGGACGTCGGCGGGGTTGTATGCGCTGGGATTCTGGGCCCCACAGCTTATTAAGCAATTTGGCCATTCGGCGCATGCGGTGGGATGGCTGAACGCCCTGCCCGGCGCGGTGGCTGTGGCGGGGATGGTGCTGTGGGCCCAGAACTCTGACCGAACCCAGGAACGGACTTGGCATGTGGCGATTCCTTGCGTGATGGGAGGTCTGGGTCTGGTGTGGGCGGCATATGCGCAGAGCACGACAGCGGTTGTGGCGGCGTTGGTAGTGGCGAGTTTCGGAGTGAATGCCTCGAAGGGTCCAATATGGGCGGTGCCGAGCCAATTTTTGTCGGGAACGCGGGCGGCCGCAGGATTCGGGCTCATCAATTCGCTCGGCAACCTGGGAGGATTCGTAAGCCCGCTGCTGATTGGATGGATCAAAGGCAGATGGGGTAGCTATGCGGGAGGGCTTGATGCCGTGGCGGCAATGATGGCGCTGTCGGCGGTGCTGATGTTTGGGCTGGGGAGAACAATGGCGCGAAGCCGGCAGAGTTCGCGGCTCTAGGCTGGCGGGTGCTTGGCGGGAGTGGCGCCCGGCAGCGGCGAAGGTCGCTGACCCGCCAAAGCTCCGGAGCGAGCGGTGAGCGGCTGGGTGGCAGGCAACTGGTGCAGGGCAACAATGATGGCTTCGGACGGCTTTGCGCCGACGCAACGGTACGAGTGCGGGGTCGACGAATCGAAATAGATGGCATCACCGGGCTCAAGCACGGTTTCCTGACCTCCATGGAGCACAGCGAGCTGGCCAGAGAGCACATAGAGAAACTCGAACCCGGGGTGAACATGGGCTTTGGGCTCCACTTGCGGCGCCAGAGGCACGAATTCCGCAAAATACGGGTCCATGTGCCTGTCGGGGACCATGTAGCCAAGACTCTCGAAGGTGTAGGCGGGAGGCTCGACGCCAGTTTGCGGCATGCGGACGCGATCCTTCTTGCGGTGTACGCGAAACATGGCGGCCGGCTCAGAATCAAAGAAGTACGATAGGTCTTTCGAAAAAACCATGGCGATGCGCGCCAGGTTTCGCAGCGTGGGGACCACGCGTCCGGTCTCAAGCTGAGAGAGAAAGCTGGCGGAAAGACCGGTGTGTCGCCCAAGTTCCACCAGACCCATTGACTTTTTGAGGCGCAGGCGGCGGATGCGCTCGCCAAGGTGCTTTTCGGCGATGAACTGCTCGGCGGTTTCGGCGTCTGCCGTAGGTTTGTGCATCCCGTTGCCTGACGCCGCTGGCTGCTCGCTCATTGCTGCCCTCTGGTGAATAAGATGCGCCCTGCGGGCGATGTTGTCCAATCAAAATATCTTTCTGTAGCACGAAACAGGATGGGCGCGACGGTCCGAGGCAATTTGGTTGGTAAACGCGCGGTATTCTGGAAAGTCAGGCCGCCAGCCGGCTTAAGAGGAAAGCAAGATGCCCGAAGAAGCTGCACCCGCAACCAAAGAATCGCTCCAGCACGCTGACGCAACCATCGCCGAAATCGGCAAGCATGAGGGCCAAACCGTGGTGATCCACGGGTGGCTCTACAATTCGCGCGAGAGCGGGAAGTTGCTGTTCCCAATCTTTCGCGACGGCACGGGATCCATCCAGGGTGTGGCACACGTGAAGAGCGTAGCGCCGGAAGTTTTTGCAGCGCTGAAAAACCTGACTCAGGAGTCGTCAGTGATCGTCACGGGAAAGGTGCGAGCCGACAAGCGCGCGCCGGGCGGGTACGAACTCGACGTAGAGGGCGTGGAAGTGGTGCAGCGAGTGCCGGAAAGCGACCCGTATCCGATCACGCTCAAGGAGCATGGCGTCGATTTCCTCCAGGAGAAGCGGCACCTGTGGGTGCGCAGCCCGAGGCAGTCGGCGATCTTGAGGATTCGCGCGGAGATTATGCGCGCAGCCGCAGAATACTTCGACATGAATGGGTTCGTCCGCACCGATCCGCCGATTCTGACGCCGGCGGCGTGCGAGGGCACATCGACGCTGTTCCCGGTGGATTATTTTGGCGATCCGGCATACCTGACGCAGAGCGGACAGCTTTATGTGGAGGCAACGGCGCTGGCGCTGGGCAAGGTGTACAGCTTCGGACCGACGTTTCGCGCGGAAAAGTCGAAGACGCGCCGGCACCTGACGGAGTTCTGGATGGTGGAACCCGAGGTTGCCTACATGAACCTCGATGGGCTGATGGATCTGGCGGAGAATTACATTTCGCACATCGTGCAGAGCGTGCTGAAAAATCGCGCAGCGGAGCTGGAGGTGATCGGGCGCGACACTTCGAAGCTAGTGACGGTGAAGGCGCCTTTCCCGCGGCTCCGCTATGACGAAGCCGCGGCCATGCTGAATCAGGCGCACAAGGACGGGCACCTGGAGCAGGCCTTCGAGTATGGGAACGACTTTGGCTCGCCCGACGAGACATGGCTGAGCTCGCAGTATGACCGGCCGGTGATGGTGCACCGCTATCCCGCGGATGTGAAGGCGTTTTACATGGAGCCGGATGCTCAGGATCCCAAGTACGCATTGTGCGTGGACGTGCTGGCGCCGGAGGGTTACGGCGAGATTATCGGCGGATCGCAGCGTGTGTCGAGTTACGAACTGCTGAGCGCGCGGATCGACCAGCATGGGCTGCCGCGCGAAGCGTTCGAGTGGTATCTCGATCTGCGCCGGTACGGCAGCGTGCCGCACGCGGGCTTCGGCATGGGCATCGAGCGCGTGGTGTCGTGGGTTTGCGGGCTCGATCACGTGCGGGAGACGATTCCCTTCGCGCGAACGCTGCACCGGATGTATCCGTGAGGCGGCGGTCAGGGATCAGAAGCCGGCTCTAGGAAGACCAGGGGCACCCCGCGTCTCGGTGAGCCAATACCGAAGAAGCTGGGCCGCCAGCTCGGCTAGACCTTCTCGCCGAGAACCCTGGCGCTTTCGTCTTTTTCCGCCTCGAGCCACCCGGCCTCGGAACCACTCGAGAACCTTGTTTGGCCGGCCTTCCTGATTTCGGAGTCAGGGACCTTGATCAGGGGCGTGTAGCGAGGGTGATGGGATTCCTTGTAGGGATCGTTGCGTGCGGCGTTGTAACAGCAGATCATTCCCCAGCGCGGATGCTCGGACCGGTTCTGATCGGAGCGGTGCAGCAGGTTGGCATGAAAGAAGAGGGCGTCGCCGGGTTCCATTTCGACATAGACCAGCTCCAACCGATTCAGAATTTCCTGGACACGGGCAGGGTCGGCCCCAGCCTGATCTCCGGTGAGGACATGCTCGATGCGGCCCAGCTCATGGGAGCCGCGGATCACCTGGAGACAGCCATTCTCTTTTGTCGCGGGGTCGATTGCGATGTACGCGCTGGTCAGGAGCGGAAACAGGACTCCGTTCTGATACCAGTATCCGTAGTCCTGGTGCCATGTCCACGCGCCTCCCACCTTGGCGTCTTTCATGATCATCTTGGAGTGGTAGTGGTAGACCTCGCCGCTGAGCAGTTTCTCGGCCGAGCCGACAATGGATTCGCTTCGAGCGACCATACCGTAGATGGTGTCGGTAGGATGATTCCAGAGTGAGAGCCGGACCGTGCCGCCCTCGCCGTCGGCCCGTCCGAAGCTGTGCTGATCGAGGACGCGGTCTTCGCGCGCGGAACGACCCAGCAGGCCGATCTCTTCCTCATCAAGCATCTGGCGAACCAGAACAAAGCCGTTTTGGTTATATTCGGCTACCTGACTCTGGTTGATCTGACCTTTTGCCATAGTGTTTCTCCTCAGAATGCGGATGGTCTGGCGTGAGGCGGACCCGGGGAAGCTATCTCTGCCCAGGGTTCCGATTGTAAGACCGGAAATGCAGAGAAGCCAAGTAGCCAAGAGCGCGGGCCCAGTTAGCGGCCGGGCGCAGACGATTGCAGAATAGACGGTCCGGCGCTACCAGGCGCGGTCGACAGTTGCTGACGCGCGCGGCGCGATACAGTGGAGGTCTGGAGGCAATTCCCCTTGAGTTCCACGAGCACACGCAAGACCGCATCCGCACCACGCGTGAGACGGGGATTCGCGCCGCGACGGCGACGGCGGATGGGCTGGCTGGGGCGCGGTGTGCTGGCGTGCGTCGTGGGGGTTGCGGTGCCGGTGACATGGGCAGTGCTGGCGCGGACACTGGCGCCCAAAGCAAACACCTCGCAGAGGCAATTCGACACCCTGGTCGTTCTGGGACAGCCAACGGACGAGGACGGGAACCCTACGCCCTGGCAATTGGCGAGCGTGAATGAAGCAGTGCGTGAGTACGAACGGGGCGCGGCGCCGCGCATGATCTTTACCGGCGGGGCGGTGGCAAACCGGTTTGCCGAGGCGCGGGTGATGGCGCGCGCAGCCGAGGCGCAGGGGATTCCGGCGGCGGTGATCGTCGAGGAAACGCAGGCGAGGAACACGATGGAGAATGCCTGCAACTCATTGCGCATTATGCGAGATCACGGATGGGGGTCGGCAGAGGTGGTAACGGGCTCTGCCCATGCGCCTCGCGCAGCCATGATCTTCGAACAGTTGCCGCTGAAGTGGCGAATGGACAAGGCTCCGCCGGTGGAACCAGAGTCGCCTTGGCGCGCGAGTTATGCAACGGCGAAAGAAATCGCGAAGACGGTGCATTATCTCGCGTGGTCGCGAGAAATGGAGAAGTGCGAGGTCAGTGGTCAGTGATCAGGGGTCAGCAGAGAGATCAGAGATAAGAGATCAGAGAACGACGGAACTGGCCGGCGGCGAGTCTAAGCGGGAATGCGAACATCACGCGTTGTCGCCCCTCGGGGCGGTCTTGTAAGCTGGGAGATGATGGTTCACCCTTTCAAGTTAACTGCAATCCTTGCTGCTTTTTGGATGCTCAGCGCGGGTATAGAGGTACTGGCGCAGGCGCAGAGCTCAAGCTCCCAGAGCCAGCCGGCGCAACCCTCCTCACAAAGCCCAGACACCGTAGCTCCGAATTACGGAGTGTATGTAGCGACCGATCCGCTGGGCAAAGTGCGCTATGACAATCGCTGGGACCTGTCGCTCGCGCCGGGTTACGACCATATGAAGGCAGGGCCGACGCTCTTGCAGGGCTCGAACCTGGGCGGTCTGGATATGAATGGATCGTTCTGGCTGACCCATCACTGGGGGCTGGAGGGTTCGGGCCGCGCCTATGTGGGCACCAGCGGCACCGCGCCGAACGACAAAGCGGCGGACGGCGGGGATCTGAAGGGGCCCGTGGTGAAGGAGTACTTCTTTGTGGGCGGCCTGGAGGCACTTGGGCCCCATAACAAACACGGCGCGCTGATGGCACACTTCATGTTCGGCGGGGTATACGGTGATTTCCAAAAGGATCTGCTGGGCTATGCGCCAGGTTATTTCGATTTCTACTATAACCAGATCGCGCCCGCGGCGATTATCGGCGGACACATGGACCTGAATCGCTCGGAGCATTGGGTGTTTCGCATCACGCCCGACGCGATAATGACGCACTACACATTCCGCAATCCTCCGCCTTCTAACTCGACATACGCTCGGTTCGACGTGAATTTCGCGATTTCGGTGGGCGCGGAATACAGGTTCACGAAGATCAAGCGGTCGATGAAACCGGGGAACTGGGTTTCGGGCTGGTAAGCAGGCGCAGAGGAGCGAGCGGCGTTAGCGGAGTCCGCGTGATCGGGCCCGGTGAAATGCGCAGTGGCGTGGGCTGCAGCGAGTCCATTCCGATCGGGTAATGGGCGGATTGAAGAGAGAACCCCTCTGGAGCTAAAGCTCTAATCATTTTGGGAGTCAGATGTACGGGCTAATGCCCTCACCCTTCGAACCGACTGTGCGCACCGGGGCGCAGGAACGCTGACTTCCGGGCCAACTGTTCCCTCTGAACGATCATCGCTTCAAATGCACGGCTGCCAAGTTCATCCTGGTGTGGTATTCTCCTGCGTTTAGAGCGGTTCCAGAATTCACGTGCGCTCTTGAGAGCAGTGAAAGGTGGCATTTTCTCGAGGAAAATGCCACTCGGCGGCGGCGGTTTCGAGGTACGGCAATTCTGGAACCGCTGTAGCGGCTGAGAAAACAAGCCGCCTGAAAGTATGGCGTTTCGGGCGGCGCCGGAACCCATGGGCCTGAGGTCGACGAGGAAGACGGGAGCCGTATGGATATGAAAGAGACACTCGGCGTTTTACTGGCAGGCGGAGCTGGAGAGCGGCTGTTTCCCCTGACGCGGGACCGGGCCAAGCCGGCGGTGCCATTCGGCGGGCACTACCGGATCATCGATATCACGCTTTCGAACTGCATCAACTCGGGGCTGCGCCGGGTGTATATCCTCACGCAGTACAAGGCGCTGAGCCTGAACCGGCACATCCGCGAGGGCTGGACGGGGATCGTGGCGCAGGAGCTGGGCGAATTCTTCGAGCTGATGCCGCCCATGCAGCGGACCGGATCGAACTGGTACATGGGCACGGCGGACGCGGTGTACCAAAACATCTATTCGATCGGCAGCGAGCAGCCGAAGTATGTCATCGTTCTCTCGGGCGATCACATATACAAGATGAACTACAGCCGCATGCTGGAGCACCACAAAGACACCGGGGCGGAGATCACGCTGGCCACGCTGCCGGTTTCTCCCGATGAAGTTTCGCGGTTCGGAGTGGTGGAGGTGGCGCAGAACGGCGAAGTGATGGGATTCCAGGAAAAGCCGGCGTCGACCAGTTTTCGCTCGCCCTTCAACGCCAACGCCGTGGATGCGTCGATGGGAATTTACATCTTCAACACCGAGACGCTGCTGAAGGCCTTGATCGCGGACGCCGACGACACGGATTCGAAGCATGACTTTGGGCACAACATCCTGCCCAACCTGCTGGGCAAGAGCAAGATGATGGCCTACAGCTTTGTGGACGAGAACAAGAAGGAGGCTCTCTATTGGCGCGACGTGGGCACGCTGGACGCCTACTACGAAGCCAACATGGATTTGTGCTCGGTGTC
>Ga0187851_10002426_pt1 | contig 16523 bp, 13 predicted proteins | sample June2016WEW_6_10_FD_132997 | JGI IMG/M metagenome (GOLD analysis project Ga0187851, IMG submission 132997) | Peatland microbial communities from SPRUCE experiment site at the Marcell Experimental Forest, Minnesota, USA - June2016WEW_6_10 | ecosystem: Environmental > Terrestrial > Soil >...
CTCGATCAGCAGCACCCCCGCCGCATCCAGCGGATAGCCCGCGTGCGTGGCCTCTTCCACCATCCGCAGCAGCGTCCCGTCCAGCATCTCGAGCGCCGCCGGCGTCATGCCGCGCGCCGTAATCTCGCTCACCGTCGCCGCGCAATCGTCCACCGTGTCGTAAATCGCCAGCGCCGTCTTCACCGCCTCCGGCCGCCGCATCAGCCGCACGATCACCTTCGTCACCAGCGCCATCGTCCCTTCGCTGCCGGTGAGCAATCCGGTCAGATCGTAGCCCGGCGGGTCCGGCCAGGCCGCGCCCGTCCGCACCACCGCGCCATCGGCCAGCACGACCTCTAACCCCAACACATGATTGGTAGTTACGCCGTAAGCCAGGGTGTGCGGACCGCCCGCGTTCTCGGCCACGTTGCCGCCAATCGTGCACGAGCGCTGGCTCGATGGGTCGGGCGCGAAAAAGTAGCCGCCATCCTGCACGGCGTTGGTCAGGTCCAGGTTCACAACGCCCGGCTCCACCACCGCGCGCTCGTTGGCGTAGTCGATTTCCAGAATCCGGTTCATCCGCGCGAAGCCCACCAGGATCCCGCCCAGGCGCGGGATCGATCCGCCGCTCAGGCCTGTGCCCGCGCCCCGGCCAACCAGCGGTAACCCATTCTGCGCCGCCAACTTAACGATCGCGCTGACCTGCTCGCCCGTCGCCGGTAGCACCACCACGTCGGGGCGTGCCTTGTCCACGCCGCCGTCATATTCATACAGCCGCAGATCCTCCGGCCGGTCAAAAACACTGGCGCGGCCGGCAATGCGGATCAGTTCGTCGCGGACCGTCGGGCTCAACATTTCGCTCCACTCATTGGCGCGTCCTCATGCTAACCGATAGCGGCCCTCGGGCGAAAGCCAACCGCCCGCGCCGCCGCTCCTCGCCGTGCGCCACGCGCGATTTCACCGTGTCAACACCATGTTTGCGCGGCAATAACACCGTTTTTCGCGTGTCCCTGTAATCGTGGTTTTCTAAAGGACTTAGCGGAACATCAGCGCGAATCGCCGCGCGCGCCATTCTTGCGGCCGCCTGGAGTGCCGTGTATCTGCAACGTTCTAAAGGACTTATCCGCACTGTGCCGCGCGCCACTACGTATCTATGGTTTTCTAAAAGACTTAGATGCACTCAACCGCGTATTTCCTAGGAAATACCGCGCTTCTCCGAATATCCATGGTTTTCTGGCGGTGCCAGGCGCGTGAAACCGCGCCAGCGAGCGCTTCTTCTCCTCGCATCTTTCCTATTCTAAAGGACTTATCCTAATTTGAACGCACACGCATTGCGTAAGTATGGTTTTCTAAAGGACTTAGCTGCATGAAACAGCGCATTCTGGCGTGCGCACCGCGTTTTTCCTAGTAAATACCACATGGTGCCGCGTATCTATGGTTTTCTAAAGGGCTTATTGAAAGCGTCAGCGTGTTTTGCAGCAGCCGGAATCACGCTGTTCTTGACGCCGGCCGGCCGGCAATTCCGGTTGTCTTGCCCCTCTCTTAGTGGGTGTCGTGCTGCCAGAAGGAGAGCAGCCCCTCGACGTGCAGCCGCAGGCTGCCGACCCACACCGGCCCGCGGTCGCGGTTGTAGCCCGGGTTCCAGATGCGCTGCACATCCGCGCCCAGCGAGAACGCGCGCCAGGCATGCAGATTGTAGTAGCTTTCGATGATCTTCTCGCGGCCGTAGTTCAGCGCTCCGTCGCCCAAAAGGAAGCCTTCGCCGCCCAGCGCCAGGTACTCGCGGTGGTCGCCGGAGATCGCGTCCATGAGCATCGCGACCCCCACTTTGTCCAGCTTTCTGTGCCACTTAGCGCCCTTGAGGTCGGCTCCGAAGGAGATCGATTGGTCCACCTCCGTATAGACGAACGACTCGTTGCGGCCATCGTTCCAGCCGAAGCGCCCGTAGGCGCGCAGATCGGCGGTCAACTCCTGCTCGGCGTTAAAGCCGAAGCCGTACTTGACGCGGCCCTGCTGGCGCGCGGCGACAATGTCGGGAACCGGTGTGAGGCCCGCCAGGTAAGCGTCGATCGCTTCGCGATAACTGCCCATATTGGCGTGGTTTACGAACGACAGAAGGCGCACGGCGGTGGCCCGCTCGCGCATCAGCGAGGGATGCAATTCGAACTCGCAATTCTCGGCGTGGGCCCGGGGCAGGCTCCAGTCCAGCTTGATGCCGTTGGCGACGGTCGGCATCAGCATCTCGCCGAAACGAAATGCCCAGCCTTTGTCATAGTATTCGCTAAGGAATCCATAGGTATAGCCGCGGGTGTCGCCGGCATAATCGTAGGCGCCGTTGTTGTCGGCGGCCCAGTTCATGAACTGGTAATGGCTGTCGCTGCCGATCGAGTTGAGGTCGAAGAAATCGACCGTACTCATTTTCCCGAAGCGGAATTCGAGCCGCCGCACCGGCACGTTCGGCGCCAGGCCCAGCGGCCCGCGCACGGCAGCGGTGTATTCCGTGCTCAGAGGGATGGTCTGGTGAAGCATCACCCGGGCGATGTAGGGCGCCTTGCCGAGGCTCGGAGTCCGGACCACATCCAGGTTTGTAAACCCTGCAATCCCAAAGGCTTCGCTGATTCCGTGGCCGCCGCTTTCTTCCACGTCGAAGAGCACTTCGGTGAAGCGGAACAAGCGCACGCCCATGGATAAGGTCAGCAAGCGCGAGGTGGCGTCCTGGGCGCCGGGCGTCAGGCTATGGGGGCCGGTGTAGTCCGCGCTGAACGTCGGATGGTATTGGGTGATGAAGTTGGCCTGTCCCGAAAGCCAGAAACGGTTGTCCCAGGTGATCTCGTCCGAGGGGACGGCGGCCGGCGCATCAGCAGCGGCGGCAGCCGTGCTGGTTTGTTCGGTCTGCTGGCGCTCCGGCGCGGGCCCGGCGGAGGCGGGCGCTTGCGCGAACAGCGCCGGCCAGCCCAGGCCGACGATCAGACCCGTGGCAACGCGCAGGATGGAGGTTCCGCTCAATTTTCTATTCTACGCGACGCGTGTTACAGGCCCGTTGCTGTTCGCAGAGAACCCGGCATGACAGGGCGACGTAGGCGTACACCGTTGGCTGCGCGGTCCCAAGGCAGGAGTTAGTGTAGTGTCTCAGTCAAGGATTGACAACGCCGGCCGAGCGTCGACACGAGTGTCGACGCGGCAGGCACGAGTGCCTGCGCCACATGCCTGCGCCACATGCCTGCGCCACGGTAAATGGCCGGTGATTGTCAAAGAATCTGCGAGACATGACGCTAGCCGACCAGTTCGAGCAGGCCGTCGATCAACTGGCTGAGCGAGTCGGTGTCGAGGGTGGCGATGCGCTGGCCCAGGCGATCGACGGAGATCGTGCGAATCTGCGAGATCTTTACCCAGGACGGCTTGGGCAGCATGCCAGCCGGCAGCGCCAGAGTCAACGGGAAACCGGCCTTTTGGGGCTGAGAGGTGATGGCCATGGCGATCACCGTTTCGGACTTGCGGTTGAACAGATCGTGGCTGAGGATCAGAACTGGCCGCAACCCAGCCTGCTCGCGGCCGCGGACCGGATTCAGGTCCGCCCAGTAGATCTCGCCCCTCAGTATGCGGGCCAAGCGCGGTCACCCAGACCCTGTTCGGCTAACTGCTTCTCTTCGCGCGGATCGAGCTTTGCCAATTCGCGCACCAGCCGGGTCCGCTTCTCGCGTTCGCTCAGCAGATTCACGGCCGATTGCAGCGCCCGGCTGCGGTTCGGATAGCGGCCTTCGCTCACCCAGCGGTCGAGATCGGCGACGGTTTTGCGGTCGAGCGTCACGGCGATTTTCTGCACCACGCCTGCAGTATGACAAATCATCCTACTCCGTTTCAATCGATTTGATGGTGGCCCGGTGGGACGGCTACGGAGAGCTGAAGTCCACACGGCGCGTACGATTCGGAGCGCGGATGGAGAGGAATGTGGGTGCCTTGGCACAGAGACGGGGCTTAGCGGCGCATCGGTAGCGGGGGACACACCTGCGGCATGCGCGGCGGACGCCTTGGTGTCGCCCTCGGGCTGTGGGCGCGGTGGTCGTGATCGGGAAGATGATAGGCCTCGGTGTCCCCGGTGCGGAACCGGGGTGAGTCCCCATTTTGGGTGGGAGTCCAAAGCGGCAGCGGCCGGGGTCAATGACTACGAATAGTCACTTGGATGTCGTATGTTGTTGATAAGCAGTGGCTTACAAAATCAGATGACTACTCAGTAGTCATCTGCAAGAAACTTCGGGGTAGCGCGGGGACACACCTGCGGCGCCCGCGGCGGACGCCTTGGTGTCGCCCTCGGCAGAGCGCTTGGTGGTCGTGATCGGAGAGTTGGTGGGCCTCGGTGTCCCCCGCGCGTGAGGCGTCCCGGCTTGGGCACGCAACACATCCGCTCCCTGACGGTCGCGGCTCAGACACATCGCGGCGCGGTAACGGAGTCGTTAGCGGCGGGCCGTTTGGGCTGCGGGGACCGGCGTTTCTCCGGCTTGTTCGGTGATGGTGAGGATCTGGTCGGCGGGGACGTTGTGCAGCGTCTGGTGGATGCGGCTGGGCCAGGTGATGTCGAGTTCGCTGATGAGCTTGGCGGCGCCCAGGCCGAAGTGGACGCGCGAATCGCTGGAGCAGGCGTAGCCGGTCGAGGTCGTGGCGTGGTTCCACTGCTTGAGGCCGTCGGGCGTGGTGATGCGCACCTGCGCCCCGAGGCCCATGCGGTTGCTCTTGACGCCGACGAGCTTCAACAGGATCCAGTGGTTGTCATTCTGCGAGATGTTGTGGAAGTACTTCATCTTCCCGTTCAGCACCGTGACCATCACGTCCACGCGGCCGTCGTTATCCATGTCGCCGAGCGCGAGGCCGCGGTGCGGCGCAGCCAACTGAAAGTCGGGGCCGGCCTGCGCGCTCACGTCCTGGAACTTGCCTTTGCCCAGATTGCGGAAGACTGAGTTGGGCTCCTCGTAAGTGCGCAGCGACATCAGGGAGATGTTGTCCAGGACGTTGCCGCGGGCGACGATCAGATCCTTCCAGCCGTCGTTATCGAAATCGGCGATGCCGTTGGACCAGCCCGACATCTGGCGCGTGGCGTGGCCCAGGCCGCTGGAGTTCGTGATCTCGACGAAGTCGCCGACGCCGTTGTGGTTGCGGAACAGCGGGAACGACTCGCCCTCGATGGCCGTGTGCCAGATGTCGTCCCAGCCGTCGTTGTCGATGTCCATGAAGACGGAGCCCATGCCGGAGATGAAATTGCCGGACTCGGGATAGGCCACGCCGGCCTGCAGCGCGATTTCCTCGAACTTCTTGCCGCCGAGATTGTGAAAGAGCTGGTTGGGGGCGTTGTCGTTGGCCACGAAGACATCCATGAAGCCGTCGTGATCGTAGTCGGCGAAGGATACGCCCATGCCTTTGCCGTAGGACTTGCTGATGCCGGTTTCGGCCGATACGTCGGTGAAGGTACCGTCGCCGTTATTGCGAAACAGTGAATTGGGAAGAGCGGCGTAATTCTTGGGATGGCAATAGGAACGCATGCCGGGGTGCGGGCCGCAAACGGGATCCTTATTGACCTCCCATTTGCAGTAGTTGGAGACGAATAAATCGAGATAGCCGTCGTTGTTGTAGTCGAACCAGCCGGCTGAGACGGACCACATTTTTTTGCCGTCGAGCATGGCGCCGCCCACCCCCGCCTTGTCAGTGACGTCGGTGAAGGTGCCGTCGTGGTTGTTGTGGAAGAGCTGGTTCTTGGTCACATTGACGACGAAGATGTCGGGCCAGCCGTCGTTGTCATAATCGCCGATGGCCACGCCCATGCCGTAGCCTGCGCCCTTGACGCCGGCCTTTTCCGTGACGTCGGTGAAGGTGCCGTCGTGGTTGTTGTGGTACAGGCGGTTCCAATACTGCGGACCTTCCTTTTCGAGCGAAGGGATGGCCGCGCCGTTGACCACGTACACGTCGAGGTAGCCGTCGTTGTCGTAGTCGAACAGGGCGACGCCGGCGACCATCGTCTCGGGCTGGTTCTTCTTGGGCGTGGGCGAGCTGTTGGAAGCGAAAACGAGGCCCGCCTTTTGGGCGATCTCCTCGAAGCGGATGGAACTGGCCACAGGGGCCGACAGAGCCGCGCACACGAGCAGCGTTAAGGCGATGGAGAGGGTCCGCATGCTTGATTCGACTTCAGTCTAGTGTAGTGTCGCAGTCAAGGGTTGACAAGGCCGGCCGAGCGTCGACACGAGTGTCGACGCGGCAGACACGAGTGTCTGCGCCACGTGCCCGCGCCACGTGCCCGCGCCACGGTGAATAGCCGGGGATTGCCAAAGAATCTGTGAGACATGGCGCTAGCAGCCGTTAACGAGCGGGCCGCGGGAGGGCGACATTGACAGCGCATCTGCCTGTTGCGACGAGGCGGAAGCGATCGGGGCGAGGGTCTGTAACACAAGAGTCACGCAAAATTCATGGCCTGACAATAGCCATTCGCTAAGCTCCGAGAGACGTGTATGGGAGTCTCGCGATGAATGGCTGTGCAGGGCGGGCGGTCAGATCACGGGCTCTTCAGACACACGATTCCGAACGCCATTAAAAACGCCCTACCCGGCGCAAACGGGTGCATAAACCTAGAGGACAGGAAAATTGTAATGAGTCAGCACAAACTTCAGACTTGGGTTGCGGGCCCACTGGTAGCTTGCCTACTGGCCGCGACGACATCAATGATTGCGGCTGAGACCCCGGCTGTGAATGACGGCACAAAGGCCGACCAATCGCAGAAGGCCCCCAGCCAAAATATCGACCTTGAGAAACTCCGCCAGCAGATTGCGGAACAGCAGAAGCAAATCGAAGCGATGCAAAAGACATTGGCCGACCAGCAGCGGATGTTGGACGCGGCCTCGACCGCGGCCCCGAGCACGGGCGGGCTGCTGCCGGCGAAGGCTTCGCACGCTCCGCTGGGCGAGGTGGCGAGCACGACGCCGATGATACCGATGAGCCCGTCGGCCTCGGCGCTGGCGGACCCGGATAAGGAGAAAGCGTCGCCGTTGCAGTTCTCGATCGGAAATGTCTCGCTGATGCCGGTGGGCTTCATGGATCTCACGGCCGTATGGCGCGACAAGGACGCCGGATCGGGCATCGGCTCGAGCTTTGGCAGCATTCCTTACAACAACGCCACGGCGGCGCAACTGAGCGAGTTCCGGTTCAGCCCGCAGAACTCACGGCTCGGTTTCCGCATCGATGGCGACTGGAAGGGCGCGCACTTCATCGGCTATAACGAATTCGATTTCCTCGGCACTAGCGGCACCAACAACCTGGGCGTGACCAACGGGGCCTTCGTGCCGCGCGTGCGCCTGTACTGGGTGGACGTCCGCAAGGACAAATGGGAATTCCTGGCCGGCCAGAGCTGGAGCATGCTGACGCCCAACCGTTCGGGCATCTCGGCGCTGCCGGGCGATCTGTTCTACAGCCAAGCGATAGACGTGAACTACATGGCGGGCCTGACGTGGACCCGTCAGCCGGGCGTGCGCGTGCTGTTCCACCCGAGCGACAAGGTGACGTTCGGCGTATCGGTGGAGAATCCGGACCAGTATATCGGCGGCTCCGGCGGCGGTTCTTCGATCACCCTGCCGTCCGCGCTTTCGTCACTGGGCGGCGGCCAGTTTGACAACGCGACGAACGTTCTGGTGACACCCAATCTGGCCCCGGACATCATCGCCAAGCTGGCTTTCGACCCGAGCAAACGCGTGCACTTTGAGATCGCGGGCATCGCGCGCACGTTTAAGGATTGGAATCCCACGTCGCACGCGTACTCGACGGTGATGGGTGGCGGCGGATCGGTCAATGGGAATTTCGAGATCGTGAAGGGCTTGCGGCTGATTACCAACAACTATTGGAGCGATGGCGGCGGCCGTTATCTATTCGGCCAGGCACCGGATGTCGTGATCCGCGCCGATGGCAGCATCAGCCCGGTTCACGCCGGCGGCACAGTGGATGGCTTTGAAATCCAGGCTACCAAGAAGTTCTTACTGTATGCCTATTATGGCGGGATTTACGTTGGCCGCGACTTTGCCTTCGACGCCAATGGCACGAGCCTGATCGGATACGGCTACTATAAATCGGCCAATAGTCAGAATCGTGCGATTCAGGAAGGCACCTTGGGCTTTAACGAGACTATCTGGAAGGACGCCAAGTACGGAGCCATCAATCTCATGGGGCAGTACGAGTATCTGACGCGCGACCCGTGGTTCGTCGCTACCGGCGCGCCGAAGAACACGCATGACAACACGATCTACTTCAACGTGCGCTACACGCTGCCGGGTTCGGCGCCGACGATGGGCAAGTAGGGATGATGCAGGGGAAATGGATCCTACAAATCGAGGATTGAACAGAATGAAGAAACTTACTTGCTTGTTATTTGCGGCGACGATGCTAACCGGGATGGTATCGGCGCAAGTGTTGATCAACGGCGCGGGCGCGACGTTTCCGTATCCGGTCTACTCAAAGTGGTTCAACCAATATCACCAGAAGTTTCCGAATGTGCAAATTAACTATCAGTCCCAAGGGTCCGGCGCCGGCATCCGCCAGGTGACGGAAGGGACGGTCGACTTCGGGGCGACCGATGGACCAATGAACGAGGACCAACTGAAGCAGTTTCAAGACAAACGCGGCAGTGCGATCCTGCATTTCCCAACGGTGATGGGAGCGGACGTGATTGCGTACAACCTGCCCGGGATTTCGCGGGAGCTGAATTTCACGCCCGAAGCGATCGCCGGAATCTTTCTCGGCAAAATCACAAAGTGGAACGATCCGGAACTAAGCAAAGCCAATCCGGGCGCGAAGCTGCCAGGCAGCGACATCATCGTGGTGCACCGATCCGACGGCAGCGGCACGACCTACGTTTTTGTGGACTACCTTTCGAAAGTAAGTAAAGAGTGGGAGTCGAAAGTGGGCCGCGGCACTTCCGTCAACTGGCCGGTAGGCCTGGGCGGCAAAGGAAACGAAGGGGTGGCGGGTCAAATCCAGCAGACGCCCAACTCAATTGGGTATATCGAGCTCATTTATGCGATCCAGAACAAGATGGCGCACGGGAATGTAAGGAACGCGGCAGGGAAGTTCGTCCAACCGAACACGGCCAGCGTGACGGCAGCCGCGGCGGGCGCCTTGAAGGATATGCCCGAGGATTTCCGAGTGTCGATCACGAACGCCGCGGGCAAGGATTCCTATCCGATCTCGAGCTTCACGTGGCTGCTGATTCCGGCCAAAATCCAGGACCAGAGTAAGAAGAAGGCGCTTGTCGATTTCCTGCACTGGATGCTGGACAACGACGCGCAAGCGATGGCGGAAGCTTTGGACTACGCACGCCTTCCGAAGGCGGTGGTGGCAAAGGAAATCAAGGCGATTTCCAAGATTCAATAATCGCCGCAAATCGATGTCCGCTCCAACAATCACCGAGGACCGCGCCCGCTCAGAGGAGCGGGCACGATCCTTTTTGGGCCGGCTTCGCAGCGGGGACGAGGTGGCGTATCTAATCACGTTTCTGGCAGCGGCGAGCATCCTATTCGTCACGGGTTGGATCGTGTTCGAGTTGTTCCGGAACTCGGCGCTGTCGCGTCACGAATTCGGCTGGTCATTTCTGACCACGCAGGTGTGGGACCCGGTGGCGGGACGGTTCGGTGCGCTGCCATTCATTTACGGGACCCTGATTACGTCTGCGCTGGCGCTGCTACAGGCGATTCCGTTGGGCGTGGGCGCAGCCATTTTCCTATCCGAGCTAGCTCCGGCGCGGGTGTCGGATGCGCTTACGTTTCTGATCGAACTCCTGGCTGCGGTTCCCAGCGTGATCTACGGCCTGCTGGGCGTCTTCGTGCTGATCCCTTTTCTGAAAACAGTGGAACCGGCGATTCGCCGGGTGCTTGGCTTTTTGCCGTTCTTTCAGGGCCCGTTCTACGGGGTCAGCGTGCTGGCCGCGGGTTTCGTTCTGGCGATCATGATTATCCCGTTCATCATTTCCATCTCGCGGGAGGTGCTGCTGGCGGTGCCGGGCGATCAGCGCGAGGCAGCCATGGCGCTGGGAGCGACGAAGTGGGAAGCGACGTGGGATATCGTGGTTCCGTTCGCGCGCAAGGGCATCATCGGATCGATCTTTCTGGCATTGGCGCGGTCGCTGGGCGAGACCATGGCGGTGACCATGGTGATTGGCAACGATCCCAAGATCCACGCGTCGCTATTCGCACCGGGGTACTCGATTGCCTCGGTGATTGCGAACGAGTTCACGGAAGCGACCGGAGATCTGTATGTGAACGCCCTGATCGAGCTGGGTCTAGTGCTGTTCGCCCTGACTTTCCTGATCAATGGGATGGCGCGCCTGCTGATTCTAAGCACAACCAGGAAGGGGAGCTCGCAGTGACGGCGCGCCTGGTGTACCGGAAAGCGACCAACGCGGTCATGCTCACTCTGACCGGGGTCAGCGCGCTGCTGGCGGTGTCAGTGCTGTTCTTCATTTTGGGGTACCTGCTGTGGCATGGCGGAACGAGCTTGAACTGGGATTTCTTTACGAAGCTGCCGGTGCCGGTGGGCGAAACCGGGGGAGGGATGGCGAACGCAATCGTGGGCAGCGCGAAACTGCTGCTGCTGGCCACGCTGATTGGCGTACCCATCGGTTTTCTGGGCGGGGTTTATGTGGCCGAGTTTGGGGGGAGCACGTTTTCGTTCGTCGTGCGCTACACGACCGATCTGCTGAACGGCGTGCCTTCGATCGTCATCGGCATTTTCGCGTACACCGTGATCATTGTGCGGCAGCATCACTTCTCCACGTTTGCGGGCGGCATCGCCTTGGGCGTGATGATGATTCCGATCGCGGTCCGCAGCACGGAGGAGTTTCTGCGGGCCGTTCCGGACTCTTTGCGGGAGGCGGCCGTGGCGCTCGGGGCGTCGAAATCGAGAGCCATCCTTACGGTTGTCATCCCAGCGGCGATTCACGGCATCGTGACGGGCATCATGCTGGACCTGGCGCGCGTAGCGGGAGAGACGGCGCCGCTGATTTTCACGGCATTCGGAAACCAGTTCTGGAGCCCGGGGTGGAATCAGCCCACCTCTTCGCTGCCGGTGATGATTTACACTTATGCGATCTCCCCTTACGAAGACTGGCACCGGCAGGCGTGGTCGGCGGGCTTCGTACTGCTGACGCTGGTGCTGGCGGTAAACGTTTTTTGCCGCCTGGTTCTGGCTCGAAAGGGTCCCACCGGAAGGTGAATCATGGATAGTCTCAGCATGCCGGTTCCCGACCAGAGCACCGAGGGCTTGGCCAATCGGCCGACGGCGCAGGGCGAGCCTTCGGCGCCGCTGAAAGATGGCGCCCGGCCGAAGCTGAAGGTGAGCAATCTCAACTTCTTCTATGGCAAGTTCGAAGCGCTGAAAGGTATTAGCCTGGAAGTCCACGCGAACCGGGTGACGGGATTCATCGGGCCTTCGGGTTGTGGGAAGTCGACGTTTCTGCGAACGCTCGACCGGATGCACGAACTGGTTCGCAAGACGCGCGTGGAAGGCGAGGTGCTGCTCGACGGCGCGAATATCTTCGAGATGGACGTATCGCAATTGCGACGCCGCGTGGGGATGGTTTTCCAGAGATCGAACCCGTTTCCGAAGTCGATTTTCGACAATGTCGCTTACGGTCTGCGGATCAACGGGTTTGCCCACGGCAGCAAGCTGCACGAGATGGTGGAAAGCAGCCTGCGGCGGGCGGCGCTGTGGGACGAGGTGAAGGACAAGCTGGACGAGTCGGCCTACTCGCTTTCGGGAGGGCAACAGCAGCGGCTATGTATCGCCCGGGCGCTGGCGGTGGACCCCGAGGTTCTGCTGCTGGACGAACCTTGTTCGGCGCTGGACCCGATCGCCACGGCGAAGATCGAGGACCTGATCTTCCAACTCAAGGACAGTTGCACGATCGTGATTGTCACGCATAACATGCAACAGGCGGCGCGGGTAGCGGACTACACCGGATTCTTCCTGCTGGGCAGGCTGATCGAGTTTGACAAGACGGCTTCGATTTTCAAGAATCCGTCGATCAAAGAGACCGAGGATTACGTGACCGGCCGGTTCGGATAAAGCGCATATTCAGGAGGATCCGTGCGTCACTTTGTCGAAGAACTCGACCAGCTCAGCAACATGCTGCTGGAGATGTGCTCGTGCGTGGAGTCGGCGGTCCAGCGGAGCATCAGCGCCGTGACGGAGAAGGACCTTCACGCGGCCGAGGAGGTGCTGAGCAATGAGGCGCGCATCAACCAGATCGAGATCGAGATCGACGATTTTGCGATCAGCCTGCTGGCGCTGCACCAACCGATGGCGGCCGATCTGCGACTTATCGTCGCGGCGCTGAAGATCAACACCGACCTGGAGCGGATGGGCGACCTGGCGGAGAGCATCGCCCATCGAGCCAAGTCGTTGATGCAGGCACCAATGATCAAACCGATGGTGGACATTCCGCACATTGCGGGGTTGGTGCAATCGATGGTGCGCAAGAGCCTGGACGCGTTTGTGCAGCGCGACGCCGAATTGGCGCGCAGCGTTCTGGCTTCAGACACCGCGGTGGACAATCTGCGCTCGGCCAGCTACCACGAGCTGATCAGCTTTATGGAGCACGAGCCGAGCGGAATCCGCCAGGCCGTCGACCTGATCGCGGTGGTCAGAAACCTGGAGCGGATTGCCGATCACAGTACGAACATCGCGGAAGATGTTCTGTTCATGGTGAAAGGGATCGACGTACGGCACCATGCCGAGGGGCGTCTTGCACCGGCTGAAGGGCACGAATCCGATTGAGAAGTGCGGGCCGCGGGGACCCGGAGCACGGCCGGGAGCACGGGTTGGAGGAGTGGATCTACCTACGAGGGCGGAGCGGCGATCCATGGCAGTGCGGGTGGGGCGTATCATGTTATCGAAAGATAATTTTCCTGGTCGAGATTCTGCAGCCGCGAGTCCCGGCAGGCGGGATTGACACAACTGGCACGTGGTGTGCTAGGCTAAAAAAGTTCGAGGAGTTTGCTGGACTGCTTCGGCTACCCTCTTTGCGAGCAGGCAATGGCCTGTGAGCGAGGAGTCGTCCGGGCAGCCGCCCCGAGGTTCCTGTCGGCCGAGCTCTGACAGGGATATGGGCGGGTCTTAACGACCCTCTTCTACGGCTAGGCCGGCAAAATGCGGCCCGACGCCGCCGATTTTCGGGAATTCTCCAACGTTCGAGACCGCAGAGAAGTGCGTATTGGCACGTTTGCGGCCGGGTGGCGGAAACGACGCGCTGACAGATGAGACAGAGGTTAGTTCGTGCCCACGTTTAATCAGCTTGTCCGCAAGGGGCGCAGGCCGCCCCGTTACAAGACCGCGAGCCCGGCGCTGCAGTCGTGCCCGCAACGGCGCGGGGTGTGCACGAGGGTGTACACGACGACCCCCAAGAAGCCGAACTCGGCGCTGCGGAAGGTGGCGCGCGTGCGGCTGACCAACAGCATTGAAGTGACGACCTATATTCCGGGGGTCGGGCACAACCTGCAGGAGCACTCGATCGTGCTGATCCGCGGGGGGCGCGTGAAGGATCTCCCGGGCGTGCGGTATCACATCGTACGGGGCACGCTGGACACGGCCGGGGTAGCGGGCCGTATGCAGGGTCGCTCGAAGTACGGGGCGAAGCGTCCGAAGGCGGGCGCGGCTGCCGGCAAGGCCAAGAAGTGATGCAGCGATGGGAAAGGAGCTGAGCGGAAATGCCTCGCAGACGCCGCGCTGAGGTGCGGGAAATTCAACCCGACAGCGTGTATGGTTCCACGCTGGCCGAGAAGTTCATCAATTCGATGATGTGGGAAGGCAAGAAGACGGCTTCCCAGAATATCTTCTACGGCGCAATGAACACGATTCAGGAGCGGACCAACGACGAGCCGCTCAAGCTCTTCAAGAAGGCGGTAGAGAACTGCAAGCCGCTTCTGGAAGTGAAGACGCGCCGCGTGGGTGGCGCGAACTACCAGGTGCCGATCGAAGTGCCGCAGAACCGGCGCACGTCGCTGGCGATCCGCTGGATCCTGGCGGGATCGCGCGCGCGCTCGGAGAAGAGCATGGCCGAAAAGCTGGCCAACGAACTGATGGATGCCGCCAACAACCGCGGCGCCGCAATGAAGAAGAAAGACGACGTGCACCGCATGGCCGAGGCCAATAAGGCTTTCGCGCATTACCGGTGGTAGCCGCAGGGAAAACGAACGCAGGCGGCCGCGCCTAACACGACTCCATGCCACGTACGATTGCACTCGAGAACATGCGGAATATCGGCATCATGGCCCACATCGATGCCGGTAAGACGACGACTACCGAGCGCATTCTGTATTACACTGGCCGCACCTACAAGATCGGCGAAGTGCACGAAGGCACCGCGACGATGGACTGGATGGTGCAGGAGCAGGAGCGCGGCATCACGATCACGTCGGCGGCGACGACGTGTTCCTGGCGCGATCATCAGATCAACATTATCGACACGCCGGGGCACGTGGATTTCACGGCGGAGGTGGAACGCAGCCTGCGAGTGCTCGATGGCGCGGTGGCGGTGTTCGACGCCGTAGCCGGAGTTCAGCCGCAGAGCGAAGCGGTGTGGCGGCAGGCCGACAAGTATTCGGTCCCGCGAATCTGCTTCATCAATAAGATGGACCGCGTCGGAGCGGACTTCTTCCATTCCATCGAAACGATCGTCAAGCGACTGAATTGCAGGCCGGTGGCGATCCAGCTTCCGATCGGAGCGGAGGAGCACTTCATCGGTGTCGTCGACCTGGTCAGCATGAAGGCGCGCGTGTGGCGCGACGAGACGCTGGGGGCCGAATACGACGAAGTGGAAATTCCCGCCGACCTGGTCGAACAGGCGCGGGAGTATCACGACAAGCTGGTGGAAGCGGCCGCCGAATGCGATGAGCATCTTTTCGAGAAGTACATCGAAGGCAAGGCCATCACGCCCGAGGAGATCATGGCCGGTCTGCGGCGGGGCACGATCGCACAGAAGATTTTCCCGGTGATTTGCGGTACGGCATTTAAGAACAAGGGTGTCCAGAACATGCTGGATGCCATTGTGGACCTTTTGCCATCGCCGCTGGACGTGCCGGCGATGATAGGCAGCGCGATCGACGACAAAGAGATTGCGATCGAGCGGCGGTCGGACGACAACGAGCCGTTTGCGGCGCTCGTGTTCAAGATCATGACGGACCCGTTTGTCGGGCAACTCGCGTTCATCCGCGTGTATTCCGGACATCTGAGCACGGGCGAATCCATCCTGAACGTAAGCCGGGGGCGCAGGGAACGGATCGGGCGGCTGGTGCGCATGCATGCGAACAAGCGGGAAGAACTGACCGAGGTGATGGCCGGCGACATCGCCGCTTGCGTCGGCCTGAGATCGGTGGCAACGGGCGACACGATTTGCTCCGAGGAGCACCCGGTGCTGCTGGAGTCGATTGATTTCCCCGAGCCGGTGATTCAGCTGGCCATAGAACCGAAGACGAAGGCCGACCAGGAGAAGCTGGGGATCGCCATCGCCAAGCTGGTGCAGGAAGATCCCACTCTGCGGATTTCGACGGACCACGAGACGGGGCAGACGATTCTGGCCGGGATGGGCGAATTACATCTCGAGATTATCGTGGACCGTCTGCAACGCGAGTTCAACGTGGGCGCCAATGTCGGCAAGCCGCAGGTGGCGTACCGGGAAACGGTGCGCAAGGCGGCCGAAGGCGAGGGCCGGTTCATCCGCCAGACCGGCGGCCATGGGCAGTATGGCCACGTGAAGATACGGATTGCACCGCTCAGCACGGCGAATTACGAGTTTGTCAATGCGGTTGTTGGCGGCAGCGTGCCGAAGGAATTCATCGGACCGGCGGAGAAGGGCATTGTCGAGGCGATGGAAGGCGGCGTGCTCGCCGGCTATCCCGTGAACAACCTCAAGGTGACGCTTTACGACGGCAGTTATCACGACGTGGATTCCTCGGAAATCGCATTCAAGATCGCCGGGTCGATGGCGCTGAAGGACGCGTGCCGGAAGGCGGTCCCGGTTCTGCTCGAGCCGGTGATGAGTGTTGAAGTCGTGGTTCCGGATGAGTACATGGGCACGGTGAACGGCGACTTGATCAGCCGGCGCGGGCGTCTGGAAGGCGTCGAACTGCGCGGTGGAAGTCAGATCATCAGGGCGATGGTGCCGTTGTCGGAGATGTTCGGATATGCGACCGAGATCCGTTCGCGCACGCAGGGACGCGGCAGTTTCACGATGCACTTCGGCCGGTATGAAGAAGCGCCGGCATCGGTGACGCAAGAGGTTGTCAGCAGGGCGCAGGGAAAGGTCGCCAACTAAGGGGCGACCAGTCATGATTTGCGATTGTGCAGGAGAGTGAACCGAAATGGCGAAAGAGAAATTTGATCGCAGCAAGCCGCATGTCAACATCGGGACGATCGGTCACATTGACCACGGCAAGACGACGCTGACGGCGGCGATCACGAAGGTTCTGGGCAAGCACAACCCGAAGGTGGCGTTCCGGAGTTTCGACTCGATCGACAACGCGCCGGAA
>Ga0187851_10002427_pt1 | contig 16522 bp, 17 predicted proteins | sample June2016WEW_6_10_FD_132997 | JGI IMG/M metagenome (GOLD analysis project Ga0187851, IMG submission 132997) | Peatland microbial communities from SPRUCE experiment site at the Marcell Experimental Forest, Minnesota, USA - June2016WEW_6_10 | ecosystem: Environmental > Terrestrial > Soil >...
ACCGGGCTCACCACGGCGGCCATCGTGACGACGCCCAAAACCGTTGAAGCCGATGAGACCGCTCCAGGCGCGGAGAATTTGCAGGCGTGGCAGCAGCTAACGCCCGAGGAATTGCAAGGCTTGGCCTACTTCCGCAAGCAGAATTGCAAAGCCTGCCACCCGGGCGCGGGCCAGCGCGGCATCGGACCCGATTTGACGCAGATGATCCCGGCGCATCGGAATGCTGCGTGGATGATCCCGCACTTCAAGAGTCCGGCTCAAGTTGTACCGGGCAGCTCCATGCCGCCGGTGCAGCTTGACGATGCGGGATTGAACGCCTTGTCGGCCTTGGTGCTGAAGCTGACACCGCAAAACGAAGCAGGGCTGCTCTCGGCGCCCGATTACGTGGTGCAAGGCGCGCTGATCTACCAAACGAGTCATTGCGACGCGTGCCACCAGATCATGGGCGCTGGGAAGAAGGTTGGGCCGCCGCTTGACGGTGTTGGCCAGCATCGCGATCGGGCGTGGCTGGAGAAACATTTCCAGGATCCGAAAAGTACATCGCCGGGAAGTATTATGCCGCCGTACAAGTTCACGCCGCCGGAGATGGACGCGATTTGTAAGTACCTGCTGCAGTTGGTGAAGGCGGGTGGGTGATTGTTTTTGGCCGCGGATGACCGCGAATGGAAGCAAATGTCTTATTCGGGTTTATTTGCATCGTCTCCTTTTGAGTAACCGGCTCACGAGCCTTGGCGATAGATGAAAAGTGGTCTGTTGAAGTCTCGCCAGCGCTTGCTCTAAATCAGCGAGGCCGTGTTCGCTGGAATCGAGTAACGCACCAACGAGTCCGGTGAGCGGCAACTTTCTTCGCCCGGCCTCAACACGCCCGTCACGCTCGTCCATGATTAGGGTCGCGCCAAGGAGTTCCGCCAGAATGATCGCCTCGCGCTCCCCGTTTCCCAGGTTGGCAAGCGTGGAGTCGGGATTTGGCGCCACAGAATGAACTACGAGCCACGCTGGGCAGTTTGCTATCCAGCCTTTTACTTTCTCGGGCGCCTTGGGATGGCTTAGTTCCCTCATCACGGCATCGGGAATGGCGATGATACCGTAAAGCTAGTGCAAGGTTTCTATTTCACCGATTAGGATCGCGTAATTGGCACAGGATGTGTCCGCGACCACCATCTAGCGATTCCGCCGATTCTGCGTGCTCGCTCGGCGGCTGGCTTCGTAGTCGTGTTCCAGTTCCTCCCCGCTGGGATTGCGGTAGACGCTCGCACGCTGCAGCAAGGCATCCAGCTCCATGGGCGTATCGTAGCCGAGCATCTCGCGTACCTGGGCCGTCGTCAATTGTCCGGCTCGGTAGCCTTCCACTGCGAGCGTCTCCAAAATGTGGCGAGAGACATCTCCCCACTGTTGTTGGAGCTGCTCTGCGACATCGCTAGGTAATTCGATGGTGACCTGCACGGCTTGCCTCTCCTCAATTATGGCTGGAATGGGGATACGGGTGCATGGAGTCATTTGTGCGGCCGCACCCTCGAACATCAGCATGAGCTGAGGTTGGGCGCGGCCGGCGAACCGAGGAACCGAACAACCGAATAACTGAAGAACCGCTTACTCGATCGGCGTCTCGGGATCGATGAACGGCCAGATCAGCGTGCCTGAGAGATAGACCGCCGCTAAAACGTAGAGAAAAATGTTCCAGTCCCGTCCGGTGGCTGCCAGAATGTATCCGCCTACGACGGGCGATACGAAACCGGCCAGGTTTCCCATCATGTTCATGGAGCCTGAGACCGTCCCCGCATATTTGCCGCCGATGTCCATGCAGGCGGCCCAGGAGGGCGGCATCGCCAGGTCGTTGCAGAAGCTGGCCATGCCCATGGAGAGCATGGTCCACTTGGGATCGTGAAACTGGATGGAGAGCGCGAGAAAAATTGCAGCGCCCAGGAATCCGGATGTTGCCAGGATGCGGCGGCTTTGAGCCAAACCGACTCGCCGCGCAAATCGCGCCGAGATGGAACCACAGATGAGCGCCCCCAATCCGCCAAAAAACAGTGGGAGAATGGCGTAGCGAGCGGCTTCCGCCGGCGCCAGTTTCCAGTGCTGCTGCAAATACGTGGGTAGCCAGGTGATGTTGAAATACCAAGGGAACGAGGAGCAGAAATATTGCAGCCACAGCAGCCAGATCGAGCGTGAGCGAAGCAGTTTCGCCCAGGGAACTTTGGCGTGGCCGGACGCGAGACGCTCCGATCCTTCTAGCAGTGCTAGCTCAGCGGCATTCACGGACGGGTGATCGCGCGGATTGTCACGATACCAGCGATAGAAGAAGCTTGCCCATACCACACCCAGCCCGCCAAACAGCACGAACGCCCAGTGCCAGTTCACGAAACGCAGGACCCACACCACAAGAACCGGCGTAAAGGCGCCGCCCCAGCGCGCAAAGGTCCACATGATGCCCTGCGCGCGCACGTGTTCCGACTTGGGCAGCCAGGTGGTGAACGCTTTAGTGAGATTCGGAAATCCGCCCGCCTCGCCCGCGCCGAAAAGGAATCGCGCTAGCCACATGGAAGCGAAATTCCACATGGCGCCCGTAATCGCGGTGAAAGCCGACCACCACAGCACGATCCGCAACAGAACTTTGCGGGGGCCGATCCAATCGCCCAGCCAACCGCTGGGAACCTCGAACAGCGCGTAGGAGAGCGCGAAGGCGCCGAAAATCTTGCCCATCTGGACGTCGGTGAATTTCAGATCGCGCGTGATTTCGGGCGCCGCCTGCGAGATGGCCACACGGTTGATGTAAGAAAGTATCGCAAGTGTTACGGCGTAGAAGATTACCCAATACCGGGCGTGCGTGGGGCGCTGGGTCATGAGTCCAACCCGGCGGCCAATTCACGGTCCATCCATGCCAGGTACGGTTCGGAGCCTTCCACTACCGGGATCGCGATGGCCTCCGGAAGCTCGTAGGAGTGCATCCGCTCCAGCTCGATGCGCAGTTGGTTGAACAGCGCGCGGCTGGATTTGATCACGAGCAGGACCTCGGCTTCCTCTTCGATCGCGCCCTTCCATCGATAGACGCTGCGGATGCCGGGGAGCACGTTCACGCAGGCCGCTAGTCGCTTTTCCACCAATCCGCGAGCGATCCGCGCCGCTTCTTCGGGTGAGGCGCAGGCGCTCAGGACAACAATCTTGTCGGTCATTTGAATTTTTTCAGCTTTCCCACTGGATCTTTTGGCAAAAGAGGATTATAAACAAATGTAAGGACTCATACCGCACGGAATGAAAAACGCTGTTCGGCGCACGGTTTTTTTGCTGGTGGTGGGCGTTATAGGAGTGTATGGCTACCTGGTGTTGCGAGGACCGCAGGGTATTCCGGCGCTGCGCGAGAAGTGGCGCGAGATCCGCACGCTCGAAGAAGACAACGCCAATCTGCAGCGCGAGAATCAATATCGGCGCGACCGTATTAAGAAGCTGGAGGAAAATCCCTCGGCGCAGGAGTTGGAGATTCGCAAGAAGCTGAAGCTGGTGCGCCCGGGTGAGACGAGCTTCATTCTTCCGGACCAGCCGAAGGCGGATCAAGCGAAACCGGATCAACCCAAACCGGAAGCTCTGCCTGAGCAGAAGTAATTTTTCAGGCACCGGGCACCGCATGATGATTCACTGGTCCTGAGCCGCGGCCCAATCCCGGATTGGTTCGAATCGCCTCGGTGATATATCGCTTGGCGTTGCGAATGGCAGCCGGAAGTTCAAGGCCAGCCGCTAGCGATGCCGTGATCGCGGCTGAATAAGTGCAGCCAGTGCCGTGGGTGTGACGCGTCTGGACGCGCGGCGCTGTAAATTCCGTCCATTCACCTGCGTAGAGAAGCACATCGATGGCGTCGCCCTCCAGGTGTCCTCCCTTCACCAGCACTGCTTGAGCACCCATTCCCAAGATTTTCTGCGCGGCAGCCCGCATGGAAGCGACATCGTCCACGGCTATGCCGGCCAGGATGGCGGCTTCCACCAGGTTGGGAGTAACCAGAAATGCGCGCGGCAGCAATTGGGTTTTCAAAATCTCGATGGCATCAGAGGCGAGCAGAGCCGCGCCGTGCTTGCTCACCAGTACGGGATCCACCACTAGTGGAAACTGGAAATCCGCGGCTATCTCGGCGACTGCTTGGATGATCTCGCGATTGCCGAGCGCTCCGGTTTTGGCGGCGGCAGGCGGAATATCGGTGATGACGGCGCGAATCTGTTCGACCACGAGGTCGGGAGGTATGCACTCAACGCGACTGACACCCACGGTGTTTTGGACGGTCAGGAGCGTGATGACGGCCTCGCCGTACACGCTGAACTGATGGAAGGTTTTGAGATCCGCCTGGATGCCCGCGCCGCCGCTGGGATCGGACCCAGCGATGGTGAGGGCAACGGGAACGACTACGCCCACTTCTTTCCCAGCGCGTCCAGATTCGCCCGCCCGAGATCTTCGGGCGTCATGGCGACCCGGAATTCCACGTGGGCGTTGAACGTCAGGAACCACGGCTCGGCAAACGTTGGGATCTCGGACGCGTCCTTGAGGTTGACCACTAGCGTGCCGCCACGATGGCCGTTGTGTTCGCAGAAATAAGCGGCTTCTGGTTTGATGGCTTCGAGAATCTTTTGGATTTTCTGTCCGGCTGATCCGTCCCGAACGGCCGAGTTGAATGGTTCGAGCGGGAATTGAAGGTGCATGAGCATGCGCATGGTTGATCTCCTAGTGGGAACGGCGATTGGCAAGTCTATCATGATCAGCGATAGACTGCGCAGCCACGCGCTTCGAGATGCGCGAGCCACTCTGGCGGCGCGAGCGTTCTCACCCATCGCAGATCGAGTTTATCTAGCCGAGGTAGCGTGGCGATGGCCGCGGGCAGGTGCGTCAGCGGGTTGCCGCGCAGATCGATCTGACGTAGCTCTCGCAACATTTCGATCGATTCCGGCAATGTTGTCAGGCGGTTGTTTCTAAGATGCAGTTCGCGCAAGTTGGCCAAGCGGCCGATCGAATCCGGCAACGTGGCCAGTTGGTTATCCGATGCACGAAGCTCAATCAGGTTTGCCATGCCGCAAACGCATTCTGGAAATATTTCGAAGGCATTCTCGCTGATGTTGAGGTAACGCAGTTTTGTGAGGCGAGCGAGAGAAGCGGGCAGCGAGGTTAACCGGTTGTCGTGCAGGTAGAGAAAATCAGTGAGTCCGTCGAGATCGGCCAGGGCATCGGGAATGGTCGTCAACTTGTTATGCCCGAGATCGAGCATGCGAAGTTTCCGCAGGCGGCCGATCTGATCGGAAACCTCGGACAGATCATTGTCGGCCAGCACCAGGGTTTCGAGCTCGGTTTGGTCCCAGACGGATTCTGGTACGTGGCCCAGGTGCTTTTTCCAGAGGTTCAGATCCGGCATACAGGCGATGCTAGCGCAATCGCCCGTCGTAACGTTCGTCATTGACCACAGCGGAGGCAGCGTACGCGCTAATGACGCCGCAGTTGTCCACATAGTTGTCTAAGATGTCCTAGCGGAAGGTTGCATAGGCGACCTCGTTACTGTATAGTGTGATAGAGAAGCAGTTCTGATCTATGGCGTATGAGAAGTTCGCAAGGACAAGCGTAAGGGTTGAGACACCCACGCTGTCATTGGTTCCGGACGGAAGAATTACAGTGAACGCCGCCGCTTGCAGACTCCTTGCAGGCGCAGGCGTGAAGGCCGTGGTGTTGCTGTGGGACGAATTAACTCACAGGATCGCTCTGAAGGCTGCGCCAAAGGGAGACAGAGACGCCTTCGCCATCTCGATAACTGGCCTTCACTCCGGGAGCTTGAGGGCCAAGTCATTCCTCACCTACATTGGGTGGAACGCCCCACGCAGGCAAACGCTACCTGCGACGTGGAGTGAATCGGAGAAAATGCTGGAGGCAATGCTGCCGCCCGCTTTCCTTAAGGCACGCCCTAGGCACGGGCCACAAACTAAGGGCACGTCACGGTAGCAGTCGCGAGTTTATATGGACGACAAGCGAAAGAGAGACTTGGAAGATGTCATGAGGACGGAATCCCGCCGCGGACGTCGCCCCGTTGATCTCGAGGCGAGAAAGAAGCGGGATGAACTTCTGAACGATATGCGTAAGCTACTGATGATTCGCGATGAGGAAGAGTTCTTGAACGCTACGCGTGCCGCCGGACTGCGCGACGGCTCGCAGGAGTTCGAGAAGGTTCTGCGGATTTGGCGCGAGTTTCGACCTTAGCTACTGCTTCATGAAGCGCGCGCGACTTGGCCTCCCGCTCAGAGGGAGGCAACTTTGAGAAGTGTTGCTCGAATATGTCGGCCAGTTGCTCAGCAGCTTGATCGAGGCGCTTATCGCGTTTCATCTCTATTTAGAGTCTACCTCAGCAGAGACGGGCCGGACAAATGTACTACGCGAGCTTCGCCCGACCCGGCCGTGGTCCCGCCCCAGGACAGAGATACTGAAGGTGAGGCTGTCATGACCACCGCAGAAATTGAGGCACTCTTTGCGCGGACGATCGCCGGCGATTACGAATCGGAGGATGCATGGGATGCCGTCCACGCATTGCGTATGAATGGCAGCCGGGAGATCTTCGAACACGCCGCGGCGTGGTGTGCGTCCGACGATCCGCTCAAGAGAGCGCGAGCCGCCAGCGTCCTGTGCCAGCTTCGACGCGGAACCATACCGAAGCATGAATTCTTGTTCCGTGATGAATCCTTCGTGCTGCTCACGAATATGCTGGAAAAGGAGCAGGACCCCATGGTTCTTGACCCCATCATCTCCGCGCTGGGCCACTTGGACAACGTATTGGCTGCGCCGTTTATCCTGCGCTATCAGGATTCTCCGCTCCCCCGCGTCCGCTACGCGGCGTGCTTCGCACTCGGCTGCTTTCCAAACGATGAGCGATCCATCGAAGGATTACTGAAGCTCACCTCCGATCCCGAAGATGCAATCCGCGATTGGGCGGTGTTTGGCCTCGGAGTGATGGGAGATGCCGACTCACCTGATATCCGCGAGGCGCTTCTTCGATGCCTGTCGGATAAGGATGAAGATGTTCGGGAGGAAGCCGCGGTTGGGCTGGGAAAACGCCGGGATCGACGCATGATCCCCGCGCTTCTCAAGATGCTGGAGGACGCCGACTTCAAGGTTCGAGTGGCAGAAGCTGCCGCCGCTCTATTAGGAATGGACAGAGAGCCACCGGAGTGGACGGCGGCGGACTACCGCGCCGCAATCGCGAAAATCGGGGAATGAGTATCCTGTCACCCTAATTTAGCGCGAACTTTTTCGCTCAACGCTTTCCCGTCCACCCGCTTGCCCGCCAGCTTCGCTTGCGTGGCTTTCATCACTACGCCCATTTGCTTGGCCGATGTCACGCCAGTCTCGGTCAGAGCCGCTGTGATGGCGGCGTCGATCTCGGCATCGGATGGCGCCGCGGGCATGTAGGATTCCACCAGCTTCAGCTCGGCTTCTTCTTTGTCGGCCAGCTCCGGACGGTCGCCCTTGCGGAACATTTCGGCGGCTTCGCGGCGCTGCTTGATCAGCGTGTTCAAGATCTGCAGCTCAGTGGCCTCATCCAGAGGCTTCATGGAATCGACTTCGTGCTTTTTGAGCGCGGTCTTGATCAGGCGGATGGCGTTGAGGCGCGCTTCGTCCTTGGCCCGCATGGCCGCCACCATGTCGGTTTGAATCCGTTCTAGTAAAGCCATCGTGTTTGGTATCCTTAGTGTTAATCCCTCTCATGTATATCAAGAAACAACGCTTACTGACACCCGGCCCCACGCCGCTGCTGCCCCAGGCCCTGCACGCGATGATGGGGTCCGACATTCATCACCGCACCGAGGACTTCCGCAAGGTTTACCGCGCCGTTCTGGCGGACCTGAAAGAAGTGATGGGCACGTCGAACGATGTGCTGGCGCTGGTTTCCTCCGGGACCGGCGCGATGGAAGCTTCGGTGGCGAATCTGTTCTCGCCGGGCGACCGCGTGATCGTGTGCACGGCCGGAAAATTCGGCGAGCGCTGGGCCGAGATCGCGAAGGCCTTCGGCTTGAACGCGCTGGTACTTGAAGAACCCTATGGCGGAGCGGTGAGCCCGCAACGCGTTGCCGATGCGCTAAAGGCGGAACCGAATGCGCGAGGCGTCTTCGTGCAGGCATCCGAGAGCTCCACCGGCGCCGCGCACGACGTACATGCCATGGGCGAAGCCATCAAGAAAACGGAAGCCATTTTCGTTGTAGATGCCATTACCGGGCTCGGCACAATGCCGCTGGATATCGATGGCTGGGGCCTGGATGTCGTAATTGGCGGATCGCAGAAAGCCTTCATGATTCCGCCCGGGCTCGCGTTTCTCTCAGTCAGTCCTAAGGCTTGGGCATTTGCTGAAACCTCCAAGCTGCCGCGCTACTACTTCAATCTAAAAAAGGAAAAGAAGAACGCGGCCAATGGCGAATCCAGTTGGACTCCGGCTGTTTCGTTGATCCTGGCGTTGGCGGAAGCTTTGAAATACGTCAAATCCATCGGAATGGACAAGCTGGTGGCGAACGCGCAAATGTTGGCACAGGCCACGCGCGCGGCCGTTACGGCGCTGGGGTTGGAGTTGTTTGTCCCGCACTCGCCAGGGGCCGCAGTAACCGCCGTGAAATCGCCGCAGGGGATGGATTCGAAAGTGATCGTGAAGGATTTCCGCAATCGTTTCGGCTCCATCATCGCCAACGGCCAGGGATCGATGCAGGGACAGATTTTCCGCATCGCACATCTGGGCTATTTCGACTTCCCGGATCTGTTCGCGGTGATTGCGGAACTCGAGATCATTCTGGCAGCCAACGGGGTTCCGGTGAAATTCGGCACCGGTGTCGCGGCAGTTCAGAATGTCTACGCCGAAGCGGCGCTGGCGAAAGAAACCGCGTCGGTTTAGTCGACTCATGCTAATTCTCATTGCAGAACCGCTGGATGCCGCGGCGGTGAAGCTTCTCCAGCAGCAGCCCGGGTGGGAAGTGGTGGTTTCGAATCCGAAAGAGTACACCCAGCATCTGGCGAATGCCGAAGCGTTGATTGTCCGCAGCGCAGTGATGGTGAACGCCGCGGTACTTTCGGCGGCGCCGAAACTGCGCGTGATCGGGCGCGCCGGCGTGGGCGTGGACAACATTGAGCTTCAAGCGGCCACGGCGGCCGGTGTATTGGTGATGAACACGCCGGGTGGGAATGCGGTCTCGGTGGCGGAGCATACCATTGCGCTGATGCTGTCGCTGGCGCGATCCATTCCACGGGCCGCGGCATCCACCAAGGCCGGCAAGTGGGAGAAACGGAAGTTCATGGGGACCGAGCTGCGCGGTAAAACGCTCGGCATTGTCGGCCTGGGCAGCATCGGACGCGAGGTGGTGAAACGCGCGGCCGCGTTCGAAATGAAAATTATGGCGAGCGACCCTTACGTCCATTCGCAGACCGCCAAAGACGTGGGCGTGGAACTGGTGTCGCTGCCCACACTCTACTCCGACAGCGACTACATTACGCTGCACACGGCTCTCACTCCCGAATCGAACCGTTTGCTTTCGCGCGACGCTTTCGCGAGGATGAAGAAAGGTGTCCGGATCATAAACTGCGCGCGCGGCGAACTGATCGACGAAGAAGCGCTCAACGAGGCGCTGGCGTCAGGCAAAGTAGGCGGCGCTGCGTTGGATGTCTTCGAGAAGGAGCCGCCGGAGCCTAGCGATCCGATCCTGGCCATGGACAACTTCATCGGTACACCGCACATCGGCGGGTCCACCGAGGAAGCGCAAGCCATTGTGGGAGTGCGGATCGCGGAGCAGATCGTCGAATATTTGCAGCAAGGCGTAGCGTCGAACGCGGTGAATATGCCCGCGCTGACGCCGGAACAATACCGGACGCTGGGCCCCTATAGCCAACTGGCGGAACGGTTGGGCAAGTTTGCTTCGAATATCTCCACCGGAAATCCGAAGACTGTACGGATGCTGTATTTCGGAAAGATCGCGGAGCTGAACACGCACCTGGTTCGCAATTCGGGATTGGCGGGGGTGCTGCAGCGCTCAATGGCGGGGAAAGCCAATTCCATAAATGCCATGCAAATCGCCGGGGACCGCGGTTTGACGGTAGCGGAACGTCATGACAAGCGGACCGCGCACGTCGATTCGGTCCGGCTGGAACTTGAAACGGATACCGGCGTCACGGCGGTGGAGGGTGCGGTGGTGTTGGATCAACCGCGCCTGATCCAGGTGGACGGCATTTATTGCGAAGCGCCGCTGGATGGCAATCTGGTTTTCCTGAAGAACGAAGACGTGCCGGGCGTGATTGGATTTCTGGGCGGCGCGTTGGGCAAGAATGGCATCAATATCGCAACGTTTTCCTTGGGACGCAGGCATGCGGGAGCGGATGCGGTTTCCGTGATCCAGACCGATCAGCCGGTGCCGGAGAATGTGCTAACGGAACTGTTAAAGAATCCGGCGGTGAAGCTAGCGCGGTCCGTGAAGTTTACCAACTAAACCGAAGTCAGCACGAGGGCGGTCCCTCAGACTGCCTGATAGAAAAACGTATCATTCTGCCTAACCGCCCCTGAATCCGTCCGTCCTATAATCAGATAGTCTATGGGAACGGAAAAACCAAAGGCGGATCTTCTGCCTGGCACGCTGGACATGATGGTCCTCAAAATACTGACCCGGGGCCATTTGCATGGTTATGCCATTGCACAACTGATTCAACAATTGTCCGACGATCTGCTGCGGGTGGAGGAAGGCTCTCTCTACCCGGCTCTCCAGCGGCTGGAACTCAATGGCTGGATTGAAGGGGAGTGGGGTCAGTCGGCCAGTAATCGCCGGGCTCGCTTCTATAAGCTTACGCCGGACGGCCGGAAGCATCTCCACTCGGAGGCCACGCGCTACCAGCAAGTGACTGGGGCAGTTGCCCGCATCATGGGATTCGCTTCATGACATTCAGCACTCGTTGGAAGCGCCTCCGGCTGCGTCTGCGGTATTTGGCACGGCACGGCGAGCGGCAGCGATTGCTGCGTGAGGAAATGGATTTCCATATCCAATCGATGGCCGAGGAACTGGTCGCGAGTGGTATGCCGGAGCCGGAAGCGCGTGCGGCGGCACGCAGAAAGTTTGGCAATATGACACGAAATTCAGAAGAAGCCCGCTCCATATGGATTGCCCGCTGGATGAGCGATCTGGCCCAGGATCTGCGTCACGCGTTTCGCGGGATGCGGCGCGACGCCGGCTTCACCACGTTTGTGATTCTCATCGCCGGCCTGGGCATCGGCGCCAGTGCGACGGTATTCAGCGTGGTGAATGCTTTGCTGCTGCGTCCACTGCCATTCCGCGATCCCGAGCGTCTGGTGTGGATTGCGAACGTGGAATGGAGTATGCAAGTGAGCCAGTATCTGGATTTTCGGGAGCGGAACAAATCATTCTCCGATCTGGCTGGGTCCACGGGTTATGGCGTGGGTGACATCGAATTAACGGGAACCGGCGAGCCGGAGCGCTTGACGAGCGCTCCCGTTACCCAGAACTTCTTCACGTTGCTGGGTGTGCAACCGATGATCGGAAGATCGTTCACCGTCGAGGAGTGTCGCGGGAGATCCGACACTCCACCGGCCGCTTTGTTGAGTTACGGCTTTTGGCAGAGGCGGTTTGCCGCAGACCGGGGAGTGGTTGGACGGAAGCTGACGCTGGACAGTAAGCCAGTAATGGTGGTGGGTGTATTGCCGGCGTCCTTCGATTTCGCGAGCGTTTTTGCGTCCGGCACTCCGGTGGATGTATTCATTCCGTATCCCCTGACTGAGGAAAACAACGGGCATGGAAATACTATGCAGGCAATCGGCAGGCTGCGGCCTGGCGCCACGGCCGCGAGCGCTCAGGCTGAGTTCACGGTGCTGGCAAAACAGCTCGAAATCCAGCATCCGGAACGAAACCCGGTCAAGCCGAGGCTGACTCCACTGCAGCGGCACGTGAACGGACGAGTGAGTCCGGCCCTGATGGTGCTGGCCTGTGCGGTTGGAGTGGTGATGTTGATTGTGTGCGCGAATCTTTCGAATCTGCAATTGGCGCGGCTGGGGACGCGGCAAAAGGAAATGGCGATGCGGGCGGCACTGGGCGCGGGGCGTCTGCGGTTGTTGCGTCAAATGCTTACCGAAAGCGTCGCGCTCTCCTGCTGCGGCGCGGCGCTGGGCCTGATTCTCGTGATTGCCGGCACGCGCGCGATCGCTCATCTGGATGCATTCAATATTCCGCTGCTCGCAAGCGTACGGCTGGACGGAGACGCGCTTGCTTTCACGCTACTGGCTGCGGTGCTCACCGGCGTACTCTTTGGCTTGCTGCCGGCCCTGCAAGTCCGGTCGTTCGCGGTCGGGGAAATGCTGAAAGATGGCAGCCGCGGGTCGAGCGGTGGAAAGAGGCACGCCTGGGTCCGCAACGGGCTGGTAGTTTCCGAGATCGCGTTTGCCTGCACTTTACTGGTTGGCGCGGGATTGCTGTTGCGGAGCTTTCTGCGCGTTCTGGATGTAGATCCGGGATTTCAACCGGAAGGGGTGGCTACACTCCGGGTAGACCCGAGTTTTTTGTTTTCGGGTTTGGCGCAGCAGAACTCCTACCTCGATGAGGTGCTGCGACGGACGCGCTCGCTCCCAGGCATGCGGGCAGCCGGTCTCACCGACGTTCTGCCCCTCGAAGGCGACCGGTCGTGGCAGGTCTCCGGGAAGGGACAGGTTTACCCGAAGGACCGGCATCCCGAGGCATACATCCGGGTGGTGAGCGATGGATACTTCGAGTCAGTCGGGATCCGTTTGCAGGCTGGAAGAAAATTCACGGAGAGGGATCGCGCATCGAGCGAACCGGTTGCGATGGTCAATGAGACCCTGGCTCGCACCCTCTGGCCGGGCCAGGATGCGGTTGGGAAGGTGGTGACGCAGGATGGAGGCCGGCGAGTGGTGGGAGTAGTTGGTGATGTCCGGCATGAGGCTCTGGAGAAGGCGGGCGATTCCGAAATGTATCTGCCGATGCGGCAAACGTTCGACTATCCCGCCATGAACTTGGTTGTACGGACGGTGCTTCCTCCGGATCGGCTGGCGCCGGCGATTCGAGCGGCTCTCAGACCGATCGATTCGAATTTGCCGGTACGCGAGTTTACAACGCTTGAGGAACTGGTGGACAAGGCGGTGTCACCGCGACGGTTTCTGGTGCTGCTGTTGGCTGGATTCGCCACCTTCGCTTTGATACTCGCCTCACTCGGGATCTACGCCGTGATTTCCTATTCAGTAAGTCAGCGGGTGCAGGAGATCGGAATTCGAATGGCGCTGGGAGCATCCGCGGCCCGTCTGCAGAGCCGTATTCTTCTGCACACGCTTGGATTGGCTGCCCTCGGCCTCACGCTCGGAATGGCAGCTTCGCGAGCTCTGACGGTAATGCTCAAGAGCTTTTTATTTGGTGTTACCGCCGGCGATCCGGTTACATTTATCGGGATAGGAGCGCTGCTGATTGCGGTGGCTGCTCTCGCCGGCTATTTTCCCGCTCGTAGAGCTTCGCGAATCGATCCGATGGTGGCATTGCGGGCGAGTTGATCGCCACAACTCACAATATCAGGCACTTCCAGAGGATTGAGGGCAGCCAGACCAACCCGTCAACAAAGGTTTGACCTGGGTTAACGCCGGAGCCGGGTCACCCAACCATCGGTACTGATTCTCCTTCGTAAACATTGGGTTACGCAAAATTTTTTATTTACCTATCGGCTGAGCGTGTGATACGATAAAGTAGCTTCATGGATTGCATCCGGAAGCTGTCTTGCCAAATCCCCTAACACGGAGTATCGACACGCCAGAATGAGCTTCACAGTTTTCCTCGGAAATTTGCCTGTCTGGGTTACCAAGGACGATATCAAGTCCTGGCTCAACGCAGAAAACCTTGTATACGACGACGTAAAAGTAATTCGCAATCCCGAGACGCAGGAATCGAAGGGATTCGCGTTCATCGATACTCCGAACGCGGAAGAGATGAACTCCATCATCCGCCGCTTTGATCGTGCGCCACTGGAAGACCGGTTGTTGCGTGCCAATCAAGCTCAGCCGCCCAAATCAAAGGGTCCTGGAGTCGGCCCCCCTGGCCCGGTGAATCGAGCTCCAACCGGTCCACGGCGGGAGCGTGGTGGCCGGAAGCACAAACGCCCAGGTAACCAGAACGGACCGCAGGGCCCCGCCAGCGCATTCGCCGAAGAACTCGCCAAGGCTCTCTAACCTCCTTCTCCCTCCGCCTTCCCGGCTGGCTGTACTTTTTCCACTTAGTCTGTAACTTCCCACCCATCAGTGCTATACTCGATGGCACACATTTGTAACCTAATTTCATCTTGCGGCGTACTAACAGAATCCGCTCGGTGGGGGGTGGTGTAAGTGAATAGCGTGCTGGTTATCCGCGTCCTCTTTATCCTGCTGCTGGCAGGGTGCGCCTGGTACTTGCGCCCTTTTGATCTTCCGGAGTATTTTGCTGCAGCCGCCGGCCTGGCTTTTGGAATAGTTATCGTTTTGTTCGAAATCCAGGTTCGGAAAACTACACTGAAGCGCCTGTTCGGCGCGGCCTTTGGATCGCTTCTTGGAATCATAGGAGCTTTTCTGATCTCGCTGATCCTGGGCCGGGCCATTCCGGGCAATTCGTCCACGCTCGCCTTTGTGGAACTCTTAGTACTGCTTTGGATGGGCTACGTGGGCTTGGCCGTAGGGGCGAGCAAAGGCGAGATGCTCAACCTGGGCGCCCTGGGCGGATTGTTCGGCGGCGAACAGACTTCCAGCCAATCCTTCAAGATTCTGGATACCAGTGTCATCATCGATGGCCGGATCGCGGACATCGTGGAAACTGGTTTTCTGGATGGGACGCTGGTGATCCCGCAATTCGTGCTCCGGGAACTTCAATTGGTGGCCGACTCGGCTGATTCCCTGAAGCGCAATCGGGGGCGCCGCGGCCTGGACGTCCTGCAGCGGGTGCAGAAGATGACCCAGCTCAACATCCAGATCCTGGAGGACGATTTCCCCAATGTTCACGAAGTGGACATGAAGCTGATCGAACTGGCCAAGGTTTATAACTGTAAGATTGTGACCAATGATTTCAACTTGAACAAAGTGGCGCAACTGCATGGCGTGGAAGTTTTGAATATCAACGAGCTGGCTAATGCGCTGAAACCGGTGGTGCTGCCCGGTGAAATCATGCGTGTCTTTATCCTCAAAGAAGGCAAAGAGTATAACCAGGGCGTGGCGTATCTGGACGACGGGACCATGGTGGTGGTGGACAATGCCAAGAAGATGATCTCGCGAACCATCGACATCGCCGTCACCAGCGTGCTGCAGACCACCGCCGGTAAAATGATTTTTGGAAGGTTTGACGAGCGTGTGCACACAGTTCATGACAAAAGTCATTCGGATCGGCACGGCAGCGGGCAGCGGGATCAATCCACGGGAACGCACACCGCGGAAGCTCGCGGATCGGGTGTCGGAGCCGGTTAAAGAGCGCTGAAATGAACGTTTCTGTAATCCTTCCAGCCGCTGGCCTTGGAACCCGCATGGGACGCAGTGTCCCGGAAAAGGCCGGCACCAGCCGCAAGCAGTTCATGCTGCTGGACGGCTCGCCCATACTTCTGCATACCATCCGGAAGTTCGCTTCGTCGTCCGCGGTGAAGGAGATCGTGGTGGCTTTGCGAGCTGAAGACTTGGAATGGGTGAGAGATCTGCTGGGGAAGGAAAATTTCGGTAAGCCGGTGCGGTTGGTGGAAGGCGGTGACAGCCGGCAGGAATCCGTCGAGCATGCCCTGGCAACGCTCCCTGAAGACACGGACCTGGTGGCGGTGCACGATGCGGTGCGCCCATTCATTGAGCTCTCTACTCTCGCCAGCGTGTTCGCGGAAGCGGCGGAGTGCGGAGGCGCCATCGTCGGCATTGTCCCGGTGGACACCGTGAAACAGGTCCACAAGAACAAAATCCGGCAGACCATACCGCGCGAACGGCTGGTGCTGGCGCAGACGCCGCAGGTTTTCCGCTTCAATTTATTGAAGCAGGCGTTTCAAAAGGCGCGTGAAGACGGGTTTGCGGGCACCGATGAATCGAGCCTGGTGGAGCGGCTGGATCAAGTGGAAGTCAGCGTGATTCCGGGAAGCGACCGCAATATCAAGATCACCAAGCTTTCCGACATGGATCTCGCCAAGCTATTTCTGGCCGAGGAGCTGGCCCCTCGGGAATCGTCTTGAGCGATCCTGACTTGACCCACTTTCGTGTCGGCCAGGGTTGGGACGTTCATCGCATCGTCGCAGGCAGGGCCTTGATTCTGGGCGGCATCGCGATTCCGTCCGAATTCGGCTTGGAAGGACACTCCGATGCCGACGTTCTTTCGCACGCCATCACCGACGCATTGTTGGGAGCGGCCGCGCTGGGCGATATCGGGATGCACTTTCCCGACACCGACCCGCGCTGGAAAGGTGCGGATAGCCTCAAGTTTCTGCGGCACGCCCGAGATCTCGCGGCCGAAAAAGGCTATTCCATCGTGAACGTAGACTCCACGGTGA
>Ga0187851_10002428_pt1 | contig 16517 bp, 20 predicted proteins | sample June2016WEW_6_10_FD_132997 | JGI IMG/M metagenome (GOLD analysis project Ga0187851, IMG submission 132997) | Peatland microbial communities from SPRUCE experiment site at the Marcell Experimental Forest, Minnesota, USA - June2016WEW_6_10 | ecosystem: Environmental > Terrestrial > Soil >...
AACATTATTAGATTCCTGTTGTTTTAGTTACACAAAGAGGTGAGAACATGACCACGCTGTAAGTGGTTAGATGTCTCGTAAAAAGGAGAAAGGAACCGGAAAGAAGAAAGGAGGAAAGCACTTCCTCGTCAGAACAGAAAAACACAACAGAAAAAGGATGAAGCATCTTGAAGCCTATTGGCGAAGATGGCGTAAATTACATCCTGAATTAAACGATGCTGGTAAATCCAGCCTGATACTTAGATTTATTCAAATAATTTATTTATCTTTTCTTTGCATTCCTTCTTTTTTGTAGAATATTCTTTTTTGTCTATGCCTATGAAATCCAATAGAGTCTCACTTTTGTCTAAATACTCCAACAATATATCTATACTCTTTCTAGGCTCAATTTTATATTTTGTTATTAATTCCTTAATTTTGCTTAGATCAATATTACCATAAAATAACAGGCTTATAACATCCACTACATCTTTCCTTACCTTTGTTTCGTCGCTCCTGAAATATCCTGAAAGTTTAAGTATTAGCAATACATTTCTCTCAACTACTTTTATACCATCTATAAGCTCGTAGTTTTTAAGTATAAAACTTATGGGAACAAGAAGCTCCTTTTCGGAGAATTCGCTCAGAAAAATATCGATGTAAATGTTATCCATTATTGAGTATTTAATTTTTGTATTTTCATATTGGTTTATTCCGAATTTCCTGAAATATTCTAATTTATCGTATTGTATTGCTATGTCGACATCTAAGCTTTCCTGCTGCTTTGTGTAATAGTATACCGCCCATCCGCCAATTAGTACAAAATCAAGCTCTTTTGCCAGCTTATGCAGCACATTGAAGCTGTCTTTTGTTTTCTCTTTATTCCAGAATAGCTTTGCCATAGGTATCATTTATTCTCTTTTTTAATCTTTTTAAGAATTCATAAGAATACCATTCTGTTGTATTCCATAAATCCACATAAAGCTGAGGAATTGAAACGGTATCATGCTCAAGTTTATGGGAGTTTATTTTCTCTTCCAATATTTTATCTGGTTTTAATACAAATAAATTGTAATCGTTTGCCCTTTCAGATAACTTTCTTTCTGGAAACCTTTTCTTTATTTCCATTAAAGAGTCTTCCGCAGCATAAACATAGACACCGCTATAATCGGAAACATCGTTGCCGAACAGGTTCTTGTACCCAGAGCAGCAGGTATACGCTATTTCATTTGGCATTTTCTTTTCAATTTGTTCTGCGTTTTTAACAGGGACATATGTTCTGTATATGATATCTTTATCCATGTTCCTATTTACTGCCCAAAAGGCAAGTAATTTGTCGAAATTTATAATATCAAAATGCCTTAAATACATTTTTACTGCGCCGCTTCTTTTTAATGGCATTATGGCAAAGCTTACAGTATTTGGAGATATGCCTAATTCTTTTGCGATTTCCCTAACTACAAATTTTGATTTTTTATTTGATAATGCCGTTTGAAGTATGTCACGATAAACCAATTCTATTTTCTTCATATACTCGTCCTATGATGCATATCAATAATTTATATATCATCCTATTATCATAGGATAATATAAATATATAAATATTTGCTTTTAGGACAATATACACAGAGCCCGCAAGCGAGTTGTGAACATTCCGTTACTAAAGCCTAACGTTATGTAAGCTTCTTCTCCACTTTTTATGTTTTTTAATGATAATTAGACGTAAGTAACTTCAAAAGATACTTATATATATTTCCTAAACTGAAATTATAATGTGATAATGTGGAACAAAATAAACTTAAAAGAAAAGCCGCAAGGATGATTCACCAGAACTTTGCAAGATTATTACGCTTAAGTGTATATCCTAATGGGAGCGAATTTCCAACAATAACAATATTACTTAAGCCAGTTGACCCAATTAGAGGAAATACTTTATTGACATTTGATGAACATGGATTGCACATAGATGGATATGATATGAGAGATAAACATTTATCCATCAGCTTAAATGGTTTGGCAGTTCTTAGTACCCGTATAGAATTATCTAGAATGTTAAGGCATGAAAGTCTAAAATCAAATTTTGAAATAGATATCCCAAGAGTACATGAAAGGTTACAAACTTTGAAAAAAAATATATTAGTTGATCCAGATATCTGCAGAATATTAGGACCATATGTTTATATTAAAATATAGTTTATTACCAACTTTTATTGTTTTAATTGAAGATTAGACGATAGTAACAACAAAGGATAAGTATATATATTTCCAGAGTAAAATGATTATTGATAAAATGGTAGATATAACAAGAAGAACTTTGCTGAAAAGTGGATCGGTAGTAGTTGCTGGAAGCGCACTATTTTTTTGTCTACGCACACCTGCAAGTAACTATCTAAAAAGTGTACAAAAAGAATCAGAAACAATTGATAGAGATGTTTCTTTTGCATGCTACGAAGGCACAAACGATGAAACCCTGATAAGTTTAAGCTCAAGTAAATTTAGTGAAGTGAAGGAGGCATTAGCCAAAAGAAAGTTTAATTTACCAGAAGAAGCTCAATTAAATCTTAGTAAAGATAATAATGCCTCTGTTTTGGAATATTTGTCGGAAAGAAAAGATTTGACAGCGAAGGCAGCAGACAGCATAATGGATAATCATAGCAGTTATGAACAAATTAATAGCAATATTATACTAAACAACATAGCAGCAAAAATATCTACTTCGAAAATAGATATAATGATTCAGTTAGTAGAGATGTCAACACATAAAGAATCAGTATTAATAACAATAGCAAGAAGGGACGACACTCCAAAAGATATACTTGATTACTTGGCTAAAAGTCCTAATTCGGAAGTGGCCAACACAGCAGAGAAAAATCTAGAGAAGCAATAATATAGCTTCTTCTCCACTTTTTGTTATTTTTAATGAAAATTAGACGAGAGTAACTTCAAAAGATAAGTATTTATATTTAGAAATTCATAGGTTTCATGTGAATAAAATGAATACAAATAAAGACAGTAATTCAGGAGGATATACCATTTTGAAATTTTTAGCAACGGCAACAGCACTTTCATGGCTTAGAGATAACAATTTTTTACAGGATTATAAACCTGCAGCAATAAATATACTTAGGAGAGCTGTAGACAATGCAAGTAGTGTAGGACATGTTTTTAACATTGCCAGCGCCAATGTTTCAAATGTTTTTGGGCGATTCGAAAACTTTGCAGAACGATTTACAAATACGGATTTTTACAACAAGGCTTTAACTTCGATTGGACTTAACCAGTATCGAAATGCAGATTCTGCTACTCATGCAGTGCTTGTTTTTGGGACTATTGCAAGCATAGCTGTTGTTGGGGCATTTACTTTGAATTCGTATAGGTTTCACCTAATGAATAGTGCCCAAAAATTTAGGAGTAAACAACATAAATCTGCATCTTTGTTGAGAAGACAACCAAATCGTTAAGGCTTTAATCTTATTTTACGATAGGTAATTATGGAAATAATACACAGCAATGGCAGATTCTACATTAAAACAGGTAATGGAGAGGCAGAGCTCTTGTACAATAAAATAAACAGCAATGCAATTTCCATATACCATACATTTGTACCTGATAAGGGGAGAGGCAAAGGAATTGCGGAAATGCTTGCAAAGGCTGCCTTTGAATTCGCAATAAAAGAAAAATTTAAAGTAAGGCCGGATTGCCCCTACATACCACACTTTCTTGAAAAGAATCCTGAATACAAAAAATATATTGTCTAGGTATTTTTATGCAGGAATCTTTCGAAACAAAAAATCTAGTAATAAAAAACGCCTCTTCAGAGCTTGGCATAGATAATTTACTAGATGAATTGAGAAAAATCAACAGCAACAAATCAGTAATACAAATATTCGATACCAATTCAGTAATCAACAGAACACATTTGATAGCAGCCTACGTCAATACAATTACTGCATTCAAAAATAAAACAAATAAGACAAAAACAAAAAGTATTGAAATGCTTCTTTTTGCTGCGATGACAGACCAGATAGCAAACGCAATAGAAGTTTCAGGAGCAAAGGATAATTCAAATTTCATAATATTCTCCAATACCATGCAAAATCTTAACAAAGCAAAAAAGTTTGTTAAGATAGGTACTGATTTTAATGCATCAAAGGATGAGATCCAAAAGGCGTCAAGAATTCTTGGCATCGGATTCAAGAAAAATGACAGGAGAGCAATCAACCTCAAGATACTGGAAAAAATGGCGCTTTCAAGGCTGGGTTCGGATTGACCAAAAATCAGCATTTGTCAATAAATAATTGATATATCAATTAATAAGCTAAAAAAACGAACATTATTTAAACATATCGCCACATAATATTATATCATGGAGCGCATAGTCATCAAGTTCGTAGAGCGTCCTAACCTTAATGATCAGGAAAAGATGATAAAATGGTTCTGCGAGGTATTCGGATTGTCGAGCGAGGAGAATCCAGATTCAATAGAAGAGCAGATACTCAGGAGTTTTATAGATGCAGCTTACAAAAATGAAGGATTAGGCAGCTCTGAGCTCAATCTCGATACTGAGCTTGCCAGAAGCACAGTAATATACCATTTGAACAGGTTCATAGATGCAGGATTGCTTGTAAAAAAGGGCAGAAAATACTATTTCAGGGCATCTGAGATGTCAAAGGCAATAGAGGAAATAGAATACGACATAAACAGGGAAATGCAGAGAATGCTTGACACAGCAAAGGAATTCGACAAACTAATGGAGCTTTCCATGAAGAAGAATTCGAAGAAAATTAAAGGTGGTACAAATACCAAAGGAGAACTCCAAAAATGAAGAAGAGCCAATTCAAGAATCAAAGGAAGAAAATGCAATTGAAAAGCAAGAGAAGGAAGAGCAGAACTATGCAGAATTAAGAGAGCAATTGCTCAGGCTTGCGGCCGAATTCGATAACTACAAGAAAAAGGCAAAAAAGGACATAGAATACTCGGAAAAGCTTGGGAAGGCATCGCTCATGAAGAGTCTGCTGCCAATAATTGATGAATTCGAGCTTGCCATGCTTGCGATTAACGATTCTAAGGACAAAAACGTTGGAAAGGGCATAGAAATGCTATATTCAAATTTGATTGGTACACTCAAGAAAGACGGATTAAGCGAGATTGATGCAAGTGGAATATTCGACCCTTACAGGCAGGAGATAATCATGACAAAAGAAAGCGAAGAGAAAGAGGGAACAATACTAGAAGTCGTGAAGAAAGGCTACATGTTTGGGGACAAACTGCTAAGGCCTGCATCTGTCATAATAGCAAAAAAAGAAGAAAAAAATGAAAATAAAGAGGAAAAAACTGAATAATATTTAATGGTGAGAAGATGAAAATAATTGGAATAGATCTAGGAACATCAAATTCTGCAGCGGCGATACTGGAAGGCACAAGGCCTGTGATAATACCAAGCCTTGAAGGAATTTCCTTGTACGGAAAGGCATTCCCGAGCTATGTTGCATTTACAAAGGACGGCCAGCGATTAGTAGGAGAGCCAGCAAGAAGGCAGGCTGTAGCAAACCCAGAAGGCACAGTAACAGCATTCAAGAGAAAGATGGGAACCGATTACAAGTACAAGATATTCGGAAAGGAATACACACCTCAAGAGCTTTCTGCTATGATATTGCAGAAGATAAAGCACGATGTTGAAGCTTATCTTGGAGAGGAAGTCAAAAAGGCAGTAATAACAGTGCCAGCATATTTCAACGACAATCAAAGACAGGCGACAAAAGATGCAGGTGAAATTGCAGGTTTGGAAGTACTAAGGCTTGTTAATGAGCCAACGGCAGCTGCACTTGCATATGGATTGAACAAATCAGACAGGGAAATGAAAATATTGGTATATGACTTCGGAGGAGGAACCCTTGACGTTACAATCATGGAATTCGGAAAGGGTGTTTTTGAGGTAAAGTCAACAAATGGAGACACTCAATTAGGAGGAACAGATATGGACAATGTAATAGTTGACTTCCTTGTTGGTGAGTTCAAGAAAACAAGCAGCATCGACATTACAAAGAATCCCCAGGCAATGCAAAGATTGAGGGAAGCAGGAGAAAAGGCAAAGATAGAATTGTCAACTTCATTGAACACTGACATTAATTTGCCGTTCTTTGCACAGGATGCAAGTGGTGCTCCGGTAAATTTCACTTATACATTTACCCGTGCAAAACTAGAGAGCCTTGTAATGCCCATAATAGAGAAGACAGGAAAACCAGTAAAACAAGCGTTGCAGGATGCAAAATTGACATCGGCAGATATAGACAAGATAATCCTCATAGGAGGACCCACAAGAATGCCTGCAGTGCAAACATTCATAGAGCAATTGTTAGACAAAAGAGTCGAGCATGGAGTAGATCCCATGGAAGCTGTTGCATTAGGAGCGGCAGTCCAAGCAGGAGTATTAACTGGAGATGTAAAGGACTTGGTGCTTCTTGACGTAACGCCATTGTCACTAAGCATTGAAACATACGGAGGAGTTGCAACAAAATTGATAGAAAGAAATACAACAATCCCAATAAAGAAAACACAAACGTTCACAACAGCTGAAGACAACCAAACACAGGTGGATGTCCACATAGTGCAGGGAGAGCGAACGCTTGCGAAGGACAACGTAGATTTAGGACGATTCCAGTTAACGGGATTGCCTCCATCAAGAAGGGGAGTTCCTCAAATAGAGGTAACATTCGACATAGATTCAAATGGAATACTGCATGTTACTGCAAAGGACAAGGCAACAGGAAAGGCGCAGAGCATGGACATTGTTGCACCTCACAAGATGAGCAAGGATGAAATAGAAAAAATGGCAGAAGATGCAAAGTCTCACGAAGAGGAAGACAAGAAAATAAGGGAAAATATAGAAACAAAAAACAGTGCAGAATCGTTGGTATATACAACAGAAAGATCACTTGAAGAATTCAAGGACAAAATTCCAAACGACATAAAAGAAAAAGTAGAAAGCGCAAAGAAAGAATTGGAAGAAGCACTGAAAGGCGATGATTACAGCAAGATAAAGGAAAAAAGCAACGATCTGCAAAAGACTTTAGAAGAAATAGGCGCTAGCATGTACAAGGGCACTGGTCCAGAGGACCAGCAAAGTCAAGGTCCTAATGACGGACCAAATGGCTCTGGCGCAACAGCAGATGCAGACTACAAGGTTCAATAATAAGCATGATGCAAAATGGCAAAAGACTACTATGAAGTATTGGGCATAGGCAAAAAAGCAAGCACAGATGAAATAAAGAATGCCTATAGAGGGCTTGCACTTAGGTATCATCCCGACAAGAACAAGGAAAAAGGCAGTGAAGAGAAGTTCAAGGAAATCAATGAAGCCTATGCAGTGCTCAGCGACCCGGAAAAAAGAAAGCAGTATGATTCATTTGGACCGGAAGGATTCAGCCAGCATTATACAACAGAGGATATATTCAGGAATGTGGACTTCGAAAGCGTATTCAGGAACATGGGCTTTGACATGGGAAATTTTGGAGGAGATGACTTCTTCGAAAGCATGTTCGGGTTCAATCCAAGAGGAAATGTAGGCAATGATATACTTGCAAGAGTGCAGATAAGCCTTCAGGAAGCGGCACATGGAAGTACACAGTCGTTGAGCATAAGGCACATAAAGGTTTGCGACAGGTGCAAGGGCAATGGAGCAGAGCCTGGAACAAAAATAGTAAAGTGCGATATGTGCAATGGTACAGGACAGATGAGGAACACTCAAAGAACACCATTTGGAGTCATACAAACAATAGGCACATGCACAAAATGCAGAGGCAGCGGAAGATCATTCGAAAAGGCATGCAAAAAATGCAATGGCTCTGGAGCAATGCATGCAGAAGACAAAGTAGAAGTGACAATTCCAAAGGGAATTGCCACAGGAACACGGCTAAGACTTCAGGGAATGGGAGACTACGGCAACGGAGAGCCTGGAGATCTTTACATTGATGTTGAGGTAAAGGAAGACAGGACTTTCAAGAGAGTTGGCGATGACATTTACACTGAATTGCATGTGCCGTTACATGTCGCGCTTCTTGGAGGAGAGGCATCGGCGCACACGATAAAAGGAGACAAGAAAATAAGCATAGAAGAGGGAACACAAAACAGCAGCAAAATAACACTTAAGGGAGAGGGAATGCCGCATTTCAGAGGCTCAGGACATGGAGATGAAATAGTAAACATAATAGTTGACATTCCAAAAAAGCTAACAAACGAGCAGAAAGAGCTTGTAAGAAAGCTGGCGAATTTGAACCCAGACGATGACAAAAAGAAAAGATTTGGAATATTCTAATCCTTCCTAAGATGATTCCCATTACTATTTTCAAGTGAGTTTATTAGCTCTGCAACTAAATGCAATCTATGCCTTACTTCAGGCGATTCATTAATGCCATGCATAGCAGGACTTATTACCAATTCTTGTACAACTCTAGTTGAATCGGTATTGCTGCTGTTCAATGCGCTTTTTACAATCTTACATACCATTATATCCAAACTTGCGTCTTTACTCTCTTCAAGTACTTTAAATAGAAGTTCACCGACTTTTGATCTTACGCTTTCAAGTTCACCAAAAATTTTCTTTTCTTTTTCCTCGACACTCTTCACGCCCCTACTTGCAAGCCAACCATTATGAGCTTCTTTTATTTTTGATTCTTTTTCTTTTGCCCTCAATAGGTCTTTATAAATTTTAGATTTACTTCTAAATAGAATAACCGCAAGTTTATCACCCAAACTTAAAGGTTTTGGCGCTCCAGTTATTGGATCGTGGAGATTTATGCCCAGTTTTTCATCCACGACTTTCATCATTGCTATTGTCTGTTCCTTATCTATTTTACGAAAGAGGCTTTTGTAATCCATCATGAGCGTATTCGTTAATCTTTTTAACACATCGCCCCTTAGCTCTTCATCACCGTCTATAAGTAATTTTTTTAAGTATTTGGAACCTAAATCAGACCACAAATCAATTTCTGAATTGAAAATAGTGAAAATCATACCTGTTGCATGTTCTCTGCAGCCTAAACTTTTATCTAATGCCATGTCTGCAATAGCTGAGTATACTTCTTCGTTGTGTATTTTTATGCGTTCATAATTTATGTTGTTAAAGACAATAAGCACTGCATCTGGTCTATCTCTTCTAGTATACTCCAATTTTCCAATCTCGGTCTTTAATTGCTCTGCCATAATTTCAGGTTTAGGCTCTTTGAATCTTTCCGCCAGTATTCTGTTTATGATTTTTATTTGTTGGTCTTCTATTGTCTGATATTGCGATGTTTTCTTTTTTGCCGTAATTTTAAAATCAGAACTAGATTGTGTTTCCCTTAATGGTGTTGCTGCAGATATGCTACTGTGCATTATAAAACCTACCCTAATTCGTCAAGAGATATTGTGTATTATTAGATATTTATACTTTTAAAATGAGAAAAAGCATTTAGAAAGTAATAAATATTACCAAAGTCATATTTAGTTATCAGTTCATTTGTGATAAAATGGAGCATAGTAGAAATTGCAGAAATCCAATTAAACGCAGGCATATTGGAAAAGATAATATAAGAACAGAAACAATGCCAGAACGTGGTTTAGGAGTTTTTGTTAGAATAAAAGATGGAGAACTTCCTGAATTGGATGATTTAATGCAAAAATTAGTGGAATTGAAGAGGGAAAACAAAGCCGGCAAATCCTTCAGAATAAATAGCGGTTTGGAGCAATTGATGAAAGATCGTATAATTTCAGAAAAAGTATATGATGCAATCAAAAAATGGAAAGATGACATTTTCTTAACAAAAGAATTAAACACAGGATTATGCAGCCCAAATGAGATGTTTTCTTTGCTAATGTTGTGGAATGCAGGGATGAAACTTGATAGTTTGGTAAAAAACTCTTGCAAAGAAGGAAGGCAGCTTTCCCAGGAAGAGATAACTGATATTGAACTCTTATTACTTGCAGCAGCCAAGAAAAGAAATAAAGACCAGGAGGAACTTATTTTAATCTCGAAAAATGTTAAGATTCTGGAATTATTGTTGAGGTCCACATTTCTTTGATTGATTACTTCAATCGTATGGAATCAAGGTTCATTGGTGCTCTTGCATCAACGTGAAGTATTCTTCCCAATGCGCGAGACAATTCTTCGCATTTGTGCTCCTCTCCGTGCATTGTGAATATGTTCTTGGGCTTTGGCCTCAAGTTTTCTACGAAACTTACAAGCTGGTTCCTGTCGCTGTGTCCCGAGAACCCTTCGACAGTTCTCACATTCATGTTTATTTTTGTGTTGACCAGTTTGCCGTTCTCGTCAGGAAGCGGGACTTCCTTCAATCCGCTTTGTATTCTTCTTCCCAGTGAATTTGAGCTGTTGTAACCAACGAATATTATCGTGTTTCTCGGATCATCTGCTAATCTTTTGAAGTATTCAAGGCTTGCCCCTCCGTTCATCATTCCACCGCTTGCAAGTATTATCGAAGGTCCTTTTTCAAATATTTCTTCCCTTTCTCCTTTTATTATTTCGAAGATTTCACTTTCAAATGGTGATCTGTTGTTAAGTATTCTGTTTCTCAGGCTTTCCTTCAAATACTCGGGATAGGCAGTATGCATTGCGCTTGCCTCAAGTATCATTCCGTCAAGATAAACTGGCGCATCCATCTTGTATTCTGGCTTGTTCATCATGTAATTCTCTAGCACCATCTGCATTTCCTGGGCTCTTCCAACTGCGAAAAGAGGCACAATGACCTTTCCATTGTTCCTTATGGTTGATTTTATTATCTCCATAAGGTCTCTTTCAGCATCGCCCCTGTTCTTTGTAACGTCTCCATTACCTCCGTAGGTGCTTTCTATGAATAGGGAATCAATTCTTGGGTACTTTGTATTAGCAGGATCGTATAATCTTGTGAATCCGTATTTCAAGTCACCAGTGTGCACTATGTTGTACATTCCTTCCCCAACGTGCAGGTGAACTGTTGCACTTCCTAGGATGTGGCCGGCATTATGGTATGTTAGCTTCAGTTCATCGGTTATGTTTGTAACTTCTCCATAATCCCTTGTTATCATATGGGTAAGCATCTTTCGAATGTCTTTCTCCCCATACAATGGAGTTCCTCCTGCCCTAGCGCTTAATTTAATATAATCGTTTAGTAGAAGTGCGGCCATGTCCCTTGTTGGAGGAGTGCAATAAACTGGTCCTTCGTACCCGAACTTGAAAAGATATGGAACAAATCCAATATGGTCCATGTGTGCATGAGTCAATACAACAGCATCGAGCTCGTTTATCGAAAGGTTTGCGCTGTCAAGATAGGGGAATGCCTTGTTTATATCAGAGCCGTCGTTTGCATTCAATCCCCTTATTGCAGGTTCCGGGCTCAATCCGCAGTCAAGTATTATCTTAGAGTGAGGAGTCTCGAGAAGCAAGCTGCTTCTTCCTACTTCCTTGTAACCGCCCAAAGCAGTTGCCTTGAGCCATTCGCTCTTTGTTATGGTTCTGTTTATGTGCTTGCCTACGCCTACAAGGAACTTCTTCCTGAATTCGGCTTCATTGAACATCAATTGCCTTACCCTTGAGAGCGTTTCGCTGCTCATGGTAGGGGTTCTTAGCACCTTGGGAGTCCAGTTTGTCTCTATCGCTATGCTCTTGAGGGTCGAGCCACCTTTTCCTATGACAAGGCCGGGCTTGAGCGCCTCTATATATACTTCAGAAAATTCCTCTATGAATTTTATATTTGCTATTATCGCTTCCTTCGGCACTAGGTTCTTTATTATTTCTTCAGCTTTAGGCTTCTGCATCAGAGAATTGATCTCGCTCCTTATGACAAGCTTTTTCTTTATTGAGGAGGCAATGCCCCTTACCACATTGTCATCAATGTACAATACTTTCGGATTCTTCAGATAAACGACAATGTCAGGGCCTTCGAACTCGGCCTTGACGAAATTCGCTTCGCTGGGTATCATCGACTTTATCTTGTCGAAGAGCTCTTCCGCTTGCTCCTTATCTTTTTGCTCCTTATTCTCTACTGCTTTTTCTTCCAATAAATCACTAATAAGAAAATACGACTAACGTTCTAGTTTTGAATAAGCTTATTTTGCACCCAAGAATTTCTCAAGGTCCTTTCCCTTGTATTCAGTGTAACTGCCCTTTGTTATCGATGCTATTATCATACTGTCTCCAGTATAGGCGTTTCTCTTCATTGCTATCGCCAATGCGCCTGCAACGTATTTTATTGCTTCTTTTGTGGTAAGCCCTTTCTTGTATACGCTTTCGAGATAACCTGCAGCAAGCTCTGTTCCGCTTCCTGTTACTGTAAAGGTTGTTTCCTCTATTGCTCCACCAAGAGGGTCAAGATCGTATATTTGAGGTTCATCCCCGTCCATTCCGGCAACGAGCAATTGAACATAATAGGGCATCATTTTCGTTTGCTGAAGTATTATAGAAAGTAGCGATGCGGTTGACTTTGGCGACATTGCCCTGTTCTCATTCATCTTGTAGACCTCATTTTGGGCTTTTATGACCCTTATTAATTCTTGAGCATCACCAACTGCACCTGCAATGGTCATACCTAAAGAAGTATCAATCTTCCATACTTTTCGTACATCGGTATTGGATATGTAGCCGCCCATTGTGGCCCTTGTATCTGCGCCGATTACAACGCCGTCGCTGCAAACTATGCCAACTGTTGTCGTACCCTTAAGGTATTTACTAGTCTCATCTTTCATCATATACACCAAAATTTAAATAATATGCGTTGATAAATTTGTAATTTTTTATAAACTATGTGCAGTTGTCTTTTGCACCAGAAAATCCAAATCCATGTGGCCGCTTGACTTAATTACTTGATTACTTAACAGAATTAAAGCTAATATTAAAAATATAACAATATACTTTGAACCAATACTTATATATTAATTTACTTTTAAGTGGGAAGGTCAACTTGTTAAGTCGACCAAAGAACCGTTGCCCACAAACTGTTGCTTTGCATCCTTTAACTCAGCATATGCAAAGGTCCTGTGAACTTTTATAACCTTGACCTTGTATATGTTCCCTATTCTTGTTTTTGCGTTCCGTACGAAGATGACAAGATTACCTATCTTGCCTATGCCCTCGCCTCTGGCACCCTTTGCGTCTACCTTAAGACTATACTCTAGTCCTTCTTCTATTTCTGATAATCCAACCATTCTCCCACCCAGATAAGTGTTTACCTTTGTGAACCCAATCCCTTCAAGTATAATTACCGCATCAAGCTTTTTAAACGTATTCTATTAATTATCAGAATTTAGACAAATGTCTAATTATTTTTGCGCTTTGGGGCTTTGGATGGTGACATGAGCACATACAAAGAGAATGCGAGTATCACCCCAACAATTACAAGCAAGTAAAGCGAGATCGTCTTGTACTGACTTATTCTCGATTGGGCCTCTTCCGCGCTTTCCTTTGCCTTGCCCAGAAGCATATACGCGTCGCTAATGTTTATTGACGATTCGTTCCTCGCAAGAGCCAGATCATTGTAGGCTGTGCTAAGATTAGGATAAAATACAAGGTAACTGCTCTGATTTACCGTTTCTATGTAAGATTGGGTAGAATTTATCGCAATTGTTAGATTAGAAGATACATTGGAGCTTTGTGCTCCTGCTGCAATGCCAAAAAAGGACATTGCAACAAGTAAAGCTAGACCGACAATTGCATAGTTTACTGGCATTGGTAACTCCGATTACAGATTTACGTCTATGTTTAGTTGTTCCTTCAACTCTCTGTATCTGTTTCGTATTGTTACCTCTGTTACACCAGCAACGTCAGCCACTTCCTTCTGGGTCCTGCGCTCCCCTGCAAGCGCACCTGCAATGTAAACTGCAGCTGCACTAACACCTGTCGGGCTTCTTCCAGAGACAAGGCCCTTCTTCATTGCATTTTTGAGCAATTGAACTGCCTTCTCCTGGGCTTCGCCGCTAAGCTTCAGGGCATTTACATACCTTGGAACATAGCTTATCGGATCGGTAAGCGGAATCTTTAGGTTGAGCTCGTGGGATATTACTCTATATGCTCTTCCTATTTCCTTTTTAGGAAGTCCGCTTATGCTTGATATCTCATCAAGAGTCCTTGGCATGCCAGCCTGTCTGCAGGATGCATATATAACAGCCTGTACTACAGTCTCAATTGGTCTTCCCCTTATGAGATTGCCCTGCACGCACTTTCTGTAAAGAAGCGCTGCGCTTTCCCTTATATTCTCGGGAAGTCCCAGATAACTTGAGACTCTGTTAAGCTCTGGCAATGCAATCAAATAATTACGCTCGCTTGAGCTTGCAATGCTTGCACGTTTGTGCCATTTCCTCATTCTGTATAATTGCGCCTGCCTCTTTGATGGGATTCTTACTCCCCTTATGTCCTTATTGTATAGGTCTATTTCAGTTACAAGTCCTCTGTTTGGTTTTGTGTACTTTATTGGCGCACCTGTTCTCGCACGTGCGTTTCTCTGATCTGCGTCGAAGGCTCTCCATTCTGGACCAGTATCTGTTGCGTTTTCCTCTATTACCAAGCCACAATTGTTGCACACTTGCTCTCCTCTTTCATTATCGAAAAGAACGTCTGTGCTGCCGCAGCTTGGGCACTTGTTCACGCTTCCTGGTGCCTTGTCCATTGATAGGGATTGAGGTTGGAACTCCCCTTTTGACATGCCCATCGATTCTTGCGATGAGAATGTTCCTCGAGGGCGTCCTCTCTTCCTTTTCTCTGGAAACTCGGCCAGATTGATTTTATTATCGCTACCAAGAACAATTTTGCGTATTTTTGGAGCTTCCTCCTTCTTTTGCACATTTTGGATTTTTGTTGTTTTTGTTTTTTGGGATTTTTTGCTATTTTTCATTAGCTACACCTTTTGCATTTTTTGAACATACACTCGAAAATTTGAAATAAGGCTTTTAAATCTTTCTAAAAATAGATAATATATTTGTGAAGGATAAGATATATAAACCTTTCGGTGAAGCCTTTATATGGCTTTACATCATTTGCGACGATGAATTATTCACGATGCACAAAATTTGGCACATTGAAAATTAATCTTTGCAAACGCACTACGTCCAAAATTGCAGGCAAAGTTGGGCGTCTAAGGAATTTTTCATATTCCTCAATTTGAGAGCTAAATTTCAGAACATGCCCTATGCATTCCTCAACATGCGCACTTATTTGTCTTGTATTCCCAATGTGTGCTTCCATACCAACATAAGTTCCTGGAGTAATTTCCATATGTCTAGTTTCATACGCTATGCCAAGTTGGAAAATGAAGTTTTCACCAGTTGTCAATCCGAGAGTTGGCCGATCCATAAAGCAGCGAATTAAGTCCATATTGGTTAATCCGCCATTATTAACCTCGGGATTTATAAATACAGATAATCTAATTTTTGGATTTTTACCAGTTATTTTGTATAGACCTTCCACATAATTTTCAGAATAATCAATAGATACCATATCAAATGTTTTATCAGAAAAGTTTGATCTACCAATAGTATTGACCAGTTCTCTTGCTTTATGCATTCTTTCAAATAATAGCATTGATCCATAAGTGTCTTTACTTGCAGTTTGGGTAGCTTGCATAGTATCACTATTCAATACTCTATTTTATTAAATATATAAATGTAGTGGCAGGCCGTAGCCCTCTTTTTGTTTTAAGCAGCATTCGTCTGAGCGGCGTTTAGCCTTGCATACTCACAACACAGTGCATCGGCGCGTTTCATCCATTGCAATGCGCTCGTAGTGTCATCGCTTATACATTGCTCTGGTATCGTTTCTGTTCCGAATTAGGCCTTAGGCCATTATGTGCATCTCATATGAGAGGAGCTTCCTCCTTTCGGTAAGCTGCCCACCTGCCACCACTAATATTATGATGGTAAAAGTATAAATATTAGGCAAAATACAATAATATATGTGATAAATTGTCTGGCACAAAGAGCAGCACAAGGCAAAGACCAACAGAGGAGCAAATACAAGTAACAGATTCGAATGTAAAGATTTTGAGCTTTTTAAAGGAAGGCAGAGAAGAGGGTTCAAAATATAATATGACTTTGGCAATGAGCTTGCTAAAAAGACGCAAATCTCCAGTAGTTTCTTGGGAGATTTTGGAGCTCATTATAGAATCCAATGAAAAGCGCATGTCAAAAGGAGAGGCAGCAGCTCATATAGAAAAAATAATAGGCAAAAAAATAAGCCATACAACAATAGGGGATTATTGGGAGGAATTGGGACTAAAACCATGGGCGATAATGCCCAGGAAAAACTAAACATTTGCTAATCATAAAAAATAAGTTAGTATTTTATTACTTGCATGTGATAAGTAAAATATGGTAGTACCAGCAGTTAGTAGCACTCTCATAAGCGAAGTAATTCTAATCGCGATAATAGCGATAATACTGTATGTAATATTTACAGTGGGAAAAGGACTGTTCAAGCTTCTTTTCGGAATTATAGCAAATAGCGTGCTTGGATTACTAGCGATATTCGTGCTCAATTATTTCTTTAATTTGCAAATACCGATAAAACTGTATGTTCTGAT
>Ga0187851_10002429_pt1 | contig 16516 bp, 15 predicted proteins | sample June2016WEW_6_10_FD_132997 | JGI IMG/M metagenome (GOLD analysis project Ga0187851, IMG submission 132997) | Peatland microbial communities from SPRUCE experiment site at the Marcell Experimental Forest, Minnesota, USA - June2016WEW_6_10 | ecosystem: Environmental > Terrestrial > Soil >...
CCCGTTCCCGTCAGCAAACCGCAACCGGCCCCACTCGGTGATTGGGCCTCATCCGGAACACTGAATGTGACTTAACGTGGTCGATGCCGATCTATTCGCCGGGACCCTAAAGACTCAGCGAATGGCGAGACCGCAGCTGGGTTTCTCGAGAAAATCACATCAAGGGGCTCCGATCTTCACCCACCCGCTGCACCACCCGGCGAACGCTACGCTCTTTCCCGCGAAGATAGCGCAGGAGCCCATCGAATCTCCCGTCTTCTTATACAGCGAACAATTGCCGCAATAGGCATCGGACTTCGCCGATTTTGTAACGTAATCGCGCCCTCTCGCGGCCGGATCACTCGGATCAAGTGCCGGCAAGTCGGCATAAGCGGCGCCACTGATAAAGAGGCCTCCAACCGGAACGAGCGCGCCAGCAATCAGGCCGCCCCTCACCAGCGCACGCCGTGTAATCACTCTATCCATGTTCATGACCCTCTTGGCAAGAACGTTCCGGACCCAAGGCCATCAACGGACTCGGACCAATGAGCATGTCCACGCCGAAACTAAATGTCTGTGCGTTGTCGAACATACCCCAACCGCACCCAATCTAGGGCTTCAAGCACATAGGGAGCGAACAAGAAATCTCGGATCTCGATGATCCGGCTTTCCGACCAGTTGATCAGGACAAAATGCGCAGGTCCTTCCATCGGGCCGGTGCTGTCGAAGACCAGCATGGCCGGCTGTCCTTCAACCGCGCCGAGGGCAAACCGCCATTTCGTCTCCTCCGCATAGCGCGTGAAATAGCGGCCAATCTTGTCGCGCCCTTTCAGTTGGAGCCGGTTCACCAGATCGAGCTTCACGTCATCGGCGAGCATGGCGCGGATTGCGTCAAAATCGCCGCTGCGAAACAGATGGACATAGGCGGTGATCTTCCGGCGGTCCGAATCGGACATCAGCGGCAGCCGCGTGTCTTCGGGCGCCTGCGCGAGTCGCCGCAGCGCAGCTCGCCCGCGTTGAAGCGCCGATTTGGCGGCTGCCTGCGAGCAATCGGCGATGCTTGCGATCCCGTCGACCGAATGACCCAGAACATCCTTGAGGATCACCGCGCAGCGCTGAAGTTCAGGCAGCAGCAGAAACGTCCGAAAGCTGATCGCGACGATGTCCACCTCGGGTATCGGCGCCGCTTCGAGGTCTTCGGTGAGCGGAACGACCGTGTTCCGGGACCTGTCGCGCAGGAAATCGAGGCTCGCGTTGTGGGCGATGCGGAACAGCCAGCCCTCGAGATTATCCACCGCGGCGCCTTGGGCTTGCGCGTGAAGGGCCTTGACGAGGGTATCCTGCAATACATCCTCGCCATTGACCGCCGATCCCGTCATGCGCGCGCAGTAGCGATGAAGGCGTGGCCGCAGCGCTTTCAGACGATCCTCGAAATCGGCCGTGTTCATGTGTCGAGACCTACGGCGCTTGCGCGCTCTGTTCCGCCAAGGATTGGACGCAAATGTCGATGAGCATCTTCGACAGGGTGGCCGGTTGTGACAGGAATCGCGAGTGGCTGCTTTCCAATGTGTGGGTAGTTGTCTTGCCGCCGATGGCGCTGTCAACCGTCGCAATCATGTGATCCTGACCGGTCAACGGAATCGCACGATCCTGTGTGCAGCGGATGTAATGGCCGGTGGGTGACCTTTCGGCGGCGAACGCAGCGGGGTTGAACGGGCTGCACGTAAGCGATGTTGGTGCTATCGCATTTGCCCCCGCGCCGGGAAGGTCGAGTGTCAAAGCCAAGAAGCCGTTGGCTTTAAGTATTGACGTAACTCTGTCCCACGCCGAATGGTTGTGCCAACCGCCGTGGATCAGGACAAAAGCCGCTTTGGTTGCTGACATCGCTGAGCCCTCTTCGTCTGACTTTACGATCTGTATAAGCGGCCGTCCGCCATTTCGCCACCCTGTTGCCCCCTCGGCCGCCGAGTCATCCTGCGTCACCCTCGGCGGGTTTCGCTCAGCACCGCCGAGCCCTCGATCGAGTCCAAGCTCGCCAGTTCGTTGATTTTCGGGAAATAGACTTTCATTCGCGGATCGCTGCGCATCGCCTCGATGGCTGAGGGGGTCGCCCACTCGGAGTAGATAACGACGCCCGCGCCGTCCTTTGCCGCGATCAGCTCGGTCGACCTCCAACCGTGAAGCGTGCGGACAACCGTGTCGGTGTTCTGCTTCAAGAGCGCGATCAGCGCATCCTGCTTACCGGGTTTGACCTTCAGCAGATTGATCAAAATAACGGACCCGTCGGACATGGCATATCTCCTTCTGTTTCGGACACACTAAGGACGACCCGAAGGGTGGAAACGGATCGCGACGGGGAAGATTTTTGGGAAAATCATCTCGAAGGAGAATGCTTTGCCGAGTTTTGCAACGCCGCGCGACGAGTTCCAAGCACGAACGCCATGTGATTTTTCGTAGAGCTTTGGACACGAAGGCATTCCTCGGTAAGTGGGATCCCGGGTTCATACCTTCCGTCTGTACGTCCCTGACCGGCCGGCGATTGGTATTCGGGTCTGTTGCCCGAAGGATCTAGGCGGTCTATATTTATGTGGCACTCCATGGGAAAGGATGCCGCGCATGATGATCCGTGAGCACTTAAAGTTTCGGTATGGGCTGATGGGTTAGGGTGCCATGACTATCCCCCGCATTTGGTTTGCCTTGGCTCCATTCAAGTACGCCGCTTGATCATACGTTTCGGGTTACCGCCCATCGGGGTGGCGGAGAGCGCGGCATTCGTTGCATTTCTGTAAATGACGCAAGGAGCAAGACATGAGGAAGCCGCTTTCAGCGATACTCCTATACGTGGGCTTTCTATTGTGGGGCGTGGGAGCAGTTACCAGCTTCGTAAATCGGCACCCCACGCCGATAACCTATACCTTGACAGTGATTGGAATAGTTTGCGTCCTCCTTCACTATTGCTTACGAAATATTGAGGCACGAAAACTTCGCTAGAGCGATCTCGTTCAACCTCCGCTCGGGACAAGTGAATATCGGGACTACTACCCAAGTTCTAGGAAAAGTGCATTCGGCGATAATGAATCCGCTGCTCTAGGAGTTGAGGCGCGTGACAGAACAGGATGTTGAACTTGTAACGATGCGTCGGGTGAGCTTCCGGCTGCTGCCATTTATCTTCTTGCTCTACATTTTCTGTTGGCTCGACCGAAGTAACATTAGTATCGCTGCCCTGCAAATGAACAGCGACCTGAAGTTTAGCTCAGCGGTGTTTGGATTCGGTGCAGGCATCTTCTTCCTCAGTTATTCGCTGTTCGAAATTCCGAGCAACCTGATACTCGCTCGCCTCGGTGCTCGTCGTTGGCTAGCGCGAATCGCGATTACTTGGGGTTTACTCGCGTGTTCAATGATGTGGGTCCGAACGCCGCAGCAGTTCTACGCGGTGCGGTTCCTTCTCGGAATGGCGGAGGCCGGGTTCTTTCCTGGAGTCATTTATTATCTTAGTCTGTGGTTTCCGGCGACTTACCGGGCACGCGCAATCTCCGGCATCATCATTGGTATTCCGCTGTCGCAGGTACTGGGTGCGCCGCTCGGCGGTGCCCTTTTGGGACTCACTGGTATATGGCATCTATCCGGCTGGCAATGGCTATTCTTGGTTGAGGGCCTGCCGCCTGTGTTGCTTGGTTTCGCCGCGCTCGCTTACCTCACGGATCGCCCCGAAGACGCACGATGGCTGTCGGAACAGCAGCGCGACTGGGTCTCAAGCCGGATTGAGCAAGAGCGGCAGCAGACAGTCGCGGCACACGTCTCCCCGCTTCGCGCACTCGGTCATCCACTTCTGTGGGTTCTCATCGTTCCGTATTTTGCCCTCTGCGCCATAGCCTATGGGGCCACTTTCTGGGCACCATTGCTTGTGCGCGATGCGCTCGGCACGAGCAATTCAGCTACAAGCCTCATCGTTGGCGGCACTTATCTGCTTGCAGCGATTGTATACCCCCTGGCTGGAATGCTGTCAGATCGGACGGATGACCGCTGCGGGTTGGCGGCACTCGGCCTCGCGTTTTATTGTGTCGGTGGCATCGGGGTAGCGCTGCTACCGCATTCGATCCTTCGCGTGGTCGCCTTAGTGGTCCTTCAGGTCGGCAATCCGATATTCATGACCTCGTTCTGGTGCGTGCCAAACAAGCTTCTCAAAGGGTCTTCGGCTGCTGCCGGGATTGCTCTGGTCAGCTCGATCGGCACAAGTGGCGGTTTTTTTGGACCGAGCATCATCGGATTTCTGAAGCAGACGACCGGCAGCGATTCCGGCGCTTTCTTGGGGCTCGCGGGCCTTGCGCTTCTCGGCGCTTTGGTCTGCATTGGACTACGCCAAACGATAGCGTTCAGCCCCAGCCCGAGAGTAGTCGGTGTGGCTCCGACCAGCCAGAGTGCGTAGCACGCTGGGGCTTCACGTTACCGCCGGCCCGAGAACTCTCACTCCCTGAAAGCCGCCCTCGCGAAGGTCTGCTTGGGTAGCGTCCAGCCACCTGCGATCGCTGTGTGAATCCCGGGGCAATGCGGGGATACGTGAGGGCCATGAGACCGCCGCTCCGTCGGCGTCGATTGCCCAAGACTTTCCCATCGGATCAATGTCTTGACCCCAATCTTGTAGCGCTGCGTGGCCTGGCGTTGCCTGAAGAGTGGAGCGGGCGATGGGAATCGAACCCACACGGGAGGCGCTTCCGGGACTCGAAAACAGGCGCTTTTTCGCGATGACCGGCGCCAAGTGTGATTAGCGTGTGAATTTTTGCGGTATGTGGGGCCACGTAGGGCTACACAGGGATAGTTCGATGTAGGCGGAGACTTTACTTTGGAAAATGCAAAGCAATCCGCTGCCGCACGAACTTTCGAATGACATCAGGAAGTGCGGTGTTTTTCAGGCGCTCAAGCAGTACGCTCCTTCGTGTTATTCCGTGCCGAGCCAGATCGAAGTTAAAACTCAAGTCCTTTTCCCGGCCCGCAACGTACTTGGAGATGGCAAGATCGTGTGCCTCCAAGCACAGACCCACGGCCTGCCCCGTGGCCTCGCTCTGCACCGGGATTACTCGATCAATCCACTTGGCCGGTAGCGTTGCTGTTTCGGGACCTACGCCCTGGGCGTAGTAACCGTAGGTGTCATGAAATGCAGAGAGTTCGCCTATCGCACCGTCAATCGCATCGGCAAGCTCGGGCTCTCGCAGCGGGTAGAGATCTGCCTCCATTGAGCGGAGCAGTTCCCCTGGAGCTTGCGGATATTGACCCAGGATAGCCTGGCTGCCAATCACCACCAATTCTTGCGTGGATGAGCGGCTGCCACTGTCGATCAATATGGAGGCGCTCGCGCGCAGCAGATGCTCCAGCTGTTCGCGCGTCACCGGAAAGCCTCGAAGATCCTCGCGCGCTCTTCGGGCGTCAGAAAATTCGTAAAAGGCGAGGATTGCCGCAGCCTCGTTGCGTCTTCGCGCATGCTTGCCAGAAAGGCGGCGATTTCCCCCGGGCTTCCCTCGAGGATGCGCCCCCACTCGAGAAAGTATGATGGGACCGGTTCTGCCGCTTGCGCTCTCCAGCGCGCAAGGGTACTGCGCGCCTGGGCGATGAGTGCCGGATCCGCCAGAAGTTTTCTGGCGACAAGGCAATGCATCGCGAGGCTCCTGGCATCGAGGCGCTGGTGATCGGAGTACCCCTGGGGTGTGGAACCAACCCAGCCCTGATGCAAGCGAAAGCCCGCGCGGCGCTTGCGCTCCCGCGCCGCGCGCATCCGCTGCGCCGCATCGGGAGCGCCTGGTTTGCGGGGCCGACCGGGGCCCCTTTTGGGTGTCTCCATAATAATAAGTGTAACATGTTACTTTTATTGTGACCACTTCCGGACGAACGGTCCTCAATAACGTGCGCGGCCTTATGTGCGTTCGCGTACCGATCCTCCGTATCGGTGCGCGTATGTTCGGTGTCACGGCCTGCCGCCATGAGAGGTTGACCATGCCTAAATTCGTAGCGATCGGATATGGCGATCGCAAAGGGTACGGTAGCACCCAGGTATCCATTCGCAACGCAGCGCACGCGCACGACGCGCAGCTCCTCGAAGCCGGGGCTGTAATGGGTGTCACGAGCACACCGGTTCAGGTAAGAAATCCGGACGCAACCAAGATCGAGATCCGGAACGGGCCCTTTATGACTTCCTCGGTGCGCTGTGGCCCACGGCGTCGTCGAGGTGTGGCCGCTGGAAGAAGCAAGATAGAGATACCGTAGGCGGGGACAGAAAACTTATCGGAGCTGATCATGGGTCAACCAGTTGTGCATTTTGAGATCATTGGCACCAATCCGGATACGCTTCGCGACTATTATCGCGAGATTTTCGGCTGGACATTTAAAGACGATGCTCCGGTGGCTCAGGCGATTTCCGAGGAGGGGAAGTACAGTTTCATTGACACCATGAAGGGACCGGATGGCGTCGGCATCCCAGGGGGTGTCGGCGGCGGGAGCGGATACGCACCTCGGGCTCTATTCTACGTCTGGGTTCAGGATGTCGAGACCGCGCTTCATAACGCGGAACGGCTCGGCGGAACTCGCTTGTTGGGACCCGCTGTCAACCCTAACGGGAAGGTCGTGGTGGGTCAGTTTGCGGACCTCGAAGGCAATCTGATTGGCGTTGCCGGCCCGAAATAGAACGCCACCAGACTTGGCCCCTCTCGCTTGCGCGGCGATAGCCAATAGAGAAATATGAGCATTCAGGGTCGCTCCCACAGGCGGGAAACTATCATGGTTCACACGTTCGTTGATGGAACATATCGGGTAACCAACTTGACAACGGAATCTGCCGAGTATCTTGCCAAACGCGAGGGGCTTCGATTGGCCGAGGTCGAGCTCATGCGCCAGCGTGAACGCGTAGCAGAGCTTCGCCGCAATCTTCCTGACGGCGCTGCTATTCAGGATTATCAGTTCGAAGAGGGTCCGCGCGACCTCAGCGCTGGGGACGCACCGGTGGGAAACGTCAGGCTAAGCGAACTATTCACCAAGCCCGATCGCTCGTTGGTCGTCTATCACCTGATGTTCGGAAAGAAACAGACCAAGCCTTGTCCCATGTGCACCGCGTGGCTCGACGGCGCTAACGGAATCGCACATCACCTTGCTCAGAACCTTGACTTTGCGGTAGTTGCAGCTGCCGACGTTCCGACTTTGCGCGCCCACGCTCGCGCACGGAGTTGGGACAAGCTGCGTCTCCTGAGTGCTGGCCACAGCGGTTTCAAGTACGATCTCGGCAGCGAAGACCGCGAAGGCGCCCAGGACTCAACTGTTTCCGTTTTCTCGCGGGATGCCCAGGGGGTCTTGCGCCACTTTTACACAGCGCATCCAAGAATGGCTCCCGACATTCAGCAGCGTGGCATCGACCTGCTCGCTCCAATCTGGCACTTCATGGACCTGACCCCGCAGGGCCGGGGTGATTGGTACGCGAGCCTTTCCTACGGTACCAAAGTTCCGATACCGTGACCTGCGTCGCGTCCTTGATTTTAGTGGTGATTGAGGTGGGAGTAATCGTTTCGACGAGGCAGTGGTGGCACAAGCTCGGAACCCAGACAACGAAAAATGGAGCGGGCGATGGGAATCGAACCCACACGGGCGCCGCTTCCGAGCCTTTAAAATAAGTAGGCGCGTCGCTATCACGGCTTGATGTTGTGATTCATGCGGAATAAATTCGTCGGATCGAACTTCTTCTTTAATTCGACGAGGCGATCGTAGTTGGGCCCGTAAGCTTCGCGGGTCAGCGCTTCACCTTCGTCGGTGAGGTAATTGCTGTAGGCGCTCGGCACTAGGAACGGCCGTAACGCTTCGCAGCATTCGCGATTCCACCGTATGTTTTTTTCCGAGTCCGCCGGGCTCTCCCACATCGACCACGCGAGCAAATTCCACGAATATTGCCGATGCGGAAAAGCCGTGTCGGTGGGGGCCACGCGGGTGGCCGCTCCGTGCCAATGCTCGATAAACGGGGCAAAAGTGTGGGGCGAAGGACTCTTGCCTACCCATGGCACGAGCGCATCGACGGTTTCGTCATTCATGCTTCGGATAAAATTGGATTTGGTGTAGACCAGGCGCCCCGGCGGAAAGAAGGACTCGAACATCGATTGGATCTGAAGGTAGCTCATGACGCTGAACGCGTCGGCCATCGGCGGGCCAAACGCCCTCAGGGGCTTCAGCACCTTTTCGCCTTCTGATATGGGACCGCAGTAGCAGCCCGCGATGCCAAAGGCTGGGACGCCGTCCGGAAGGGTCAGCGAGCCGCCCTGGATAACCAATTCATCCGGAATCGATGCGGCGTACTCGCGCCAAAAACGGAGCACCTCTTTCGCCTTCGCAGCGGGATGGAAAACCGCGCCGCCGAGCACGGCGCCCACGGGGTGAAGACGGTATTCGAGCGAGGTGACGACCCCGAAGTTGCCGCCGCCGCCCCGCACAGCCCAAAAGAGATCCGGGTTTTCGGACGCATTGACGGTGAGCAGTTGACCGTCGGCGGTCACCACGTCCGCCCCGATGACATTGTCGATGGCCAGGCCGTATTTGGCGTGCAGATTGCCCCATCCGCCGCCGAGCGTCAGTCCGGCGATACCCACAGTGGGTACTACGCCGAGGGTGGTGGCCAGTCCAAACGCCTGAGTCTCGCGATCGAATTCCCCCAGTTTAAGCCCCGTTTCCGCACGCACAGTGCGCCGGACCGGATCGACGCGTATACCCTTCATTGCGGCCAGATCGATCACCAAGCCGCCGTCGCAGACCGATCTGCCCGCAACGCTATGACCGCCGCCGCGCACCGCGACCAAAACATCGTGTTCGCGGGCGAAGCGCACGCACTCGATCACGTCGGCGGCGCCGGCGCAGCGGGCAATGAGGGCCGGCCGGCGGTCGATCATGGCGTTAGGAAGCGTTCGGGCGAGATCATAACCCTGCTCACCGGGGCGGAAGGTCTGGCCGCGAAGCGTCTCCCGCAGCTTTTGGATCGAAGATTCGGATAGCATATGCGCACCTCGATTGATGGGGCCGAAGCCCATAACGTCAGGGTGTTTTTAACTTGCGGCCGGCGACGAAGTCCTCAAGAAAAGATCAATTTTCTGGAAGTACCGCCTCATGATGACATTGCGCGCGACAGCATACGAGTTCGGGCCGTATCGCCTCGATCCACTGGGGCGAAGCTTACTGCGCGACGGCGACGTGATCGCCCTTCCGCCGAAAGCCGTTCAAATCCTCCTTGCGCTCGTCAGACATCCGGGCACCGTCGTGGGAAAGCCAGAGCTTATCGATGCGGTCTGGCCTGAATCATACGTCGAAGAGGCGAATCTTAATCAGATGATTTTTTTGCTGCGGCGCGCCCTCGGCAGCGACGGGCAAGACCGCTACATCGCCACCGTCCCGCGGCGTGGGTATCGCTTTGTTGCCGGGGTGCGCACGGTCGAAATTCCGTGCCGGATAGAGTCGATCGCGGTGCTGCCGCTCGCCAATCTCAGCGGCGATCCTTCTCAAGAATATTTTGCCGATGGAATCACCGAGGCCCTGATCACTGAGCTGGCGAAGATTCGCAGCCTGCGAGTTGTTTCTAGAACCTCCGTGATGCGCTATCGGGGCACGAAGGAGTCCATCCCGCAGATCGCTCGCGCCCTGCGCGCGCAGGCGATGCTGCAGGGTTCGGTGATGAAATCCGGCGATCGGATTCGGATCACCGCGCAATTGGTTCACGCCGCCACAGACCAGCATCTGTGGGCCGATGCGTACGAGGGAGCGACATCCGACATTCTCGACCTGCAGGCACGCGTGGCGCGCGACGTCGCGGCCGGATTGCGCACCGAACTTGACCAGGACGACAAAGCTCGGCTCGCCACCTTGCGCACCGTTCATCCGCAAGCGTATTCGCTCTACCTCAAAGGCCGATACAACGCGCGCATTCTGACCGAACGGGGGCAGCGCAAGGCGATTCGCTACTTTCAGGAGTCCGTCCAGTCCGATCCGCACGACGCATCCGCCTATTACTACGCATCCGCATATGCCGGGATTGCGGAATGCTTCATTGAGCTCGCGTATTTCTTCGGGATGGAGCCGAAGTCGGCGTTCGCCGAAGCTGAAGCCGCAGCGGTCAAGGCGGTCGTGTTGGATGAGAGACTCGCCGAGGCACACGCGGCGCTCGGTCTTCTGCGTCTCCTCAATGATTGGGATTGGGGCGCAGCGGACGCCGAGTCGAGCCGGGCCGTCGAGCTCGCGCCCGATGATGCATACGTGTACTGGAGACGGGGGGTTTGTCTGCGTTACGCCGGGCGCAGCGAGGAGGCTGTGGCGGCTCACCGTCATGCGGAGTTCCTGGACCCTTTCTCCGTCGTGGCGATCCAAGAAGTGGGATGGGCCCTGTATTACGGTCGGCGCTTCGACGAAGCGATCGACCAGTTCCACAAAGCAGTGGAACTAGAGCCCGGCTGGGACCAGCTTTATTTCGGTCTCGGACAGGCCTTAGTGCAGAAGCAATGTCATGAGGAGGCGATCGCCGCGCTGCGCACCGCCGCACGCATGGGTCCCGGGAATGCGTTTACGGAGGCGGCGTTGGCTTACGCGCTCGGCCGCGCAGGCCGCAGCCGCGAAGCAGAACGGGCATTGCAGCAGCTCACCGAAAAGTACGCCTATGTCCCCTATTGGTTCTATTCGATTGTGAGCATCGGGTTGAGTGACAACCAGCGGGCGCTGGAGGCGTTGGAGAACGCCTTTCGCAATCATGAACCCTGCCTGGTGAGCCTCAAAGTGGACCCTGTGTTCGATCCTTTGCGCAAGAAAGCCAGGTTCTCGGAAATAGTGCGCCGGGTGGGCCTGGAGCCGTAGCATAAGAGCGGTCACCAGCAGAAGTTGGTAGCATCGAGACGTTGGGAAGGGAGACCCTCGAGAGCGGCCTATGACTAATTAATATGCGCCAACGAAAAATGGAGCGGGCGATGGGAATCGAACCCGCACGGAAGGATCTTCCGGGCCTTTAGAACAACCGGTTTGGTGCGATTGCCGATGCCAAGTGTGATTAGCGTGTGAATTTTTGCGGTATGTGGGGCAACGTAGGGCTACGTGAGGACACTCGACGTGCGAGAGTCCCGGGCTCGAGCCTTTCAGTCTAGGTCTCTGACCGGACACACCCGTGCGCTGGCGTTGCTAGTAGCTGCCGGGAAGCAGACGCTCATGTCTTGCGGTAGGCTATGGGGAACATCACCAAGAGCCCTTGAATGGCCGACCGCGCCGAGCTGACAAATCTTCGGAGACTCACCGCTACGGGGGCGCGGTGACCGAACCGAGCACGGCAGTATTTTTAAGCTACGCGTCGCAGGACGCGGAACCAGCTCAGCACCTTTGCAACGCCCTGAAGACAGCAGGCATCGAAGTCTGGTTCGACCAGAGCGAGCTGCGCGGCGGAGATGTCTGGGATGCGTCGATCCGGCGCCAAATCAAGAGCTGTGCACTCTTCATCCCGGTGATCTCGAAAAACACGCACATTCGGGGTGAAGGTTACTTTCGGCTCGAATGGAAGCTGGCCGTAGACCGTAGCCACCTGATGGCGTCGGACCTGCCCTTCCTACTGCCGGTGGTGATCGATGACACGCCGGATGAGGAGGACCGGGTCCCGGACCGGTTTCGTGAGGTGCAGTGGACGCGCCTGCCGGGCGGCTCGAATGCCGATGCCTTTGTCGAGCATGTGCGTCGCCTCCTTGCACTCGACGCCAAGACGCCCGTTGCACCGAGCGGTCAGCCTTCGGCGCTGTCAACATCATCGACTGGCGCTTCATCGACGCGATCGATGTCCTCATCATCACACTCGTTTTTGCCGTGGATCTTGGGTTCTCTCTTGATACTTGGGACGGGGTACTTCGTCGCCGACAAGTTCCCGGCGTCTAAGCCCGCGGTGCCGGCGGCACCGGCGCCGGCCAATGCCCCCGCGCCAGCGGAGGTGGTGAACGAGAAATCAGTCGCCGTACTGCCGTTCGTAGACATGAGCGAGAAGAAAGATCAGGAGTATTTCTCCGATGGGTTGTCGGAGGAGCTCATCGACATGCTCACTAAGGTACAGGATTTGCGGGTACCTGCGCGTACGTCGTCGTTCTATTTCAAAGGCAAGTCGGAAGATATACCGACGATCGCGAAACGGCTCCGCGTCGCTCACGTGCTCGAAGGCAGCGTACGAAAATCTGGAAATCACTTGCGTATTACGGCGCAGCTAGTACGCGCAGACAGCGGTTACCATTTGTGGTCGGAAACCTATGATCGCAAACTCGACGATGTATTCAAAGTGCAGGATGAAATTGCCGAGGCAGTGGTTAAGGCACTCAAAATCTCTCTGATGGAATCGGCGGGAAAGAGGGTTGTGCCAACTACAAACGGCGAAGCGTACCAACTCTACCTGCAAGCGCGAACCATCGTGTCCCGAGGTAGTGCGAATCAAGATGGTCGAGTTGTTGACTATCTACAGCAGGCGATTCGGCTCGATCCAAAATTTGCGCCGGCTTGGGCGCAATTGGCCCGAGTACGCACGGATCAATTTTTTAATGGGGAGATACCTTTCCGCGTGGCTTTGAGTGAAGCGCTCGGAGCAGCTCAACGGGCGCTCGAACTCGACCCGACCTTGGTTGATGGTCATGTTTCCGCGGCTAGGGTTCACTTTCTGCTGGAATGGGATTGGGCGGCGGCCGGGCTGGAAATAAATCGTGCGCTACAGCTTGATCCGGGGGATGACAATGCCCAGCATTGGGCAGGCATACTCGCCTGGACGCTGGGGAGTACAGACAAAGCCGTTGACCGCTTCAAGCAGGCCGCTGATTTGGATCCTCTGAGCGCGATTCACTACACGTGGATTGGCCATGCAAACTTGTCGATGGGCCGATTTGCCGCGGCTGAGTCAGCGCTTCGCAAAGCAATTCAATTGGCACCACCGGACGCTTTCGGGGCCGCCGGCGACCTCATAAAACTGCTGGTGGTCACCGGACAACCTGCAAAAGCACTTGCGGCAAGTGAGCACCTCGAGGACGAGGACGACCGGGTGAACAGCGAAGCGCTGGCATATTTCGCGTTAGGTCGAAAAAATGACTCTGATATCAGGCTACTAGACTTCAAGCGTCGATTCGCAGACAACAATGCTTGGACCATTGCACGGACTCACGCGTATCGCGGGGAGATCGACGAGGCATTCGAGTGGCTCGATCGCGCCTACCAGCACCGCGAGGGAGGCACCTACGAAATAAAGACAGAACGGTTTCTTACGCCGTTGCGACGCGACCCCCGCTACAAGCTCTTGCTGCGCAAGATGAACTTACCCGAGTAGCAGGGTCGCAAAGACTTGCTGGTGCGAAAGCTGCCCTTTGCCACCGGCAGGTCGCGGTCTGAGTCCAGTCACCCCGATCTCTCTTGCTACGAGGGGGAGCTTGGGAATCACAGAATCACACAAATTATTTTTAGGAACTGCCGCGTGTGACTGTACGTGTGAATTCCGGGGCAATGCAGGGATAGGTGAGGCAATGAGACCTCCTTCCTCTGAGCGTCGATTCCCAAGACTTTCCCATCGGATCAATGTCTTGACCCAAATTTGTAGCCCTACATAGTCTGGCGTTGCCTAAGGATGGAGCGGGCGATGGGAATCGAACCCACACGGACCGTGCTTTCGGAGCTGAAAAACAAGCACTTTGGCGCGATGGCGAATCCCAAGTGTGATTAGCGTGTGAATTATCGCGGTATGTGGGGCAACGCAAGGCAACGTAGGGACACATTGCTGTGCGAGGTCCCCTGCTCGCGTCTTTCGGTCGTGGGTCTCTGATCGGCCAAAGCCGGCCTGTGGCAACTTAGCGTTGGATGCCGTAAAGCCGACACTCGTGATTAGTTTCCTCGGGATGGGGCGAACCACGACCAAAGGCGCTCACTGACCGGCAGATCCTCGCCGATCTGCATCCCCGCGTCCCGCCTTTCGCTTCTCTCGATTAGAAGGCTTATTTGCCAACTCTCCTCCCATCGCCGAACATAGGCGGAATAACCCGAAGGAAAACGGCATGCCAGAGGGAGCGGAGGAGGACGCTCAGTCACAGCCGGCAATCGGCTCGCCCTCGATTGCCGATGCCAAAGTCTTTATCAGCTATGCCTCGCAGGACAAGGCGGTCGCCGACACCATCGTCGCAACCCTGGAGCATGCCGGCATCGCCTGCTGGATCGCACCCCGCGACGTGATAGCGGGGGCGTTTTACGCGGATGCCATCGTCCATGCCATCGATTCGGCTACATCACTGGTGTTGATCCTCTCGAAGAACGGGGCCCACTCTCACCATGTTTTGCGAGAACTCGAGCGTGCTGCCTCGAAGCGCCGTACCGTGATCACCCTCAAAATTGACACGGAGCCGCTGCCCGCGGCGTTCGAATATTTTCTCAACACGTCCCAATGGCTCGACGCCAGCGGCGATCATCCCGAGCGGCAGTTTCCGAAGCTCATCGAAGCCATTCGCGGCGTACGCGCTGACGCGCCATGTAGGGTCGAAAACACAAAGTCGATCGAAGCACCTACTTACCTGATGCGAAAAGCAACCGCCGGGGCGCTCGCTATTGTCATCGCAACGGGGATTGTCTACGTTCTCGTCGAGAAACCGTGGCACTGGAACGAGCGCGCGCATCCGCAACCCGCAAGTTCGAACCCGACTCTCTCGGCTCCCCCACCCCCACCGCCTGCCGCCTTTGCCCCTCCGCCACACTCAATTGCCGTCCTGCCATTCGTCAACATGAGCGGGGATCCGAAGCAGGAATATTTCTCCGACGGCGTCACGGAAGAGCTGCTCAACTCGCTCTCACGCCTAAGCGAGCTGCAGGTAGTGGCACGCACTTCGTCATTTTCATTCAAGGGGCAGAACGTCAATGTCTCCACCATCGCTCACACATTGAACGCCGGCGCAATCTTAGAAGGAAGCGTGCGTCGAGCCGGCAACACCGTGCGGATCACCGTGCAGTTGATCGATGCGGTGACCGGATTTCACGTGTGGTCGCAAACCTACGACCGGCCCCTCGGCGATATCTTGAAGGTGCAGACCGATGTTGCCACCGCCGTCGCTCAGCAGCTTGAGCTGAAGCTTAGCGAGGCAGAGGCGGACAAGATAGGACAGGGCGGGACCCGCAATCCGCAGGCTTACGACGCTTATCTGCGCGGAATGCAGATCCTGACCAATTGGGATAAAGGTGAGCGGGATCTGCGTAGCTCCTTGGCCGCATTCGATCGAGCGATTTCGCTCGATCCGCATTACGCGGCAGCCCACGCACAGCGGGCCCGGACACTCGACTACATTTCCATCTTCGTCGCCAGATCCGCCAATCGCGCCGAAGTACGCGCCCAGGCGCGCGAGGCGGCAGAGCGTGCCGTCGCACTTGCGCCAGAGTACGGCGAAGCGCGCATCGAACTGGCGCAGGTTCTCGCGTATGCGCAACTCGATTTCCGAGGCGCCGCTCCCGAATTCGAACGGGCTCAGGTGCTTGCACCGGGCAGTGCGCGAGTGCAAGCCGCTTTTGCAGGTTTCGCCTCGAATCTCGGTCACGTTGATCAAGCCGAGCGCGCGGCACGTTACGCGGTCAGGCTGGATCCGCAAAATCCCAACACGCATGTTGTTCTAGCGTCGGTTTTGCGCGACGCACGCCGCTACGACGAAGCACTTCTGAACTATCAGGACGCAAAAGCGCTGAGTCCTAACGCTCACTACGTGGAGGCCAATATAACTGACGTGCTGCTTGCCTCTGGTCAATTCGAGCGAGCGAGCCAAGAGTGTGAATTACCCTCGACCCCATTGGACGAGGATGATCGTCACATCTGCTTGGCAGTTGCCTACCATGCGCTTGGACGACAAACCGATGCACAACGTGAATTGGTGGCCTGCCAGGTTCTCGATGGGGACAGTTCGGCACTGGTATACGCGGGCGTCTACGCACAGTGGGGTGACACACGATCGGCTCTTCAGTGGATGTTGAAAGGAGAGCGGCTGCGCGATCCGATGTTCCAGGTGCTGAAAGTTTGGTGGCAACTCGATCCAATTCGCCGCGATCCGCAGTTCAAGGCCCTCGCGGCAAGGATGGGCTTTCCGCCGTAGATCGGCAATATTTCCCTTGCTTTCTGCGCACGATGAACCTGCCGGAGTAGCACCACACCGAAACCTCGTCACTCTTGTTCGCTTGCCGGACAGCGGCCAGTCACCACAGTCAACTTCGGGGTCGAGTCCAGCCACCTGCGGTCTCTCGCGGTCCGACGAGAGCGTGGGAATTCACACAATTTATTTTTGAGAACTGCTGCGTGTGACTGTACGTGTGAATCTAAGGGCAATGCAGGGTTACGTGAGGCCATGAGACCGCCGCCCCCTCGGCGTCGATTCCCAATACCTTCCCATCGGATCAACGTGTTGACCCCAATCCTGTCGCCCTGCATTGCCTGACGTTGCTTGAGAGTGGAGCGGGCGATGGGAATCGAAAATATCGCTGGCGCGAACTCGCCTCTTGGAATCATGAAGTTGCAAGC
>Ga0187851_10002430_pt1 | contig 16508 bp, 8 predicted proteins | sample June2016WEW_6_10_FD_132997 | JGI IMG/M metagenome (GOLD analysis project Ga0187851, IMG submission 132997) | Peatland microbial communities from SPRUCE experiment site at the Marcell Experimental Forest, Minnesota, USA - June2016WEW_6_10 | ecosystem: Environmental > Terrestrial > Soil > Wetlands...
CAATTGTCAGTACATTAGATCAAATAAACATCGGCGCCGAAGTGCCAAATATGCATGGGTATGACCACAAGGCCGAAGAAACGGCGATTCGAGGTTACAATGAAAGTATTCATTTGGCGGCTGAGGTTGGAGATAATAACACAAAAGTGCTTCTCGAGTCAATCCTGAAGGAAGAAGAAGAACACATCGACTGGATCGAAGCCCAAATCGATCAGATCAAACAAATGGGTGTTGGAAACTATCTGGCGGAGCAGATTTACTGAGGGAGTTCTTGCTACATTTACGCATCTTTGACTGCCATCGAGAGTTCACTTAGGAAATTCTCCGGTAAAGGGCAAAAATGGATTTATCTCCAGTATATAAATATATCTACTAAACTTAAAATGCAATGTTGGACTACTAAGAGCATAGAAAAAAGAATTGATGAGGCTGAGAGAACATTTCTCTGTGTCTCTCCGTTTTTCCCCTTGGTCATAGAATTTTGAGTAACTTAAGTGCCAATAATTATATTTTAACGTCAGAAAAGTTGCAAATTTTGAGGTAGAATCCGCAATTTTAGAAGGAAGCACTACAGATTAGAGTATCAATTTTGCAGAAAAAACGACATTAACTCTATTTCTATGGGTACACACAAAAAACTGAACTCCCGAGATTCCTGAGTGGACGTGTAGACAAAAATGTTATCAAACACTCGAGAAAAGCAGTGCTTGTTGTAAAAGAGAATCCGCAGATTTATTATTAAATGCCTTGATAAAAATTTCAGGTTTAAGGATATTATAAGCATTAAACTAAAAGATAATAGCGTTGTCGCAACAAGTCTTTTTGTATTCTTCGGTATGATTTATTTCTAAGAGGGAAATTTCAAAGGATTTTTAAGAGCCAAAATATCTTAATTTAATGAAAAAGAAGAGTCTATAAAATTGATTTATGTTGCTTTTTTAGCAAAAAGGTCAAGGTTAAATTTGGGAAAAATTTCGGTGAAATAAAAATATCATCGATATTAAAATGTTGTTCTAGATTAAAACATTTTATGAAGAAGTAATTTTTGCTCAAAAATTATTTTTCACAGGATCAATTTAAAATAAGTATAATATGAGAATTACACTTTAGAAAAATCATACTTAATCTTTAAAGTTGATAGTTATAGAGTTGCAAATGTGATATGACCTGTTGAATGTGTGAGCATACTGAGCAATTGTAGAAAATCACCTCCCACAAACAATTTCAGCAAATTGCTTAAACATTCACTTACTAGCATGAAGAACACACATACACCCCATTTAGAGGTTCATATCTTCAGTCACTTAGAAGTCTATTTGTGTCTGAGACTCCAACCGAATAAATGGTCTGCACGTCTCATTTAAGCAAGCACTGCAGGTGATCTCTTCAGACATTGGTAACAAACTCATTACATCTGGATACTAGGATAATTGTACTATGTGGTGGAATTTGAGCTAGATAAAGGTTCAACTTTTTATTCTCTTTACAGATCAACCTCACAGAATTTCAAAAATTAAATTTTAACACATAAGAAAAACACTTTCAGATTTTTATTAAAATTTGTCTATTAAAGAAGTCTCATAAATTAGAACATTATTTTTTTGACTTGAAGTTGTGAAGTTATAATCGAAATTAAACCAATTTGACTCAGATAGGAAACTGTTTAACTATGGGTGAAAAGGTTGAAATCTTGCTTTTTGAGGATAATCCTAATGATGTAAATCTCATTGAAGATATGCTTGAAGAATTCTCCGACTTCCACTATGAACTTAAAAACGTTGAAACCCTTAACGAAGGTTTGAGTCTTCTTAAAGAGCGTCCATTTGATGTAATCTTGACAGATCTATGCTTGCCGGATAGTGATGGCATCGACACCTTTCTTGATATCCATGCAAGGAATTCACGAATTCCGATCATAATCTTTACTGCATCAAATGATGAGAAAATTGGGATTGATGCTGTGAAAAAAAGTGCTCAGGACTATTTAATCAAAGGACAAGTAAATGGTAGATTATTGAAACGTTCTATCCAATATTCTATTGAGCGCAAAAAGGTCGAAGAGGTACTCACAAATATTGAAAATGTCCGGAAAAAGGAAATTCATCATAGGATCAAGAATAATTTTCAGGTTATCTCTTCCCTTCTTGACCTTCAGGCTGATAAATTCAAACGCAAAATAAGAGTCACGAGTCCAGAAGTTATAGATGCTTTCAGGGAAAGTCAGGATAGAGTGATATCTATGGCCCTCATTCATGAGGAACTGCATGAAGGGAGCGGAGGTGACACAGTTTATTTCGCATCATACCTTGGAAAACTTGTTGAGAATATTTTTTTGACATACAGGCTTGGAAATGCCGATATCAGTTTAAATATGGATCTGGAAGAAAACTTTTTCTTTGATATTGATACTGCAATTCCTTTAGGAATGATTGTAAATGAACTCACTTCGAACTCCCTAAAACATGCATTTCCAGGCAGGGATGACGGAAAAATTGAAATCAAACTTCGTAGAGAAGGAAACAAAAATAATTGCTGTAAGAGCACTGGTTTTATCTTGGGTGTCTCAGACAATGGCGTGGGCATTCCTGAGAACCTTGAGATTGAGGAGACTGAAAGTCTAGGATTCCAGTTGGTAGCTTCTCTTATAGACCAATTAGATGGGGAACTAGAGCTTAAAAGGAACAAGGGAACTGAATTCACTATGAGGTTCACAGTAAAGGAAAAAACAAGCATCAATTAATTATGTATTACGCAGCATAATGAAAAATCAACTGCACTGAACTTATATTTATTTGAAAAAGATTTGACCGTAATGCCAATTTCATTTGAGTTTATACATCAAGTGCATATTGTACTTTTTATATTTATTAAGGTATTAACAGGATAGAACATGTATACTCTATATAATATTGGACAATAGAGTTTTTTAGACATCTGAGCAAAAATCTGGCTTTTCACTATTTTGTATTGGCTAAAAATACTTTTCTAGTTGAAAAATGGCTACACTTCTAAATTTGTTTTTTTAAATATTCCAAATTAGGCATCAAAATTTCTGATCTAATATAACAATTTTTTTATTTAAAAGTGTGAAGCTTTTCAATATTTTCTGGGATCTTCAAATCATAGACTCTCGGAAATGCACTCGACTTTTGAGTCCAAATCCCGAAAGATCGCGACAATTTTGGGGTTTCTGTATGGGGACAGAATACTGGTCATCTCGTCATACGACAAATACACGCCGTCTAGCCGCTCATCCACCAGAATTGTGACCGGAGCGTAAGATCCAGCATCGTGGACATACTTCGCCATTTCTTTCATAATAATCGGATTGCCGATCAAAAAGCGCACGATTTTCGGCGTGTCGAGCCCAGTCTCCTTACGCAGAATCACGCCATGATCGGTTTCATGAGCATCCTCAGTCCAGTCCTGCCCAGGCTCCTGTGGACCACACCTTGCAGCTCAGCAAATTTCGATGCATCCTAAGTTGCTTTCACAAATCGACCACCTCAGGATGTCAAATAGCAGCTTTGAGAATTGCCACTACTATCTCAAGTGTTTTGGAAGATACCACGCTGAATCGGACGATCCAATCTTCTTGAGAATAATGTTTTCTTTCTCTTCATTGAAGCGAATCAAGCGACTACAAAATTGGTGGTTTGAATTCTGTGGTTGAGAGTATTGCTGTAGATACAATCAAAATCCCGTAAATCCTCTTTCAGGATCTGCTGCTCAACCAATGATAAATTAAGAGACCCGAAATCCGACTGTGATCGCTATTGTAGATAAAAGGGACTATCAAAGTAGGGCAGTCCTGAAATAATATTAGTCGAAGCTCCGGTTTCATAGAAAGCTGCGATGCTCCCCACATGCCTGTATTTATAAAAGTTCCCTTGAAATACATATAATTTTCAATAAATATATATATAAGAAAGCAATATTAGGATATTTCTACTAAGATCATGTGGTTTTGGACTTAAAATATTTTATATTGAATTTTAGTTTTCTTATGCTGTTTGTGTACATATCATTATTAACTTATAATATGTAGGATAACTTAGTTAGATGGTTTATGAGATGATTAGTTTTCTTATTTGGTTTACATTATTCGCATAAATTTTCTTACACATTTCCTCGTATTATACATATCTAAATGCTATTTTCAATAGCAATGCCAAGGTACTCATATGACAATCGTCGCATTTGCAGAAAAAAATAAGGCTGCAGCCCAAATTGCCAGTATACTAGGCGATGGGGATGCGAAGAAAATTGAAGTAGAAGGGATCCCGGTATATGAATTTAAATGGAAGGGGGAAGATTGGCTGGCAATGGGGCTATCCGGGCACATTATGAATTATGATTTCCCAGAGCAGTATCATAAATGGAACCAAGTCAATCCTGGAGAACTCCTTGGAGTTGACCCTGTAAAATTCGTGACAAGAGCAAATTATGCCTCTGCAGTAAAAAATCTCGCAAAAAAGGCGGAAAAGATCATTCTTGCCTGTGACTATGATAGAGAAGGGGAAAATATAGGGTTTGAAGCCAAATCACTGGCCGAAGAAGTCACGAATGTGCCAATATCAAGGGCACGTTTTTCAGCTCTTTCTCCAAAAGAGGTGAAGAAAGCTTTCGAGAGCTTGGTGGAACCAGATTATAACATGGCAATGGCTGCAGAAGCCAGGCAGATTTTAGATCTAAAAATGGGTGCAGCTTTTACTCGTTTTGTTACGCTTTCGGTCAGAGAAAAGACAAGGACAAATGGTGTCCTTTCAATAGGCCCCTGCCAGACTCCTACCTGTGGGTTTGTTTACGAACGGGAAAAAGCAATTCGGGCCTTTCAGGCAAAGGACTTCTGGAAAATTACAGCAATTTTCTCTGCAAAAGAGGGGGAATTCGAAGGTATTCATAGAGCAGGAAATATTCACGAAAAAGAAAAAGCTGCTGAGATTTTCAAGAGGCTAAAAGGAACAAAAGAAGGGCTTATTGCAAAAAAGACGGTAAAAGAAACAAAAACAAGCCCTCCTAATCCTTTAAATACCACTGAATTTCTAAAAAGGGCTTCTAAATATCTTGGAATCAGCCCAGAAATTGCACTTGAGGTTGCAGAACAGCTTTATCTTGCAGGATTTACCAGCTACCCTCGAACAGAGACAAATAAATATGCAGATGATTTTGATTTCCAGTCCATTGTCCTTGATTTTGCGCGGCTGAATGAATACATACCTTTTGCCGAATCTATCCTTATAGCTCCTATAGTCCCGAAAAATGGGACTAGAGATGCCCATGACCACCCTCCGATACATCCTATCAGAGCTGCATCGCGAGTAGAGATAAGTTCTGCGATAAGCATCCCTCAGGCACCCGATGTCTATGACCTTATAACTAGACACTTCCTGGCTAATCTCATGCTTGCAGCGATTTTTGAGAAGACCCACTTACACTTGCTCGTGCAGGAAGATCTATTTGACTCAGCAGGAACAATACTCAAAAATTTAGGATGGCTTGAAGTCTATCCCTTTGAAAACAAAAAAGACAAGCTTCTCCCTTTTGTAGAGGAGGGACAAAAGGTTGGAATAAAAAAGCTCAGTAATACGAAGGCCAAGACTAGCCCTCCAAAAAAACTGACTGAAGCCGAACTTCTGACACTTATGGATAAGCATGGAATAGGAACAAAGGCAACAGCTCCAACTCATATAGAAACAAACAAAAAACGAGGGTATTTCGAGACCAGTGGAAAAACTGTTTCTATTTTGGATACGGGTTTTACTCTTATGGAAGGACTTTTTCTCACTGTTCCTATTCTTGTTAGGCCAGAGATTAGGGCAAAGATCGAATCTCTGATCCAGGAGGTCGAAGATGGTAAAAAAAAGTTTGAAGCTGCTCTTGAAGAGGGGACGGCCTTGGTCAGGGAGATGTACGCTCAGCTTGAAGCAAATAAAAAGGAGCTGACTTTCAGCATAGCTGGCACTATCAAAGATGAAGCTGCTCTTGAGGACAAAAAAAACTATATAGGGACTTGTAAGACTTGTGGGCATGTGCTACGGATCATACAGACAGATTCAGGACGCTTTGCTGGCTGTACAGGTTATCCAGATTGTAGAATGGCTTATCCTTTACCAAAAACAGGAACTTTGACCCTGCTCAGGAGCAAGGAATGCAAAAAGGAAGGAGCAGCTGTTCTGAAGGTAGGAAACAAATACAACTGGGCTGTAGGCATAGGTCCTTGTTTTAAATGCGATCTTGAAAAGGAATGTCACCCTCCGGAAACTGTAGGACTGTGTCCGGAATGTGACGGAAGGATGTTCCTGATCTCTTTCAAAGACAACCGTTTCCTGGCATGTACGAAGCGTTGTGGGTACACACATTCCGTCCCAAAAACAGGAAAATTGAATCTTCTTGACAAAACTTGTGAATTATGTGGTTGGATAATCTTCAGGTTAAAAGAAGACGGCAAAAATTCCGAAGAAGATTTCTGTGTAAACAGACGCTGTAAAGAGGGCAGAAAATACTGGAAAAAACAGGCTATGAAATTGAAGATAAAACTCATGTAAAACTTTTTGCAATCCTGGAAGCAAATTCAGCAACAAGCATAACAACAAGGAAGATTTCGAAATTATTCTCTGAGGCTTGGGGAAAAAAATCATAAGTAAATACTCATAAAAAATTATTAATAAAAATAGCATAAACTATATTTGAAATCAAAGAAGGATGACCAGAAAATAAAAAATCGGATTAAATACAGGAATTAGCGAAAAAAATTGGATAGCATCCCCTCAAAGAAAGTAGGGGTAGATTGGAGTCATCTTAAATTATGATTCTGTCAAATTGAAGACGTAATTCAGGAGAGATGGATTGTAAACAATATATGTATTTACCAGAAGTGGAGTTATTTTAGAGTCATAATCAACTATTCCATTACTTCAATAATTTTTTTGATTTATTCTGATTTGGAGAAATAGTTTCGGAACGGAAGAGATTCTGAACTACTACAGCAAAAAGCTAAATATATCTTAAATTCAATTTCTCTGTACTCGGTTTAATTATACAATATATCCATCTAAATTATGCATACGAAAACATAAATAAAAATTTATAGATATTAATATCAAAGCTCTGGAGTATCTTATGAATGAATTAGTAGGTTTTGTGAACGGAAATAATGTGAGACAAAAGGTGCTCTCCTTACTTTCCTCAAAAGGAAAAATGGAAGAAAAAAGAATATCTAAAACACTAAGAGTTGTATATCCAACTATTGCAAAGACTCTCAAAGAGCTTGAGGAGAAAGAATTAATTGCAAAAAAGGAAGAGATGTACTTCCTGACCGAAACCGGAGTAAAAGTGGAAAAAATGATCCAGCAAATATAAAACTATGTTCACTTTATTTTTATCGTATCTACTTTTTTGATTTACTAGCTCTTTTTCATCAAATCCAATACTTTGTTGCGCTCCTTAGTCTCGATTAAATCTAAAAAATTAGTGAATTAACATTTTTGGGGAAAATATAGAGAGATTCTTATGTTAGGATTTTTTAATAGCTCACCGCCGCTACACAATATCATCACCATGGTAAACATGAAAGAATAGACGAAAACTGTAAATTTATAAATTATTCCCCTCGAGATTAGGGAGATAGGCTGCTTACCCATGAAGTGCAATTTGGGTAGCAAAGAAATATTTATCTAATTCTTATTCCTTTATGTCGGCATAGTCTGTTAAAACTAACTAAAAAAATCCTGAACTTGCAGGGAATGATTACTAGAAAAGAACCGAAGCTTCGTAATTCTGTCGTGTTCATGAGTTTTTAAATTGTAGCCGTGATACTCTCTCTACATTTTCCCAAAAAAAATGTGAAATATACTCGTTTTTCATATTTTTTTATCAATAACTCGTGAACAAGATCCGGGATTAAATAAGTGCTCAAAGAATCAGAGGCAATGCAATGTTACCTAAAGAAGATCTGAAGATCATTATAGCAGAACTCGGGAGAGAGCCTACCTTGGTAGAACAGGGTTGCTTTTTAAATTTGTGGAGCGAACACTGTTCCTACCGCTCAAGTGCTCCTCTCCTAAGAACCTTTACTACTAAGGGAGAAAACGTGATTATCGGACCCGGAGACGATGCCGCAGTAATTAAATTCGAAGACGGATATGTGCTAGCAATAGGTATGGAAAGTCACAACCATCCTTCATATGTTGATCCCTATAACGGAGCAGCTACAGGTATTGGAGGCATTGTAAGGGATATAATCTCCATGGGAGCTCGTCCTATAGCCCTTATGGACTCTCTCTACCTAGGGTCTCTAGATACTCCAAAAAACATCTTCTTTTTCGAGCAGATCATTAAGGGGATTGCAGGGTATGGGAATTGTATAGGAGTACCTGTTGTCAACGGTGAGACTTTCTTTGATAGGAGATATAATGGGAATCCATTGGTGAATGTAGTTGCAGTAGGACTCGGTAAGGAGGAGAATATAGTAACTTCTAGCTCACAAAAGGCGGGAAACAAGCTTGTACTTGCAGGCTCAAGCACTGGAAAAGATGGCCTTTGTGGAGCTTCCTTTGCTTCCAGAGATCTCTGTAAATCTGCAGAAGCCGAAGATCGTCCCAGTGTTCAGATAGGAGATCCATATTCAGAAAAACTCCTTATAGAAATGACCCTCGAAGCCATAGAAAATGGCTACATAAGATCCTGCAAGGACCTTGGAGCTGCAGGCTTGGGGGGAGCGAGTTCGGAATTGGCTGCAAAGGGGGGATTAGGAGCCCATATTATTACAGATGCAGTACCTCAGAGAGAACCGGACATGAACCCCTACGAAATATTGCTTTCCGAGTCTCAGGAGCGTATGCTCTTTGAAGTATCCCCTGAAAATGTTGATGATATACTTTATCTGGCCGAGAAGTATGACCTTAATGGAGCTGTAGTGGGATACCTGACAGAAGAGCCAAGGTATATTGTTGAATTTGGAGGAGAAATCGTTGCGGATCTGCCGATATATTTTTTGACTGGAGGAACTCCTACATGCGAGAAATCTTCCCTGACTCCTATTGTCGAAATGGAAGAAGGAAGCAAAAAATATGAAACTCCGAAAGATTTGAAGACAGCTTTTCTGAAAGTCTTGTCCTCGCATAACGTTTCCTCAAAAGAATGGATTTACAAACAATATGATCATGAGGTTCAGTTGAGAACAGTTGTCAAACCCGGAGAAGACTCTGGTGTACTCAGAATTACATCCAAAAAAGGAATTGCACTCTCTTGTGGTTGCCAACCCAGAGCTACACTTCTTGATCCTTATTCTGGAGGAAAAACGGCAATCATCGAAAATGCTATGAACCTAGCAGTGAAAGGTGCAGAGGGACTTGCCATTGTAAATTGCCTGAATTTTGGAAACCCTGAAAGGCCGGAAGTTTACTGGCAATTTAAAAGCGCTGTAGCTGGTTTTGGAGATGGGGCCAGGGAACTTTCTCTTCCGATTGTAGGTGGAAATGTGTCTCTTTACAACGAAAGTGACGAATTCAGGATTTCAATTCTCCCGACTCCCTCAATAGGGATGATAGGGAAAGTAGATCTCGAAACTCCTATTCCATCAGGCTTTTTTGTAAAATTTGGAGATACAATTATCTTGGTGGGAGAAACAACCCCAGAAATGGGAGGTTCTGAGTATTATGCTTGCTTAGAAGCTAATTACACCGGAAAAGTGCCTTCAGTCCCGAAAAACGCTCCAGAAATAATAAAAGCCATAATCAAAACTGTCAAGAGTGGAAAACTAAGTTCGGCGCATGACATTTCTTTAGGGGGGATTGGTGTGGGACTCTCAAGGATGTGCAAAAAATTATGTGCAAAGATAGATCTGAGTAAAATTGGAGGAATGAAGGCTGATGAGCTGTTGTTTTCAGAATCACCTGCAAGAGCTTTGCTTACTACAGCCGAGCCAGAAGCTGTGCAGGAAATCCTCAAGGATATACCTTGTACTATAATCGGCAAGGTCGGAGGCGACGTCCTGGAAATCAAAGGAAAAGATTTTGAGATTTCACTCTCCTTAAGAGAAATTTTGGAAGCTCATGAAAGTCTTACAAGATTTATGGTAGAGTGAACCCGATTACGTGTTGTCCTATAACTCTGGCATATGATATTATTATTGAGGATCCAATAAACATCTGATTATCACGAGTCACTTATATACCATATATATGTATATGATATAATAATAGGGGTTTATTTAAATCCTTCATTTCTCATTTATGTTTTAAATATTAAGGCTACTCATCATATTTGTTTAGGGGACAGTTCCAGCTTCAACTTATCGAAGTTTGGCTATTTCATAAGTAACTTTCTTCAAATAATATGTACAGCTAAACGGACTTCCTTTAATCAATTTTTATCAAATGGACAATATTATTTACTTAAGGTCATCAGAGTCAAATAAGACAATCAGATAGCTGCTATAAGCACATTCAAACTAAAAAAAAGCTTTTATAAGTAGCTTTATGAAACGCAACTTAAATGAATGAATTAAAATAAGTTCCAAATATTTCAAAAACAACAATTGTTTATGCTGTGCTATTCTGACCCTTTTGTATTCATGCGCCATAGATCTTTCAACGGCCGGGTTCATCTATAAGAATTAAAATGCTTTATATACCCGTTTTATGGAAATCAATAGGCAGCAGTACTAAAAATTAGATAATATCCCAAACGACAAAAATATTTATAAAAATACTTTAGATGGTACTAAGTATCGATTCTACACAAAATTAAACCTGATCAAGTATACATTTAAATCAAGTGAATCGACCATGTAGAAGGCATCTCAATCTTAAAGAACAATATGTATAGGTTCTTAGTTAATATCCAGGAGAAACAAATTTCAAAAATTTCATCATAAATGGTTTTCGAATAAATAATTAAAGAGCTGATCAAAGAGGAATTAAATAGAGAAATTGAGGGGAAGATCTGAGAAATTCCTGCTAAGAAATAAAATCCGAAGTTTATCGAAATCCTCTATAATATATTAGATGGATGTTATTGTGTAGTTATTGCCAGAAAAGGTGTCACTGATAAATTTTCAGCTCTAAATTTAGGTATACAACTATTTTAAGAAACAACTTGAGAATTAATGCACAGCCTAGTCTTGTAGCCAGGAAAGAATATTCTTTATTAGATCATTTGAAAAACACTTATTCATTTATTCTGAAAAATAACTGCCTTCCAAACACTGCCGTCGGAAATTACCTGTATTCAAGTTCTACATATGGCGTTGGTGTTAATTCTGAACTTGTGAACACTGTGAGCAAAAGGCGGATCGCTTAAAAGGAATTTCTTCTGGAATGAAGCAATTTATTAGGAGTTACAAATAACTTAAAAAAATAGATGAAGAAAATAGAACCATAACAGGATCACCGAAAGAGAGCTAGAATCGAGACTTAAGAGAATTATCTCACATATATCAAGATATCCAAAGAAATATTTGTTAGAATTCTTAAATAAGTTTGTCGTCCATCATTGAATTATTGATATTTTAATGATCAAATTTGACATGAAAGTACTTAACTAAAATAGTTTCTACATCTTTCGGATACTTTTTTCATAATTGTGATTTTTTTTCACTATTATTTTATTTGTGTATCAACAGAGAATGCCCAAATCTCGAAAATACTTCTCTTTTGAATTTCTCCTCATTGCTGCCCTTGTTCATCTTTTAATATCTCGTTATTTGCAAGCAGATGCAATATAATTGTGAAGATTTTCCTCGCTAAAGCGATAATTGTCTTTGTCTCTCTAATTAATGTCGCTTTCAGTTAAAGTATTTTTGAATTTTGCTATACTTTTTCTGCTACTGGCCGAACAATTTGGCTAGAATCTATCGTAACATCTTTGATCTAATTTTTGTTATCCTGTTGTTGTAAGATTCATCCGAAGATTAGTACACATTTTTAAAAACTTCAAGCTATGAAGCAAGCTAATCTCCTAACAAAATATATAAATTTGGTTATTTTAGCAATTAGAGTTACTGCACTAATTTATCAATGTTATGAACAGAGATAGAGTTTAATAAAAAATGATATTCAGTCACACTTTGGATATAAATTTCATATTATGATGGACAGGAATTATGAGCTGATCCGAAAATTCAAAGCAACAACTTCACCACTTCATGATTCAAGTATAGATTTATCTGAAAAAAATGTAGTGCTTTACAAAGTCAAAGAGTACTTTGGAGCAAAATCAAAGGTTATGATGCAGCAATGGAAAAAGTAGTGAAAAGAGGACTCTCGGGAATGAGTGATGTATTCATAAACAAGAGGATGGATTAAAAGAGCTCCAGGAGAACGAATAGACACCCTGGCTTAAAAGATATTCTTAGTAGTAAAAGTTATTGTCACTGCTATTCAAAAATTAAATTTGAGGATGTCATATTATAGTTTTTTTAAAGAAAATTCTGATAAACCTTCTATTCCCAAGAATATCTATATATCCTTTATATGAATATTACCAAATTTAAGGATCATCCAAATCCTCTATAATCCCTCTCATTAGAGACATTGAGAATAAAAAGATTATTTTTAGGTAGCGGAATCTATCTTTAAAATCAAAGAATAATGAGACATAAATGAAAAAATAGGGTCAAATGCAGAAATTAGCGAGAAAGATTTGGACAGGATTCCCGCAAAAAAATAAGGTAAATTGGAATTCCTATAATTAAATAACATTACAAAAGTAAAATATAAAAGTGAATACTTGAATAAAAAGAAACTAGTCCGCTTAATTTTCTCAAGCTAAACAAAACGGGATAATTTGAGAGTGGAATTTTCAGACTGAATTAGATAGACATAGCGTGATTCTCTCTGAGCTCAGTACCCTTCCTCTCTGGGCTTCCTGTGGTTGGGGAGACACTCTTTGCAATAGACTGGTCTATCAGGGTCAGGCTTGAAAGGTACCTGTGTCTCAACGCCGCAATCAGAACACCTTGCATTGTGCATTTCCTTTGGGCCACCGAAGCCACCGCGATTTCGGTCTCTCCCCTTTGAAGAACTACCCCTTTCGTTAAAAGCCATTTTCTTTTCACCTCCGTTCGCAACGGATAGCCAATAGTTTAAAAACAAGAATTATATAACTCTTTGATTAAAAACAGAAATTAGTTTTTAATAACAGATTATACGCCTCTTTATTTTCAATATTCTTATTATACAGTCAAATAATATAAGTCTTACTCAAAAAAATGAATACAAAAGATGAATAACACTTTTACCACCGTAGTTGCATGTTTTAACATAAACCTGTCGGACTCCTCAAAGATATACCAATTACATTAAAATTAACATAAGATTACCGATAAATTTAAGAAATTTTTGGTAAAAATCCATCTTTTCGATGTTTTTTTGAGATGGGAATATATGCGTCCGTCTCCTCACATATGCTCCACATTCTTATTCTCTGTGAGTGTGATTATCCCATGAATCGTTGTTGTGTGCTCATCAACCCAGAATCTCTCAGTCTTAACAATTTCTCCCTCGAATTTCTCCTGTTTTATACCCTGTTTCATCTTTGGATATGTTATTATTTGTTATGGGATCCTATATTACAGTGACAATTTGACCTTCCAGTAGAATCATTGTCTTTACATTTTCAATTGATTTCTTTTTCCAGTTAAAAAACTTTTTTAATTTGTTCTTTATTTCTTGCTACTGCTCGAACAATTTATTTTAGAATCCGTTTGTGTCCTTTTATCCTCTTTTTGTGACTCTACGGTTGCACAATTTATCTGTATTTTAGCAATTAGAGTTACTGCACTAATTTATCAATGCTCGGAACAGAGACCGAATCTAATAAAAAAATGATATTAAGTCACACTTCGGATATGAACTTCGTAGTATGATAGACAGGAATTATGAGCTGATCAAAGATTCAAAACAACAACTTCACCACTTCATGATTCAAGTATAGATTTATCAGAAAAAAAGTAGTGCCTTGCAAAGACAGAGAGTACTTTGGAGCAAAATCAAAGGTTCTGATGCAACAATAAAAAGAGTAGTAAAAAGAACACACTCTGAGAATAAGTAATATGTTCCGAAACAAGAGGGGGAGCTCAAAAAACTTCAAGAGAATGGATTTATCCAGTAATTAAAGAGATATTCAAATCAGGATAAGTTTTTGTCACTACTTCAAAAAGTGAATCTGAAGATGTTGTGCACATATTTTTGTTATCTGCTCTATCAGTTTATGGCATTCAAAACAAAAAAAGTATTTTGAGGACATTGGAAGCTATCTTTAAAATCAAAGAATAATGGACCCGATAAAAAATCGGGTCAAATAAAGAAATCCGCGTTAAAATTTCGGACAGCATTCCTGAGAAGAAAAAAAATTGAGGTGAATCGGAATCCTCTTTATTTTGCCTGAATCTGTTTTAGCTTCATTTTCGCTGAAAATTGCTCGGAATGATATCTCTTTGAGAATGTTGAGTTTTTCAAAACAAGTTTAACTACTCCTGCTTTATATTATTTTCAAATGGCTAGAATCGTTATGGATTGTGCACAATCAGTCCCGATTCTTCTTTTGATGATCGCAGCAACTCTTTTTCCTACTTTGGATGCTACCCATCACGAATAATATCTTTGCTGTCCTATTTCTCAAATATTTACAATTTTACTTTTTTGAGTCTCCAAGCTTCATAAGACCGATCATTCTCTATCTTTAAGAGGTTGCTTTGGTTCCTTCGCGAAGCTACCTGAAAATAATTACCAATCAATTTTTATTTCAACTGGTTTTTCTTCAACACAACGTCTAAAAGTAACTTCAAGCACTCCGTTTTTATAGTTGGCTTTTGCACTATTTGGATCCACACGTACTGGAAGCTCGACATCTTCTGAATATTCAAAAGGTTTAATGATCCTTATTTCTAAATTCTGAGCAGTCGCGTGCAGAAGGATATCTTCCTTTTTAATCTCTGAAAATTCTGCAAGTACATGTACCAATTCTTCGTTTTCAAAAATATCAATTAAAGGATCTTTTACTTCGGAGGGAAAGATCTTCTCTCCATTTTGAGGATATTCTGAAATATTTCCAAACTTCTGGAATTCAGGATCTTCCCCTGAGCGACGAATGATGGAAAATCCGTATACTAATGGAATCGAGTCTCCCATTTCTTCCAGGAGAGTTTCGATTATTTCTTCCAAGTTGTCAAAAAGTTCAGCTCCAAAATCTTCAAAGAAATCCTTTCTTTTTCTTATGCCCACCATTATTACCTCTGCTTTTCCTCGCTCTCCCAAGAGATTACTCAATATTGATTGAGGATCGAGAACTGGATTCTAGCCTCTTAAAAATTACTTCCAGCATGCCGTTTTTATATGTGGCTCTTGCACTCAGGGGGTCAACCTTCACAGGCAGTTCCACAAGTTCGGAATATTTTGGATTCCCATCTATTGTTTTGATGTCAAGTATTAAATCAGTTGCGTTTAACAGAATATTTTCTTTCTCAACGCCCGGTAGTTCAGCGATCACATGCAGTGTATCTTCGGTTTCCAGGATATCAATGAGGGGTTTTCTTATGTCAAGATAGCGTTTGTCCCCGATTTCTATTTGCTCAGATGTAGGAATATTTCCAAATTCTCGGACTTTAGGACCTTCTTCTCGTCTCTGGGTTACAGAAAAGCCGTAAACAAAAGAATTTTGCCCAAAATATTCTAAATTTATACCTATTACCCTGTTGAGGCAATCAAAAATTTCGTCCATGCTCTGAAAGGTATCGATTCCAAAAATTTTATCGAAAAATACTCTCCTTTTTCTCTCGTCTCTGTACATCGTCATCACTTCGTCATTAAATTATCGATTTTCAGTTTATTGCATTTGAGAATCGATGAAGCAATAAATATCTTTGAGTAGTTCCTTCAAATTCCAAAAACTGAAAATGCTGAAATTTTCCGTTCTTTCAAGCAGAAGGCTTAATCAGCCTGAAGCAGACTTAGAGTATTTTTATGTTCAATTTCTTTTTCTTGCTCTCCAGCCTCAAAATCTTCTTCTTCAAGATCAGTTGCATATTTCGCAAAAAGTTCAGTACTTTGGTCATAGATCTTAAGAGAATCCTTAGATGTAGTAGGTTTTACACGACGTATCGCCCGCTCGAAATGTTTTTTTGAAATCTTGACTTCTCTTGCTTTTTCCTCAATATCTTTTCGTGCAATACCAGGAGTAACTATTGATCTGAGAGCTAACATTGCAGCTTCCCTACAGACGCTTCCAATATCTGCACCTACATATCCTTCGGTGATATCAGCAAGCTCAGAAATTCTCACATCCTCAGTAAGAGGTTTTCCCCGTGTATGGATCTCAAATATTTTTTCTCTGCTCTCTTTTCCAGGAGGCTTAATATAAATGAGTCTGTCAAAACGACCAGGTCTTAGAAGGGCGGGATCCACCATATCCGGCCGATTTGTAGCTGCGACTATAATCACATCCTTTAGCTCCTCTACTCCATCCAACTCGGTGAGTATCTGGCTAACGACTCTTTCGGATACATG
>Ga0187851_10002431_pt1 | contig 16507 bp, 11 predicted proteins | sample June2016WEW_6_10_FD_132997 | JGI IMG/M metagenome (GOLD analysis project Ga0187851, IMG submission 132997) | Peatland microbial communities from SPRUCE experiment site at the Marcell Experimental Forest, Minnesota, USA - June2016WEW_6_10 | ecosystem: Environmental > Terrestrial > Soil >...
AGTTGGCTGGCCGAACATCCCTCCGACAAGGCGGCCCTCTGCCGCGCCATGGGCATTTGCGACCGCCCCACTGATGTGATGCTGACCCTGTTCACCGCCATGGGCCATTTGCGAAATGACCGCGGCGTTTTTTTCGTGACGGAACAGGCGCGCGAACACTTGGTCAAATCATCGTTGTGGTTCATTGGCCCTTATTTCGGGTCCGTCAAAGAACGTCCCGTTTGCCAGGATATCCTGGCCGTGTTGCGCACCGACAAACCGGCCAACTTTGCCAGCTTGAAGAACGAAAAGGAATGGGCCAAAGCGATGGAAGGCGACGCCTTCGCCAACAAATTCACCGCCGCCATGGATTGCCGCGGCAGTTATCTGGGGCCGGCCATGGCGGAAAAACTGGAGTGCGCCGGCCAGCATCGTCTGCTCGACATCGCCGGCGGATCGGGCATTTACGCTTGCGCGCTGGTGGCCCGGCATCCGCATTTGCGCGGCAGCGTCCTGGAAAAGCCCCCCGTGGACGGCATCACCCGCCAAAGTCTGGCCAGGCGCGGTTTCACCGACCGCGTTGGCGTCATCGCCGGGGACATGTTTGCCGATCCTCTCCCAACCGGCTTCGACCTTCATCTTTTCTCCAATGTGCTGCACGATTGGGACGAAGCGCGCGTCAAACTGTTGCTGGGCAAATCCTTCGCCGCCCTCCCGTCCGGCGGAATGGTTGTCATCCATGACGCGCACATCAACGGCGACAAAACCGGCCCGTTGCCCGTAGCCGCCTACTCGGCGCTCCTCATGACCATCACCGAGGGCAAATGCTATTCCGAAACGGAAATGACGGACTGCCTGCGGGAAACCGGCTTCGATAATATTAATCATAGATCAACCGCCGCCGACCGTAGCATCATCACCGCCCGCAAGAGCTGAAGGCCGCGCCGGCCAAAGGCTCAATTGGATTGATACTCCGAGAACCGGTCCACCCGGCGCGCCATCTCGCTCGTATAATGCCGGCCCAGGCTGTGTTTGTGGCGCTCGACCCATTCCGTCAACTTTGTCGCGCCCAATGGAGGCGCCTCCACATACAGCCGGCCCTCCATCAGCCCTTTGATCTCCTGACGGGTGATGATGACATCCTTCACCAGCAAACCGGTGACGCGGCAGGCCCAATAACCCAGCCCTGGCGGAACACTCGCTATCAGCCGATGCACACCCAGCAGCCTCCGCACCGTTTCCACCAATTCACGATACGTGAACGTCTCCGGCCCAATCGCATTGACGATTTCATTGCCGTCCCCTCCAGCCTTCTCGACGGCGGCGGCCGCCAGGTCATCCACGTAAATGGGTTGAAGCCTGTAATCTCCCGACCCAAAAACTCCAAAAACCGGGAGATGCCGCAGCGACCAGGCAATATTATTGACCAGCACGTCCTCCTTCCCGAACAACACCGCCGGGCGCAGAACGCAATGCGAAACGCCGAGGGAAGCCAAAAACGATTCCAGCTCGGCTTTGCCGCGAAAGTAAGGCAAATCCGAGTGGACGTCCGGATTGGTGATGCTCACGTGGACGATCCGCCGCACCCCTGCGTTCTTCGCCGCTTGCAGCAGGATCTTTGAATTGGCCACCGCCTCGTCATGATTAAAAAGCCGGTGATTGAAACGCACCCAATAGGTGTTGATGAGCACGTCCGCTCCTTGCAACGATTGCGTCAGGAGATCGGGATAATCAAAGTGAAACGGGAACGCCTGCACCTTCCCGTTGAATTCGTTGCTCCGTTTCAAGGAATTGGTGAGCGTCAGGACGTTGTGTCCCGCGTCAAGCAATCGCCGGGTGATATAACGCCCGGAATAGCCAAAAGCTCCTGTCACCGCCACGCGCATCAATTCACTTGTCTCACAATCCCGCCATTTTGCAAATCGTGTTGTTGAACTTTCATGCTGGCTGGGCTATATTAACTCTGATTATGCATCGACATCGCAGTTCAAGGAGCCTTCATCTTTTCCACGTTGAACGCCGCAATTCGCCCGCGAGCATGTTCAAGAAATTGTTGCCCCGCTGGTGGTTCGCTTTGGCCGGCGCGGCGCTTTTTGCCCTCGCCACGCCGGTTTTGGCCAATGATGACCTGTTGGTTTACACCGCGATGTTGAACAACGGCTGGCAGGATTGGGGATGGGTGACGCATTACCCCACGAACAATCCGAGCTTTGGCAGTACGAACTCGATGTTCTTTTCCGCCACCAATACCTGGCAGGCGTGGTCTCTGGAGCATGACCCGATTAATACCACATTATATACCAACCTCTCTTTGTGGTTGAACGGAGGTCCCGGCGGAGGTCAAACGGTTGGCATCCTGGCTGAAGCCGGTTCGACCTGGGGAAACGAGATCTGGGTGACAGCTCCAACCAATGCCTGGCAACACTTCACCATACCCCTGGCGCAGTTGGGCGTTGCAAACGTGACCAATTTGGAGGGCATCGAAATTTGGACTGGGGGAACGCCGCAAGCCGACTTTTACATCGCCGACATCACGCTCACCGCCAATCCGCCGCCCGCGCTCGTCCACGTCAGCGTCAACGCCACGAGTGCCGTGCGCACGGTGGATAATCGGGTGTTCGCCGTCAACACCGCCGCTTGGGACGGGGATCTCGACACCACCAACACTCTCTTCATCCTGACAAACATTAACAATCAGGCCCTGCGCTGGCCCGGCGGCAGTTGGGGCGACATTTATTACATGACCAACGAACCCCAGGGCTGGGGCTCGCGCGCCACCAACTTCCTCCATGTGGCCACCAACACCGGCGCGCAGATGTTTTTCATCGTCAATTACGGCAGCGGCAGCCCTCAGCAGGCGGCGGACTGGGTCCGGTTCTGCGAAATCACCAATCATTGCTACGTCAAATACTGGGAGGTCGGCAATGAATGCGGCGGCGGTTGGGAGGAGGACATCAACACCAATTCGCCTTATCAGGCACATGATCCCTGGACTTACGCCCAGCGTTTCACCACTTACTACAACCTGATGAAGGCGGTGGATCCGACCATCAAAATCGGCGCCGTGGCGGACGTCACCGAGGATGGCACCTCCAACTACACCAATCATCCGGTCGTCAATCCCGTCACCGGCGTGACGCACAACGGCTGGACCCCGGTCATGCTGACCTATCTGCGCAGCAACAATGTCACGCCGGATTTTCTGATCTCTCACGACTATGCGCCCGGCGATGGAGATACGTATAGCCTTCTTTGGACCCCAACGTGGGCGGTCAATGCCTCCGGCCTGCGCATGATGCTCAACGACTATCTCGGAACCAACCTGGCCGCCGGCGTCGAGTTGAACGGCACCGAATTTGGCCCGGCAGGTGACAAACAGTGGATCAGTCTGGTGGGCGGATTGTTCTACGCCGACATGATCGGGCAAATCCTGCAAACGGAATTCAACACGCTCCTCTGGTGGGACCTGCGCAACGGCCAGGCGGAGGTGGTCGATTCGGACAATGCCTTGTATGGCTGGCGCACCAACAGCTCCGGCGAATTTCTCACCGATGAGGGCATTGCCAATGGCATCGCCACGCCGCCCAACCTCTACCCGAGCTTCTACTGTATGAAGCTGATGCAGTACTTCGCGCGCGGCGGCGACACAGTTGTTAACGCCACCTATGATTATCCGCTGCTTTCCGCCTATGCCGTGCGGCGCGCCAACGGCTGCCTGACCATGCTCGTTGTCAATAAGAGTTCCTACGCCAGCCTCGATGCCGCCATCGACCTGGCCGGTTACGTTCCGTCCTCCAACGCGGCCGTTTACTCCTATGGCATCCCGCAGGACAATGCGGACTGCACCGGCGTCGGTTCGCCGGACGTTGCCCAGACAAATATTGCGGTCGCAGGGACGAACTTCAACCAGACATTCGCGCCCTATTCGGCCACGGTCCTTGTCTTCAATCCCGCGGCGCCAAAACTCGTTGTGCCGGCCGCGAAACCGCCATCCGGCCAGTTCGTTTTCCAATTGCAAGGCTCGGAAGGCGTGCCGTACCTGATCCAGACATCCACCAATTTGGCCTCGACGAATTGGACCGTCCTCTCCACCAACACCCCGTCCAGCGGCATCCTCAACCTCACCAACACCGCCTCGTCCGGCGCGCAATTCTATCGCGCCGTCTGGCGCCCGTAAGCGCTGTGCGCGAACCTGCCAGTCGCCTGTCGGCATAGCTCTTTGCATACAATTTGGCCGCCAGAGCACTGGTTTGAATCGGATTTCACTGTGACGCGCTGCAACTGACTGCGACGGCGTTTGATTGGAAGCGCCTTTGCCGTACTGAAACTGACAAGGCCATGCAGGCGTTGACCGAAGCCATTGCCAAGGACGTGGAGGATCACCGGCGGCGCGGCAAGCCCGCGCCTCTACCGTCTCCAGGAAATCCTCGGCAAAAAGACCGTCCTGGAGCGCATCGACACGGCACTCTCCAAATACTGCCAAGTCGCCAAGATAGACGACAACGTGCCGTAGCGCAGACTTCCAAGTCTGCTGTGGCGCGGGTTTCCAAACCCGCAAACTCCACGATAGCCTGCCATGAGCCTTCTCCCGGTTATAGCGGTTTAACACACGGTGCAACCGAACCGAATGTGGTAGGGCGACGCTCCTGCGGACCCATCTTTTGCCATCCCCCAACCGGTGAGACTCCGTCGAACCCTAAATCGATTGTCCCAGTCCGTACCTCTACATGCCTGCACAGCGGTCCAGCCAGTCCATTTGCCGCACCCCGGTTCAAGCTGTCCTCGGTGCTGTAAGCCAGTATGTAACCCGGCTTATCCATGAGAGGCAGGGACCGGAGAATCTCCTTCGGGTCGGTGGATGCGCAGGACCAGCCGCGCTTCCGCAGGAATTCCCGGTAGGCGGGCACGCGGTGAAAAGCGATCAAAAACTCCTTGAAACCCCTGTAATAGCAGGCTTCTGCGCCGAGCTTTTGCGGAGCGTGGCCGACGATAAACGAAAACGCCGCATAGTTCTTCAGGATGCTTCCCTGAATCAGATCAACAAATCGCATCAGCAGAATGAAGACCCTGCTGACGAGCTTAACTCGAATTGGTTTGTCAGCGTTCATTTACTCTCCACAGCCTTCGGGCGGCGTGTCCTGTGCGCAGGCAGTTTTGGCCGGTTTGTAACGCATTTTTCTCCGGAAACCAAAGCCATTCAAGCCCGCGTGATGCTCAAAGACAAGCGCATTCCGGTGGGAGGAGGAGCAGATTATTCCCCTGCCAAACATTTCTCTCCCACTGCCGGCTCTCCCCTGCCTCAACATCCTCATCCGAGCCATCGGCACCCCGAAACCTTTCGGGGCTGCTCAATTCCTTAATACACAGCCGCAAACGGCAGGCACCTGCTACATGTTGCAGGTCCGTAGCGGGTCGTGTAGCGGGTTAAGTCGTTGACTATCAGCCGTGTAGCGGGTGTAGCGGGTTTTCCGGACCAATGTATCAATTTGGTCTTTCTCCCTCTTTCGCGGTTTTTCAGTTAATCCGTGTTTATCCGCGTCCATCCGTGGCTAAAACTTTTCCCTGTTGTTATTTGACCATCCCCTAAAACATATAGCTCACGTACATCTTGAACAGAAACGGCGCCACCAACTGGTTGCCCACGAAGTCCTGAAAAACAGGCAATTCAACGTCCGCATACACGCTCACCCTGTGTATGCTGAATTCGATGCCCGGCGAGAGAAGAACTCGCTGATAGCCGGATGACCTGCCGCCAACCGGGTCGTTGGGCGGGTTGTCGTTGACGTCATAAATGCCGCCCGAGGAGTAGTTGCCGCTGTCACTGGTTCGGATGGAACCAAGGACCTGCGCCAGCGGCGTGATCGTCACCCCATGGAATGTCCACCCCCTGTAATATATTCCGGCGGCTGCATCCAGTTCCACACCGGGGCGATACTGGGCCTGGGTCAGCACCGGCACATCCAGCAGCGCTTGCGCAAACCAAGTAAAGCTGCCGTCACTAGTCAGACGGTGGCGGTGAAACCCGCCCAGCAGGACGTCCGTGCTGCCCGTCCCGATTTCACTGTCCCGATCAATGTCGCCATAGTCATCGTTATGCGAATAGTTGCCCGTCGGCAGCTTGACACCAAAAGTCAGGCCGCCGGACATATCATCGGAAAACCCGGTGTAGATGCCTTCGAGGCGAACGTCGCCCAGACTGCTCCATTTCAGGGACACGACTTGATTGCCGGTGGGACCGCCCAGCGTCTTGAAATCCCGGAAGTCATACGGTATTTCGGCTTGAACGCCCCAACTGCGATTGAACATGTATTGAAGGCCATAGGTGGTGAAGTCCGTCCGGATCTGGCGGTCCCCATTGTCCTGGGCCGGCGCAGGCCCGGTGTTGGACCAATTCTGATCTTGATCCTGGAAGTCATAATTGACAAAGACCATTCCGCCCGCGCCGTGCGGAAACATCGAGCTGGTGCCCACGTCGAAAACACCACATCCACAGGCGCAGCCCCGGGCCACGCCGGGCGCCAAAACCGCCACGCCCCCTATAAAAGCAAACATTGCAAATTTTTTCATAACTTAACTTTCTTCGGATTTGAGAAAGGCCAAAGGCCATTCAAATTATTTGACAACAATGAAAACTCCGGCAGCCGGACACACATCCGGCGCCACTGACTGCGTCTTTGAACTAACCGAAGAAAGGCCGGGGGGGCGGCAGGAGCGGAGGCTCGGTCCGGGTCACAGTCACGAGGGAAAAAGGAGGAGCAGGGCCTGTCTGCGGCGGAAAATAAAAGGCCGCAGTCTTCCCGGCGAAAAGATCGATCTTCTTGACGATTTGCTGCGCCTGGGGCGTCTTCTCGCTCTTCTTGCCCTCGCGCACCAATTTGCAGAGCGGACAGGGATGCTGCCCGTCGAATGTTTTGGTCACGGCATCTTTGATCGAACCCTGGCAGGAGTAATCGACCATCATGCCGACCCAAGCGGCCGATTGCAGCAAGCTCCAATGGAAACCAAGCGTCACGCACAGCATGACCACCACCAGCCATTTGGACGCTTTCGGCAACATTGCAGTCCAATACCATGCCCGCAGTGCATTGTCAAATTGACGTCTAAAACCGCGCCGTCATCCCCACCCGCATCTGAAACGGCTCGACGGGGTGGAAAACATCTGTAAACGCCGCCGCAGCCATGGGCGAGACTCGCGACACATAGGCGTAGTCAATGTCGTGGTCGCGGCTGTCCAGCAAGTTCAGGAATTCAACAGAGATGCGCCACGTCTTGTTGATTTGGTAGCCGGCTTCCGCGTTGAGCAACATCGTTGCATCCGAGCGATAAATCCCATCCGAGGTCAAATCGCGCGGACCGAAGTAGCGCAGTCGAAGGCTGGCCGAGAACCCGCTCAAATCGAACAACGTGATGCCAGAAGAAATCACAACTCCGACCGCTTCGGGCACGCGCGTGCCGCCGGGGCCAAGATTCGTGCTGCCGGCGCTGATCGGCGCGGCATCGCCCGCGTCCGGCGAAGTAAAACGGGCGGAGGAATCCGCAAGATCAAGATCAAAAGCCAGATGCTTTATTGGCGTGTAGTAGTTTGCCCATTCGACGCCGTAGCGGTTGCTCGGCTCTTTTGATGCAACGGTGTCGCCGGTATCGCCATCTTGCTGCAACTCGGAATCGCTGTAGAGATACCAAAGCGAAAGAGTGCTTTGCAAATGCGACAAGGCCAGCGTGCGCACGCCGATTTCTCCGCCTTTGGTTTGGACCAGGCCGGGGATTCTCGCCACCGGCTTGTTGGGATAAGGATTAGCCGCCGAGACCGGCTCCACAGTCTGCGTTGCGCCACGTCCGTCGTTGCTGTGGAAATCAAATCCACCCTGCACATAGAACTCCGTCTTGTCCCAAGGACCGAAAATCAAGCTCATCTTGGGACTGGGCAGAGCCGTAACGGACGTGCCGGAGTTGGCCGGGGTGACCTCATTGGCGACGTCAAAGAACTCCAAATCTCCGCGCAGGGCCAGGACCGAGCGGAACTTGCCCGTCCATTGCGCCTTGTTTTCCGCGTATATGCCGGCCTCCGTGTCTGTAAAATAATCCGCCTCCACGGTGGCCGGCAAAAAGGTGCCGGTTTCGGAATCGAATTTGTCCACGCGCACGCGGTCCTCCGTCTGGTAAAGGCCGTTGTTGATCCAGTCGTTGCGGACTTGCAGGCCGAATGAATTCTCCACATCGCTGCCAAACCACTGGCTGGAATAAGTTTGCCGCGCGTCCAATCCGCTTACCCAGCGTCTGTCCTGCTGCTCGAACTGGTCGCCGCGATTGGTGTCTGTGAGGTAGTATGTGAAATCGGAGAACAAATCCAGTTCGTAGTAAAATGCGTAGGCCATGATTTTTGTCTCGGAATTATCGTCTTGGCGATGCCATTCGGCCTGCACACTGTAACGCTCCGAATTGCCGCCGTCCGTCGGGTTGAGCGTGCCAAAGAAACCCACCAGTGGCACGGAGTTTTCGGCGAGTTGGTCACTCGAATTCCACTGGCCGTAATAGGCTCGGCCGGTGATGCTGAAGCCGTTGGCATCGTTGCCTTGGCTGTAAGTCGCAAGGCCGTTAAATTTGGAATAATCGTCCGGATGCACCCAGGGGCCGTCGTCGTGATACGCTTCGCCTCCGAAAAGCAAATTGCCCGAATCGACTTTTTCCGAATCCCCGAACACGGCGCGACCATAACCATACATGCCGCCTTCCACCGTGAGAAAGTCTTGGGGCAGCGTCTTGTAAAACCCCAGATGGCCCGCCCCGGCTGAACCGTAGTTGCCGACGGCCGCGTAATAAGGGCCTTTCTCGTAATCCAATCGCTCCACAAACTCCGGGATGACCGTATTCATATCCGAGTAACCTTCGCCATGCGCGTGCGAAGGAAGGTTGAGCGGCATTTCATCCAGGTAGATTGCGAAATCCGTGCCGTGATCGAGATTGAAGCCGCGCAAAAAAAACTGGTTGGCCTTTCCGCCACCGGCGTGCTGGGTGATGATCATTCCCGGCACGGTTTCCATGATTTCTCCGTCGCGCAGGATCGGGCGGCTGGCGAGTTCATCGGCGCCCACGGTCCCCTGGGTGGCTGACGACGCAATGCCGAGCATGCTATCCTGCCGGCCTTCCACAACCACTACAGGAAGTTGTGTCGGGCTGGAGTTTGTTGGACCAGGAGCAGGCGCTGCCACCGGAGTGTTGGTTGCTTGTTGAGCAACGGCGGTGCTGCCAACCAGACAGGCCAGTAGCAGGAGTTGTTTCAGCGTGATGTCCACCCGGATGGATATTATCACCAGCGGAGACACCGCGTATTTGCAACACCAAAACGGATGCAAGACTTGACTTTGAGCAGCTGCCAGTGTTATTTTCAACGCGATGGATAATACTATGAATTCAGTGTTACGCAAGCCAACAGTCGTGTGCATGAAAAACCCGGGCTACGCGACCGCTTGATTATGTCAATAGCTTCTTCTTCCGATGCGGTTGTGAATGCGGCGCCTCTTGCTCCGGGCGGCATAAAAGGCCGGGTGGTCTCCATGTATGCATTGCTCGTGGGCGCTAATGGCGGGGCCTGGGCATGGGCGCTGATTGCCTTTCAGCATTATCCGGTTCTTCTTGGCACAGCCCTTCTGGCTTATACGTTTGGCCTTCGTCATGCGGTGGACGCCGATCACATCGCCGCGATCGACAATGTGACGCGCAAGTTAATGCAGCAGGGCAAACGGCCGGTTGCCGTCGGTTTCTTTTTTTCCCTGGGGCATTCGACCATCGTTTTCGGGTTGTCGGCCGCCATCGCGCTGAGTTCCGTCGCGCTCAAGGATCGGTTTCATTCCTTTGAAGCCATCGGCGGAATGATCGGGACTGCCGTTTCCGCATTCTTCCTCCTCGCCATCGCCATCGTCAACATTTTCATCCTCATTTCGGTTTATCGCACTTTTCAGCACGTCAAGCGGGGAGGCCGGTTTGTCGATGAGGACCTCAACGTGCTTCTCGCCCAGCGAGGATTCTTCGGACGCATCTTCCGGAGTTTGTTTCGATTGATTGAGCACAGTTGGCAGATGTATCTGGTCGGCTTCTTATTTGGTCTTGGTTTCGATACAGCGACGGAAGTGGGCCTGCTGGGTATTTCGGCCAATGAAGCCGCCGGGGGCCTCCCGATCTGGTCGATCCTCATCTTCCCGACCCTTTTCATGGCAGGCATGGCATTGATCGATTCGACTGACAGCATCCTTATGCTGGGCGCTTATGGTTGGGCTTTCGTCAAACCGATTCGCAAACTTTACTACAATATGACCATCACTTTTGTCTCGGTCGTGGTCGCGTTGCTTGTCGGCGGAATCGAGGTGCTGGGTTTGATCGGCGGCCAATTGAAAATCCACGGTGTCCTCTGGGACGCGATTGCCTCGCTGAACGACCGCTTTGTCATCATCGGCTTCCTCATTATCGGAGTCTTTGTGCTCAGTTGGTCCATTTCGACCATTATCTACCGCATGAATCGATACGACGACATCGAGCTAATCTCCAACCCTCCCGATTGACCGCTGCCATGCCAAATCAGCTTGGCGTACCTCATTTTGCGGTGTTATTCTGAAACCATGAAAGCCGAACCTGTTGCCCGTTTCAGTATTTCTCTCCCGCATCCGTTGCTGGATCAACTGGATCAGATGTCTCGTGAAAAAGGTTACGACAACCGTTCTCTCGCCATCGCCGACATGATTCGCGATAGCTTGGTCGAACATCGGCAGAAGTTCGGCAGCGAGGAGATCGCCGGAACCATTACCCTGGTGTATGACCATCACAAACACAATCTGCAGTCTGTATTGACGGACATTCAACACGATCACGAAGATGTGATTATTTCCACTGTCCACGTCCATCTTGACCACCAAAATTGTTTGGAGGTGATCCTTGTTCGTGGCAAGGCAGGACCGATCCGGAAAATTGCCGACGAACTCATCGCCGCCAAAGGGGTAAAACACGGCAAGTTGACGGTGACGACCACAGGCCACGACCTGCCCGGCTGATCAGGCGTTCCGTCACCTGATATTACCATTCAAGAACGCGGGCCAATATCAGCGGCGCAACGATAGTCGCATCCGATTCGATGATAAATTTTGGAGTCTCACGCCCAAGGTTGCCCTGCGTTATTTTTTTCGTTCGATACTGCGCCCGGATAGCCGCTACGGGTGTCCGAGGCGGACCCTAAACGGAACGAAACGGAGGAGGAAAGATTTTTATTTTTATGTTTTAGTCTTAAAACATTGTCTTTGACATTAGCCATTTTTTGTCGTAAAAGATGCAGGAAATGACAAGTATTGGGAGATGTGCCGCTCTTTGTTGTTTGCCGCTCAGCGCGGCTCTGTTCCTCGCCGGCGCGGTGAATGCCTCCGATTCGCCCCCGTTCTCCACCAATGGAATCAGATCAAATTCGCCGTTCCAGCTTGGGACGGTGGTTGTCACCGCGGATTTGAACGCCGCTCGCGAGCAAATTGCCCCCGGCCTGGGTGCCGTCACTTATACGATTGGCCCGAGCCAGATCCAGACCATGGGACAGGGCGAAAGCTCGTCTTTTCAACAGGTGCTTTTGCAAGCGCCGGGGGTTGTGCAGGAGGAATTCGGGGAGATACACGTGCGCGGCGATCATGGCGACGTGCAGTATCGCGTCAATGGCGTCCTGCTGCCGGAAAGCCTCAATGGGTTCGGGCAGGAAATCGACACTCACCTGATCCGGTCGGTCGATCTGCTGACGGGAACCTTGCCCGCCCAGTTTGGGGACCGCACCGCCGGCATTATTGATGTCACCACCAAGACCGGTTCCCAACTCAACGGTGCCGAGCTTTCGATCTACGGCGGCAGTTACGACGAGTTCAATCCCTCACTGGAATTGGGCGGCTCCACGAGCAATCTGGATTACTTTATTGCCGCCTCCTATTTGCACGACAACCTTGGCATCGACAATACGACGGCCGCCCCCACTCCGCTGCATGATATGACGGACCAGGAAAAGTTTTTTGGCTACTTTTCCCATACCTTCGACCCAACCAGCCGGCTAACATTGCTCCTGAGCAGTTCCGACGCCGGCTTTCAAATTCCCGACACGGCGGGGCTTGCGGCAATCCATCAGTTGGCGAACAGCCCTCCGACCGATTCGGCCGCAGACAATAATTACCAGTACGAGCAGAATTATTACGCGGTGCTCTCCTATCAGAAATCGGCGGGCGGCCTTTCCTTCCAGGTTTCCACCCTCAGCCGATACACGGACATCCGTTTTACTCCTGATCCGGCGCAAAGTCTTCTACTTGGGGGCAACGCGGCCAACGTGGACAATAGCGATTTAGCCAACGGCCTGCAGGCGGACGCTTCTTACGAATTGGGCGATCACCACACCCTCCGCGCCGGGACGCTGGCAACTTATGACCTCGAACGACTCGACTCAACGTCCGCGGTTTTCCCGTCCACGAATCAATTTTCACCATCCGGTGCCGGTGAAAATCTGCCAGACACATTGCCGGCACAATCGTCCACCACACCCTACAGCATCATCGCCAATGGTGGAAACAGCGGGTTGACCGCTGGTGTTTACCTGCAGGACGAATGGCAACTGACCGATGATTTGACCCTGAACTACGGCTTGCGCTACGATCGCTTCGATGTCTCGTTCGACGACGAACAGCAGGTAAGTCCGCGAGGCAATCTGGTTTGGAAGATTAACCCGGCCACCACCCTCCATCTCGGCTATGCCCGCTATTTCATGCCGCCCACGTTGCAATTCATCCCGCCGTCCACGGTCAGGGCGTTCGAATACACCACCGACGCTCCGTTCAACGCGCTGGACGATCCTCCAAAAGTCGAACGCGACAATTACTTTGACATGGGCCTCTCGCGGCAAATCACACCGGCGTTGCAAATCACCGGGGACGCGTTCTGCAAGCTGGCCAAAAACCTGCTCGACGACGGCCAGTTCGGCAGCGCCGTCATACTTGATAATTTCAATTATGCGTCCGGCACGGTTTATGGCGCGGAGTTGAGCAGCACTTACAGACAAGGACCCTTCTCCGCCTATGGGAATTATTCGTACGTGCAAACTTGGGTGCGCGACTTTGACTCGGTTGAAAATGAATTTCCCGACAACGAGTTGTCTTACCTGACCACGAACCACATGCAACTGGACCACCAGGGGCGTTTTACCGGTTCCGGCGGCTTCTCTTATGATCTGCGGAAAAACCTCCGCTTCCATGCGGACTTTCTCTACGGCTCCGGCCTGCGGGCGGGTTTTGCCAACTTTGAAGAATTAAGCCCGTATTGCCCGGTGAACGTGGGCATCGAATACACATGGAACATCCGCGCCGCAGGCATCCGCCAATTGAAGTTCCGTTTTGACTGTCTGAATATCCAGGACGAGCCTTATGAACTGCGCAACGGCACCGGCGTCGGCATTGCCGCTCCCGCTTATGGACCACGTCGCGGCTTCTATGGCGGTCTGACCGCGGCTTTTTGATTTTTAAAAAGCACTTGCATTTTGCCAATCGTCAAATAAATTTCCTTTTTAGTGGAGTCAATGCTTTCCATGAAAGTGTTCAGAAAGAAACGGCGGGGCGCGTCCGCGCTCTTGCTGGTCCTCTTTCTCTTTCTTCAGGCCATGGCGGCTTCTCCGGCCTTGCACACTCTGGTCCATCATGATGCCGCCGATCCCGACCACGAATGCGCGGTCACTTTATTTGCCCACGGGCAGGTCAATTTCTCAAGCACCGCCGCGCCCGTCTTCTGCGCCCCGGCAGGCCTGATCTTCAGCGAATCTTCGCCCCGTATCATTTTTGTCTCCGCCGATGTTCGCCTGCTTCCCGGCCGCGGCCCGCCGGCTTCCTCTGCTCTCGTCTAGTTCGTCATCCAATCCGGCCATGTCTGGTGCGGTGTTGCGTCGCTGATTCTTAGCCGCCTGCCAGGGCCGGAATGCAAATCCAAAAGCAGTGGAATTTTTAACGTTAACAAATTTGAAACTTAGGACTGCAACTATGAAAACAATATGCCTTTCCTGTCAGTCAGTTTTATACATGAGCATTGCGCTCGGATCGTTTGTCTGCGATTCGCCAGCGCTGGGTCAAACGAACGGTCTCCCAACTTCAACCAATGGCTCCCCGGCTTCTTCCCCTATCTCCACCAACGTGACTACATTGGAGACGGTCACGGTAGTGGGCCATCTCAATGACGTGCGCAGCCAGATAGTGCCCAATCTCGGCGCGACCTCTTTCACCATCAGCGAAACCCAGATTGCTTCGGTACCACAGGGCGACAACGCGCCGATGAATCAAGTCATCCTGCGCGCGCCGGGCGTGGCGGAAGATTCGGCGGAGAACGGCGATTTGCACGTCCGCGGCGAGCACGCCAATTTGCAGTATCGCATCGACGACGTCCTTTTGCCCGAAGGCATCGCAGGGTTCGGGCTGGAGTTGGATCCCCGCTTCGTGAAAAGCATGCAACTCATCACCGGCTCGCTGCCCGCGCAATACGGTTTCCGCACGGCGGGCATCGTGGATATTCAAACCAAGAGCGGCAGCATCGAGCCGGGCGGCGAAGTGGACTTCTATGGCGGCAGTTATGACACCTTCCGTCCCGGTTTTGAACTCGGCGGTTCAGAGGGGAAGTTCAACTACTTCATCGACGGCAGCTACGATCACAACGAGCTTGGCATCGAGAATCCAACCGGCAGTTCCACGGCGATCCATGATGAGACGGAGCAGTTCAAGACGTTTATGTACGGGTCTTACATTATAGACCCGTCCAGCCGGCTCAGCTTCATGGCCAGCGCCTCCTACAGCGACTTCCAGGTGCCCAACACCCCCGGCGTGGTCGTGACCAATTGGGTCCCGGCGCTCCAAGCCAATGGCCTGCTGCCGTCCGGCTATTTCAACTCAGCCGACGACAACGAAAATCAAAACGAGCAGAATTACTACACCGCCGTCACTTATCAAAAATCCGCCGGTGATCTGGATTATCAAATCTCCGTTGTTGGCCGCGAGAGTGAACAGCATTTCACTCCGGACCCCATCGGCGACCTCTATCTCAACGGCGTGGCCAGCGAAGTGCATCGCTATCTCTACTCCACCGGTTTGCAAGCCGACGGCAGTTATCAATTGGGCGACTCCCATACGATTCGCGCCGGCGGAATATTCTTGGCGGAAGGGACCCAAAACAATACCTCCACGGAGGCCTTCAACACCAGCACCCTGGCCTTGGTCAATATCGTGGATGACCATCCACTCTACGGCTTATTTGCGGGGCTGTACGTGCAGGACGAATGGAAACTCACTCCGCAGCTTACCCTTAACTACGGCGCGCGCTTTGACGTTTTCTCGTCCTCTTTCGACGACGAAAACCAGGTCAGCCCGCGCGTCAATCTGATTTACAAGCCGGCCCGCTGGACTACGCTGCACGCCGGCTATTCGCGTTACTTCACTCCGCCGCCCATCGAAGACGTGGGTGGCGGCTCCGTGGCAAAATCCGATGGCACTTCCAATGCCTCAGCCACCGATCAGGATGACCCAGTCAAAGCCGAGCGAGCCAACTATTACGACGCGGGCATCACCCAGACGATTCTTCCCGGATGGAGCGTCGGCCTGGATGGCTACTACAAAACCGCGCAGCAGCAATTGGATGACGGGTTGTTTGGACAGACGCTCATTCTCTCCGCGTTCAACTATGAAAAAGGCCGGGTCTATGGCCTTGAATTTACCACCTCCTATGAGACCAACGGCTTCAACGTCTATGCCAATGCCGCTTACTCCGTCGCGCAGGGTGAAAACTGGGACTCAGCCGAATTCCTGTTCAATCCGGCTGACGTAGCCTATGTCCAAAATCATTTTATTTACCTGGACCACGATCAGACGTATACCGGGACGGTCGGCGTGTCTTACCGTTTCAAGGAATCGCGCGAGGCCAGCACGATGGGGTATATTGACCTCGTTGCCGGCAGCGGATTGCGGCAGGATGGAGGCGGTTTGGAGGACGGCCCCGCCAGCAATCCAATCCCCAACGGCGCGTCCGTTCCAGATTACTACGGGATTAACATCGGCTTGGAACAGACTTTCAAAATCGCCAACAAGCAGTTTTTGAAAGCCCGCCTTGATGTGGTCAACGTGACCGACAACATTTATGAACTGCGCAGCGCAACGGGTGTCGGAGTCAATGCCGCTCAATATGGAATGCGACGCGGCCTGTTCGGGACCTTGAGCTACAGCTTTTAATCTTTGAAATGTTAACGGAAAGCTACCAGCTACATTCGGATTTGGCCCGGGTTTGTTTGCCCGACCCGCAAGGGCATCCGCAACGCACGCTGGCCTGGCTTAATTCCATCTGTTTTCTTTTCCTGCTCGTCGCCTTGTCCGGCGTGCGGCCGGGACTGCCCGTTCCCAGGCCAGTCCCTGCCCTTGATGAGCCGGTGCCCATCGTCGTCCAACCGCTCCCGCAGAAGCCGCCGCCCCAGGCAGAGCAGCCGGACAACGAGGAGTCAACC
>Ga0187851_10002434_pt1 | contig 16476 bp, 19 predicted proteins | sample June2016WEW_6_10_FD_132997 | JGI IMG/M metagenome (GOLD analysis project Ga0187851, IMG submission 132997) | Peatland microbial communities from SPRUCE experiment site at the Marcell Experimental Forest, Minnesota, USA - June2016WEW_6_10 | ecosystem: Environmental > Terrestrial > Soil >...
ATGTGGATGTTGCGGTCATCCAGCTTCTGGTCGAGCTGGGAGCGGACACTGTTGGTCTTGCTGATCTTCTTGCTGACCAGGCGCTCGCGCTCCAGCATGTTGAGGAAGTCAGTGTTGCCGCCGAAGTTGAGCTGGTAGGTGTTCTCGATCCTGACCCCGCGGTCCTGGAAGAGGCGGGTGAGCACCCGGTGGACGATGGTGGCGCCCAGCTGGGACTTGATGTCGTCGCCGATGACGGGCACCCCGGCCTTGCGGAAGCGATCCTGCCAGTAGTCCTCACGGGCGATGAACACCGGCATGCAGTTGACCATGGCGCAGCCCGCGGCGAGTATCTGCTCGGTGTACCACTTGGTGGCCTCCTCGCTGCCCACCGGCAGGTAGTTGACCACCACGTCGGTGCCGCTCTCCTTGAGGACGCTCACGATGTCGGCGGTGGAGCCCGGCGCCTTGGTGATCACCTCTTTCAGGTACTTGCCGAGGCCGTCGTGGGTCATCCCCCGGACCACCTTGACGCCCTTGTTGGGGACGTCAGAGAACTTCACCGTGTTGTTCTGCCCGCTGAACACGGCCTCGGAGAGGTCCTTGCCCACCTTCTCGATGTCGATGTCGATGGCCGCGGAGAACTCGATGTCCGAGATGTGGTAGCCGCCGAGATCCACGTGCATCAGGCCGGGGACCTGGTCTCCGGGCTCCGCGTTCTTGTAGTACTCGACGCCCTGGACCAGGGACGAAGCGCAGTTGCCGACGCCGATGATGGCGACCCGGACCTTGTTGCTCATGAGACTCCCTCACTGACTGGCGCGGGCAGCGCCTCGGTGGTACGGCTCGAGTCGGCGGCGCCCCTGAGATCAGCGCCCGCCCCGAGAATCTGGACAAAGCTCCGCAGATTGCGATCGATGGCCTCGCGATCGAGGCGGCAGAGGACCTCGCGCCCCTCGCGCCGGGTGGAGACCACCTGGGCGTGGCGGAGGGTCCGGAGGTGCCAGCTCATCCTCGGCTGGCTGACCTTGCACAGCTCGGCCAGCTCGGAGACCCGCACCTCGCCGCGCCGGGCCAGGATCTCGACGATGGCCAGGCGCGTCGGGTTGGCCAGCCCTTCGAAGTGGACCGACAGGTCGAACACCCCGGCGGCGATGGCCCCGGGGACGGCCCGGCGAGGGGGCCGCGAACGCATAACCGATTCTTTCATAAAGATACCTTGAATAAAGGATACGTTATACGTTCGGGATGTGCAAGCTCGGGACCGGGCAGCGTCCTCGGCTTCACATCTCCACTCATCCAGTGGGCTGGCTAGGATGACCCGGTGCCGCAGCATGCCCGGTACTGGTGAGCGACACCCTGGCGTCGGCCGCAGCCGCCGGCCTGGAGCTGCGAACCGGCTCGGAACAGGGCTGATCCGACCCCATCCGGGCTCCCGGCTCCCGGCTTGAGTATCCTTGCCGATCGATCCCAGGGTAGCCAAGCGGTGAAGGCAACGGTCTGTAAAACCGTGTATCGCTGGTTCGATTCCAGCCCCTGGGACCACCCCCCCGGGGTTACCGTCTCCGTCCCCGGGGCCCGAGGCACCCGCCCGTCCCCCAGGCTCCCGATGACCAGCACCCCCTCCCCCTCTCCCGAGATCAACCGCCGGGCGGCGCTCATCGAACGCAACCTCGCCGAGCTGCTGACCCGGGAGGAGCTGCCCGCCATGCTCGCCCGCGGCGGACGGCTCAAGCACTACATCGGCTACGAGATCTCCGGCCGGGTCCACCTTGGCGGCGGCCTGGTGGCGATGGCCAAGGTCCGCGACTTCCAGGAGGCCGGCGTCGACTGCACCGTCCTGCTCGCCGACTGGCACACCTGGATCAACGACAAGCTGGGTGGTGATCGCGATCGCATCCGGCGGCTCGCCTTCTCCTACTACGGAGAGGCGATGAAGGCCTCGCTGCTCTGCGTCGGCGGGGACCCGGCGAACCTCCGCCTCATCCTCGCCTCGGACGTCTACGCCGACCCCGCCCGCGACTACTGGGCCACCGTCATCGAGGTCGCCAAGCACACCTCGGTGGCGCGGATGCAGCGGAGCGTCACCATCCTGGGCCGCAAGGAGGGGGAGCAGCACGACTTCGCCAAGCTCATCTACCCCGCCATGCAGGCGGCCGACATCTTCGCTCTCGGGGTCCACATCGCCCACGCCGGGATGGATCAGCGCAAGGCCCACGTGGTCGCGCGCGACGTGGCCACCAAGATCAGGATCAATACCCTCCGCGACGCCGCCGGCACCGCCATCAAGCCGCTGGCGGCCCACCACCCGCTGCTCACCGGGCTGCTCAAGCCGGACCGCTGGCCGGTCCCTCCCGAGGAGCGCGCCGAGGCGCTCGCGGCCATGAAGATGAGCAAGTCCAAGCCCAGGTCGGCGGTGTTCGTCCATGACTCCCCCGACGAGATCCGGGCCAAGCTGCGCGGCGCCTTCTGCCCTCCGGGTGAGGTGGAGCTGAACCCGGTGATCGACTGGATCGAGCGGCTGTGCTTTGACCTCGGGGACCCCGAGCTGCGGGTGGAGCGGAGGCCGGAGAACGGCGGTCTGGTCACCTTCTCCTCGATCCAGGAGGTGCGCGCGGCCTACGTCTCCGGCGCGCTCCACCCCATGGACGCCAAGACCGCCCTGGCCGACCGGCTCATCGACCGCCTCGAGCCGGCGCGGAAGCACTTCGCCGACCCCGAGCGGGCAGCGGCCCTGGCCGAGATGGAGTCGCTGATCACGGCCTGACCGGGTTCAGCCGCCCAGCTGGTAGACCACCGAGACGCTCACCGTGAGCTGATCGGAGCCCGCCTCGACCGGGACGGCCGAGCCTGCCAGCGCCCCCGATGCGGCCTCGTGGAGCGGCGTCTGGGTCTGGGAGAGCTGGGTGGTGTCGGTGATGGAGACGATGGGTCCGAGGGTGGTGCCGGCGCCGGCGGCCAGCTGGGTCGCCTTGGTGCTCGCATCGGCTATCGCCGCGCTGCGCGCCTGCGTCATCAAGGAGCTGGTGTCGCTGATGGAGAGGGACATCGAATCGATGCGGATGTCGTCGCCCACCGACCGGGCCGCCGCGTCCAGGATGCTTCCGGCGGTGCTGAGGTCGTGGAGCGTCACCTCCACCGTCTCGTCCACCTCGTAGCCGGTGATGGAGCTGCCGTCGGTGGCGTAGACGGGGTCGATCGACAGGCTCGCCGTCTGGATGTCGCTCGGGCTGACACCGCTGCCGGTCAGGGTCTGGATCAGGCCGCTGGTCTGGCTCTCGTTCTGGCTCAGGGCGGCACTGGCGTGGCTCGCCTGGGTGTCGACGTCCATCTCGACGTTGAGGGTGTCGGGCGTGCCGTACACGGCGCCGACGCCGGTCACGGTGATCTGGGGGGTGTCCGCCTCGACGCCGGTGCCGGTGGTGCTGAGGTCCAGCGTCGCCGCCGGCGTGCCGGGGGAACGGGTGAGGACGATGGCCCCGACCATGAGGGCCACCCCGAGGAGGGCGGCGAGCCGGGTGACCAGGGGGCGGGCGTACCAGGAGCTGTGGAGAGACGGGTCGGGCATTGGAGTTCTCCGTGGGGGCGTTCTCCCCGATGACGCCGGCCGGGGTTCCGAGGTTCCCGTCGCCCTGAGGGCGCGCCTCGATGGCTGGCCGAGGCGGATGCTGCGACCGCGGCCTGACCGGAGCCCTCAGCGGCGCGCGGGCGGCGGGTCCAGTGTCGCGACCAGCGCGGTGAGCTGGTCGCGGGTGCCCATCGCCACCACGATGTCGTCCGGAAGCAGCCCCGCGTCGTCGGCGGGGCCCACCCGCAGGGCGCCGTCGCCGGAACGGAGAGCGAGCAGCACCGCCCCGGACCGGCGCAGGTCGGCGGCGGTCAGGCTGTGCCCCACCGCAGCGCCCACCACCAGCTCCTCGACCCGCATCGAGCTGTCCGCGCCCCCGACCAGGAGGTCAAAGGTGTCGACCACCGCCGGCTGCATGGCGAGCGCCGCCATCCGCCGGCCGCTCAGCGTGTACGGGCTGACCACCCGGTCGGCCCCGGCGCGATGCAGCTTCTCGGCGGAGTCGGGATGGGATGACCGGGCGACGATGTAGAGGTCGGGCCGCAGCGTGCGGGCCGTGAGCACGATGTAGACGTTGCGCTCATCGGAGTCGACGGCGCTGATGAGGGCCCGGGCGCGGCGGATGCCCGCCCGCTCCAGGACCTCGTCGTCGGAGGCGTCACCGAGGACGTGGAGCACCCGGTCCTGCTCCACGCTCGCCAGCCCGTCCGGGTTCCACTCGATGACGACGAACTGCTGCTGCGACTGGTTGAGCTCGATCACCGCGTTCCGCCCGGTGCGGCCATATCCGCAGACGATGACGTGGTCTCGCAGATTGTCGAGCCGGCGCTGCACCCGACGGGCCCTCCCGTGACGCTGCCACTCTCCGCTCGACAATAGCTCGACCAGCATGCTGAAGGTGTAGAGGAAACCGATCACACCGAGGGCGATCACCGAGATGGTGAAGACCTTGCCGGACGCGTCCAGCGGGCGCACCTCCTCGTAGCCGACGGTGCTCACCGTTATCACGGTCATGAAGAGCGCGTTCAGGAAGCTGTAGCCCTCGATCAGGACATACCCGACCGTGCCGTAGCCGAGCAGCAGCACCAGGCCGACCAGGGCGAAGGCCAGGCGGCGGAGCGGTCCGCGCAGATCGGAGACGGGTTCAGGGCTCACGAGACCTGGCCCCGGGTGTCCTCGGGCGGGCTCAGCCCCACCGGGTCAGCGATCTTCCTCGCCGGCGCGGCGCTGGGCGATGCGGTCACGGAGTGCATCCTCCATCTCCCCCGAGCCACCCCCGTCCCTCCGGAGCCAGAAGGGAATCTTCTCCCCGCGCTTCTCCGCCTCGGCGGCGCGCCTCTCCGCCTCGAGATGGCGCCGGAGAGTGGCGTCGACGGCCGCGTCCAGGGACGCTCCCCCGGCGGTGAGGCGGGCGACGAGGTCGTCCGCGATCACAGCCGTGTTGGGTGGCGGGGAAGACGGGGGCCTGGACCCGAAGAGGCGGCCGAAGATCGACACGCCCGGGTCCCTCAGAGGTCCACGAGGGGCGCTGCAGGCCGGCGTCCGATGCCCGAGGGCCACCACCGACGTGCAGGACGCGTCATCTGCCCGAGTCTACCCGGCCGGTGGAGGGAGAGGCGGGCGCGGGGCCGTTGCGGCCGGAACGCATCGCGTGGTGGAGGGAGCCGGGGTGGGCGGGCGCGCGCTTCCCCGGACCGGTATCCCACACTGGTAGCGTCAGGTCGGCGTCGGCCGGCGGCTGCTCCTCTGCGCACCCGCGGCGACTGGAGCGCTCGCCATCCGATCGCCCGCCGCCATAGAGGAGGCCGACACTGCCAGCGCTCGAACCCTACACCCGCCGGCTGCTGGGTCACGTGCGACCGATCGTCGTCGCCAACCGCGCCCCGCTGGTCCTGGAGGAAGCGAATCCGCTGCTCGGGACCCCGGAGCGGCTGGTCAAGGGTGGCGGTGGACTGGTGACCGCCCTCTCGTCGCTGGCAGCGGAGACCGGCGCCCTCTGGGTGGCGGCCGCGCGCGACGAGCATGACCGCAAGCTCGCCGCCCGGGGCGATCCCGCCCAGCTGCGGACGGCCGACGGCACCGACTACCGCGTGGCCTTCGTCCAACCCGATCCCGCTGCGTACGACCTCTACTACAACGTGGTCAGCAATCCGCTGCTCTGGTTCATCCAGCACTACCTCTGGGACCTGGCGCGGGAACCCGTCGTGGACGCCTCCACCCGCCACGCATGGCGGGACGGCTACGTCGCGGTCAACCAGATGTTCGCCGACCGCGTCGTCCGGGAGGCGGAGGCGGGCGACCGTCCTCCGCTGGTGCTGATCCAGGACTACCAGCTCTACCTGGTGGCCCGGATGGTCCGTGAGCGGGTGCCCGAGGTGAAGCTGCAGCACTTCGTCCACATACCCTGGCCGACCCCGCAGTACTGGAAGATCCTGCCCAAGCCGATCCGCGACGAGATCGTCAACGGCCTGCTGGGCAACGACATCATCGGTTTCCAGACCAGCCGCGATGTGCGCAACTTCCTGCTCACCTGCGAGGAGAACCTCGGGCTCGGCGTGGACCTTCGCGAGCGCACCGTCTACTACCAGGGGCGGGCCGTGTGGGTCCGCCACTACCCGATCAGCATCGACATCCCCAGCTTCGCCGAGCAGGTCATCGACCCGCGCGTGCTCGAGGAGGAGCGTCGGATCGAGTCCTGGCGGCCCGAGAAGCTGATCCTGCGGGTCGATCGCACCGACCTCAGCAAGAACATCGTGCGCGGCTTCCTCGCCTACGAGAGGATGCTCGAGATCCACAGCGACTTCCATCGTCGCGTCCAGTTCTGGGCGTTCCTGCAGCCCAGCCGCCAGGACATCGGTGACTACCGCTCCTATCTGGGCAGCGTCCTCTCGGTCGCGGCGAGGATCAACCGGCGTTTCTCCGCCGGGGGCTGGACCCCGATCCGCGTCGAGGTCGAGGAGAACATGCACAAGGCGATCGCCGCCTACAAGTGCTTCGACGTCCTCCTGGTCAACCCGATCTACGACGGGATGAACCTGGTCGCCAAGGAGGGTCCGCTCTGCAATACCCGCAATGGGGTTCTGGTCCTCAGCGAGAACGCGGGCGCCCACGAGGAGATCGGTGACTTCGCCCTCACCGTCAACCCCTTTGACGTCGACGAGACGGCGGAGGCGCTGCTCCTCGGGCTGGTGATGGACGAGCCTCAGAAGGCGGCTCGAGCCGAGAAGATACGCGAGGTGGTCAGGAGCAACGACGTCAGCCGCTGGATCGGGAACCAGCTACAGGACCTGCGCGAGCTGATCGGCTAGATTGCACTGCCTCGCGAAGCGCCGCTCAGGCCGTTCAGATCAAGGAAGCGAGGAGCGCAGCGAGGGAGCGCACTGATGTGCGTGACCGAGCGAGCACCGAAGGTGACGCGGAGCTGGACGGAAATGAGCGGCGCTAGTGACCCATGCCGGCGAAGCCGGCTATGAAGAGCCAGACGACGATCGCCGCCACCACCACCCAGAGAGCGATGAGCCCGGAACGTCGACCCGCGAAGTCGCGGGCTCGCCGCTGGCGGAGCCAGCGCTCCCGGACGGCGAGGTCGTCCAAGCCGCTCGGGGCAGAGGGGTGGGGCGTGTCAGCCATCGCATCTCTTCAACGGGCCCGGCGCCGGGACGGTTACACACGATCCCTCAGCCGGGCTGGCTGCCCACCAGAGGCACGGCTTCGCCGGGCGGAGGCAGGGCTGCAGCAAGCTGCGCGCGGAAACGAGGGGCGACACGAGGGGTAATGGTGGCACGCCGAAGGGTGCCCTCAGTGACTTTGGCGACCCCACGTGGCCGGCGGCGGCGGCGCGATCCCTCGGGGAGCCCGGAGCCGACCCCCTGCCATCGACGTTCGGCGGCTACCATTCGGGCAGCGGGGAGCGCCGGGGCCTCGGCCACGACCGCCAGGCGTCTCCTGGCGGAGAGGTGCCCAGAGCGTGCCCGCTGCGACCCACGCCGCAAGCCCCGAGCCCACCCGGCTCGGCCTCGACAAGCCCATCTACACGATCAGTGTGGCCGCCGAGATCCTGACGGTTCATCCGCGGACCCTGATGATGTACGAGCACCTGGGCCTGGTGATACCCCACCGGACCCCCACCAACCGGCGCCGTTACTCCCAGCGGGATCTGATCACCCTCCGGGCGATCCAGCGGCTCACCAAGACCCACGGTCTGAATCTGCAGGCGGCCCGGCACGTGATCCGGCTGCTCCAGACCCTCGACCGGCATCGGATCCCGCGGCCCGATTTCGTGGCCGACGTTGACATCGCCCACGTGCGGATCTGACCTTCCGCAATCGCCCGGACGGCATCGGATTGGGGGTTTGCTCATCGCAAACGCTCGCTCTGAGGGGGCCTGGTTGCGCCGCTATACTGCCCGGCAGGCTTGCGGCGCCCCGGAGCTGGTGCCAGCTGAGGAGGACAGCGGAGGCGATGGCAGACGAGGACGCAGTCATCGACGTCCTCCTGATCGAGGACGACCCGGACACCCTGGAGATGTACCGGACCAAGCTCGAGCTGGACGGCTATAGGGTTCACGTGGCGCTCGACGGGGTCGAGGGCGTGGATCGGGCCAAGGAGTTGCTGCCGGATATCGTCTTCCTCGACGTCCGCCTGCCCCGCAAGGACGGCTTCGAGGTGCTCCAGGAGCTCCGCCGGTATGGTCCGACGGCCGAGACACCGGTGATCATGCTCAGCAACTTCGGTGAGAAGGACCTCGTCGATCGGGGGCTCAAGCTGGGGGCCTTGGAGTTCCTCATCAAGGCGCAGACATCGCCTGGAGCCCTTTCAGAGGGGATCAACGAATGGCTGAAGGAGTAGCCGGGGGCACCCCCGCGGGCGGCTCGCTGCCCGGCTCCCCCGGTCTGGACAAGCCCATCTACACGATCAGCGTCGCCGCCGAGATCCTGGAAACCCACCCGCGGACGCTGATGATGTACGAGAACATCGGCTTGGTCGTCCCGCAGCGGACCTCGACGAACCGCCGGCGTTTCTCGCAGCGCGACATCTACAAGCTCCAGACCATCCAGAGCCTGACCCGGCAGCACGGGGTCAACCTGACCGGCGTCCGCTACGTGCTTGCGCTGCTCAAGACCCTGAACGATCACGGCATCCCGCCACCCGACACGCTCAAGGACATTGACGTGTCGGCACTGAAGATCTGAGCCACATGGATCGCTACACCCGCCGGCCCGGGTCTGAGAAGCTCTGCTGATGGCTCGCCAGGGAACCGACGCCCCGCCCGCCGCCGCCCCCTCGGTGATCGACGCGCTGCGGGGGATCGTGGCCGACGTCGTGCGTTTCGTCCGGGCCGAGATCGGGCTGGTCCGGGCCCAAGGCACCGCGACCGCCAAGCGTGCCGGGTTCGCCGCGGCGCTGCTGGTCGCCGCCGCCCTCGCCCTCCTGCTGGTCGTCGTCTTTCTCCTCGGCGCCGGTGCAGAGGGGCTGGGCGGGCTCCTCCACCACCCCTGGCTGGGATGGCTGATCATGGCGGGCCTGATCCTGGTGGTCGGAGCGATCCTGGGCTGGCTCGGCTACCGCATGCTGAGGAAGTCGATCGCCGAAGGTCGCAGGGTCGGCACCACCGTCAAGGAGGACCTGGAGTGGGTCAGGGAGTTGCTGAAGCCGAACGCGAACGGGAGCTGAGCAAGCAGGCGCTTGCCGGCGACGTCGCCGCTCTGGGCACCCGGGTCCGGGCCGAGCTGGACTGGAGATCGAGACTCCGGCGGGACGGCTTCCGATACGCCGTCATCGGCACGATTGCAGTGCTCGTCACGGTGTCCGTGGTGCTCCGATCGCGGGGCCGGGGGAAGGAGAGCGAACCCGTCACGGTGACATCGCTCGAGGACGTCGCCGCCCAGCTCGACGAGATCAAGAAGGAGCTGGCCCGGCGCCGCAGGGACAGCGAGCCCCTCTGGCAGAAGCTGGCGGTGCGGGCCGGCACCACCGCGGCTGCGGCCGCCGGGGCGGCGGTGGCGCGCCAGGCCATGGAGCGCCTGGCCGGCTCCGACGAACCCGCGAACGGCACAGCTCCCCGCCCCCAAGCTTGAGGCCGGAGGCCGAGGCAGCCCCCGTCAGTCCGCGGCGATGGCGCCCCGGCAGCGCGGGAAGTCGGGGCACATCCAGACGGTGGAGCCGCGGCGCTCCATCGGCCGCTCGCAGATGGGGCAGATGGGCCGGAGCTGGACCTCCGGCCGCGGCTTTGGCCGCTTGCCCGGCCGGCGCAGAAGTCGCATCACCCGTTCTTATACACCGTGCACGCTGCGCCCACAGCAGTGCCGGACGTCAGCGGATGCCCTGGCCAGCATGGGACCGGACCCGAACCACGGCGAGCCGGCCGGGCGCCGATCGGAGGCGGGCAAGGGCCAGAGCGGGCAGGACCGGTCCGATGAGGAGGAGGCTGAGCAGGAGCTGGTCCGACTGAACGGCGAGCTGAGTGGCGGCGAGCGCCGCCGCCAGGAGCAGGAGGACGATCGGGACCAGCGGCATGGGGACGAGATTGGGCCGCCGAACCTTTCGGCCGGATGACCGCGCCGGGCTGGGCCGCCGCTCAGGCAGGGTTAAGGCCGAGAGTGGTAACGCTCTTGTAAGGTTCGGATGATCAGCATCCTGCCGATCACGTTACGGACGAATGGGGAGATTCCTTGTCCGCGAAGTCCGCGGCGGACGCGGCCTGGCGCGGGCGCGACAGCGCGCCCGCCGGTGACCGCCCGGTCCACCAGCTCGCCCCCGCCCTGCCTGTCCAGGTGGGCCAGGGTTCCACTGCGAGAAGACTGACGACCCGACGCCGACTGCTCCTCGCCGGGTTGCAGCTGATCGTCCTCCTCATCAGCGCAGCGGTCATCTACTTCCTGGTCCGCAAGGTCAACCCGGGGCAGGTGGTCAGCAAGGCGGGGCACGTCTCCTGGAGGCTGGTGGCGGTGGCGATAGCCCTGAACCTCGTGACCACCCTGCTTCGTGCCCGGAGATCCCAGATCCTCCTCACGCGCCTCGGCCAGCATGTCCCGTTCGTCCGGATGAACTGGGTGGACCTGGCCGGCCAGACCCTCAGCTGGCTGACGCCGGCTGCGAGCGGAGACCTCTCGCGACCCTACCTCTGGCGCAATCACGACCGCGTGCCGGTGAGCGCGGGGGTCGCAACCGTGGTCTACGAGCGGCTGGTGACCATCGTCCAGCTCAGCATCGTCGGCGGGGTGCTCGCCGCCGCCATCTACCTGCCCGCGCTCGACACGGCGGGTCTGGCGGTCGCCGGCCTGGTCCTCCTCGCCTCCCCCTGGTGGGCCAGCGTGATCACCAGGCACTTCTTCACGACCGGCATCCCACCCGAACGCCACGGGCTGGTGGGCGGGATACTCCGGTCGCTGGTACAGCTCGAGGAGCTCGGACTGGCCCCCCGGCTGTGCGCCGTCTTCGCCTTCTACAGCCTGGTCATCTTCGCGGTCAGCGGCTTCCAGATCCTGCTCCTCGTCTGGGGGCTCGGGGCGGGCGTCACGCTGGGCGTGGCCATCGCCGCCTACTGCGTCTCCCAGGTGATCGGCAGCGTGTCGACGCTGCCGTTCGGCATCGGCGCCGCCGACGTCACCACGGCCGCCCTGCTGGTCGCCGGAGGGCTGACCAAGGTGGATGCGGTGGCGGTCACGGTCCTGGTGCGGGTGGCCATGACCCTGCCCCTCGGCATCGCGGGTGCGGTCGGAATCATGCTCCTGGGTCGACCCCGCATCCCCGAGGGGGACGACGCCGCCCCGGCGGCGCTGAGCGCGTGAACCCCGACGAGGCTGCGGTCACGGGCACGCCGGGCGGGGCAGGGGCCGCCTCGCCTCTCCGCCGGGTGGTGGTGGTCGGAGGAGCCGGTTTCATCGGCAGCCACCTGGTCGAGCTGCTCGCCGCCGACCGGATGTCGGTGCTGGTGATCGACGATCGCAGCCACCCCTGCGGGGTCGCCCTTCCGGCGGACGTCGAGGTCCTGGAGGCGGATGCCGGCGGCCCCGAGGCCGCGGATGCCCTGGCTCGCTTCCGGCCCCAGGCGCTTGTCCACCTGGCCGCCAAGGGTGGGGTGAACCGAGCTCTGCGGGACCCCGGGGACCACGTCCGGCGAGTCCTCGCCAGCTCGGTGGCCTGCTTCGAGGCTGCCGCCCGGGCGGGTTGCGAGGGGCTCCTCATCGCCTCGTCGGGAGGTGCTGTGTACGGCGATGCCGAGCGACTCCCGGCGTCCGAGGAGCTCACTCCCGCGCCCCGATCCGCGTACGGCGCGGAGAAGCTCTGTGAGGAGACCTACCTCTGGACCTACCGGCAGCGCGGGGTGCGCACCGTCGCGCTGCGGTTCGGCAACGTCTACGGGCCGCGCCAGGACGGCACCGGGGAGGCCGGGGTGGTCGCCATCTCCTCGACCCGCCTGGTCCAGGGCTTGCGCCCGGTCATCTACGGCGACGGCTCCCAGACCCGTGACTTCGTCTACGTGGCGGACGTCGCCGCCGCCACCCGAGCAGCCCTCCTCAGCTCGATCAACGGGCCCCTGAACGTGGGGACCGGGAGGGAGACGAGCGTCCGCGAGGTGGTCGACGGGCTGATCCGGGCCTCCGGGACCGAGATCGCCCCCGACTTCCAGCCCGCGAAACCGGGTGAGGTGGCCCGGGCCTGCATCGACCCGGGGCGTGCGGAGCGCTCGCTCGGGTGGAAGGCTCAGACTTCCCTCCCCGAGGGTCTCGCCATGACCCATCGGTACTTCGCCACCCAGCTCGCCCGGACATCGCCGGCCGGGGTTCGCCCGGCCACCTAGGGAGACAGCAATGCGCATCGCGGTCCTCGGGGCCGACGGCTACCTCGGGTGGCCGACCGCCCTTCACCTCTCTGCACGCGGCCATGACGTCGTCGGGGTCGACAGCCTGGTGCGGCGACGCTGGGACGACGAGTGCGGCACGGACAGCCTGACGCCGATCGCCTCTATCGCCGCGCGGCTGGACCGCTGGCAGGCTGAGAGCGGCCGCAAGATCGCCTGGCACCAGATCGACCTCTGCGACGGCACCGCCGTCAACGAGCTGATCCGCACCACCCAGCCCGACGCCATCGTCCACTTCGCCGAGCAGCGCTCGGCCCCCTACTCGATGATCAGCCCCCGCCACGGAGTGGAGACGCAGGTCAACAACGTGGTGGGCACGCTCAACGTCCTCTTCTCGATGCGCGACCACGCTCCCGACTGCCACCTGATCAAGCTCGGGACGATGGGCGAGTACGGGACCCCGAACATCGACATCGAGGAGGGGTTCATCGAGATCGACCACAACGGTCGTCACGACCGGATGCTCTACCCCAAGCAGCCGGGGTCGCTCTACCACCTCTCCAAGGTCCATGACAGCCACAACCTCGACTTCGCCTGCCGGATCTGGGACCTGCGCGCCACCGACCTCAACCAGGGTGTGGTCTACGGGACCACCACCGACGAGACGGCGCTCCACCCGGAGCTCATCACCCGGTTCGACTACGACGGCATCTGGGGGACGGTGCTCAACCGCTACTGCGTCCAGGCGGCGGTCGGCGAGCCCCTCACGGTCTACGGGAAGGGCGGCCAGACCCGCGGCTTTCTGGACATCCGCGACACCGTCCGCTGTATCGAGCTGGCGGCTCTCAACGCACCGGCCGCCGGCGAGTACCGGGTCTACAACCAGTTCACCGAGCAGTTCTCTGTGCTCGGGCTGGCGGAGAAGGTGGAGCACGCCCGCGCCGCTCACGGCCTCCCCACCATCATCTCCCACGTCTCCAACCCGCGCCGGGAGAAGGAGGAGCACTACTACAACGCCAAGCACCAGCACCTCCTCGACCTCGGCCTCGAGCCCCACGGGCTGAGCGACAGCCTGATCGAGAACGTGATCCAGACCGTCGAGGCGAATGTCTCCCGGGTCAGGCGCAACACCATCGAGGCCACCATCGACTGGCGCAGAGGTGGCCACGTCTATGCCGGAGGCAGCGTGCCGGCACTGACCGCCCTCGCCGGCATCGGTGGCTAGCCGGAAAGCCGGCGGCCCGTCCCAGGGACAGGAGGCGGCGCGCCCGCCTCTCAGCAGCCTCAGCCTCGTGCTCCCGGTCCACAACGAGGCCGAGAACATCACCTGGCTGCTGCCCCACGCGGCCGACGTCCTGCCCGGGATCGCAAGCCGCTTTGACCTGGTGATCGTCGACGACGGCAGCACCGACGGGAGCGGCGAGCTGGCCGCCTCTCTCGCCGAGCAGCTGGGGATCTCGCTGCGCGTGCTCCGCCACGAGCAGAAGAGCGGCTATGGGATCACGGTCGGTGACGGCCTGCGAGCCGCCCGGGGCGACTTCGTCGCCTTCACCGATGCCGACGGTCAGTTCGAGATCGCCGACCTGGCCCTGCTCGTCCCCCTCCTCGACCATGCCGACCTCGCTGCCGGCTGGCGGGAGGAGCGGCGCGACGCCCGGGCCCGGGAGGTGGTGAGCTGGGTCTTCAACACCCTGGTCGCGGTGCTCTACCGCCTCCCCTACCGGGACGTCGACTGCGCCCTGAAGCTGATGCGGCGCGAGGTCCTGGATTCGCTCACCCTGGAAGCCCGGAGCGCGCTGATCAACGCCGAGCTGTACTACAAGGCTCGGCACGCCGGCTGGCGGATCGCCCAGGTGCCGGTCCCCCACCACCCCAGGGTGGCAGGCCGACGCTCAGGTGCCCGACCCCGTGCCATCGCCAGGGCCATCAAGGAGCTGTTCCTCTTCCGCCTGCGCATCCGGCGTTCGCTCCCGCCCCGGCATGCCGCCGCTCGTACGGTGGGCGAGCCGGCCGACCAGGGCTGAGGCACCGAAAGGAACCGGCCGACCCCCACCCCCGGTTGGAAGCTTCCGACCCCCGTCAGTCGGCGGCAATGCCGGCGAATCGGGGGTCCGTGGCGTCGGCCGATCCGTTGGCGTCGCTGGGCAGGAACGCGGGCGATGGCGGGGCGGCCTGGTCCGAGCGCGCGGAGGCGACGATCTGAAGGTCGCTCGCCATCTCCGCCTGCCCGCCCGCGGCTACGGCGATCTGCTGCGCGGTGGCGGACACCTGGCGGCTGGCCACACTGACCTGCTCCATCGCCTCCACCACCTGCTCCGATGCCGAGCGTTGCTGCTGGGTCGCGAGCCGGACGTTGGAGCTGGCCTCGGCCACCTGTTCCATGAGCCCGAGCCCGATCTGGAGCTGGGCGGCCCCCTCCTCCATCGCGATGACGGTGGCGGCGGTCTCCGATTCGGCGCTCTCGGTGATCGTGGTGATGTCCGCGGCCAACGCCTTGGAGCGGTCGGCGAGCCGCCTCACCTCGTCCGCCACCACCGCGAAACCGCGGCCGGCCTCGCCGGCGCGGGCGGCCTCGATCGCGGCGTTGAGAGCCAGGAGGTTCGTCTGATCGGCGATGTCGTTGATGAGACCGAGAATCCGGCCGATGTCGCGGACCCGGTCGGTGAGGGCCACGGTGCGCTGGCCTGAGGTGAGGATCCGCTCGTGAGCGCGGTCCAGATTGTCGCGGGTCTCCGCGGCCTGGGTGGCGACCCGCTCGACGGTGTCGGCGATGTGGGCCGAGGTCCGGGCCAGCTCCTCCATGCTCGCCGACGTCTCGACGGCTGCGGAGGTCTGCTCGGCGGTGGTCGAGACCAGCTGAGTGGACGCCTCGGAGAGGCGGGCAGCGGACGCGGCGAGCTCGCCGCTCACCTGCCGGACCCGCTCGACCATCCCCCCCAGCCGCTCGACCATGAGGTTGAAGGCCTGCCCCAGCTCCTTCACCTCGCCGGCCCCGCCGGGGTCGACCCGGGCGGCGACGTCGCCCCCTGCGACCAGCCGGGCGAGCCGGCCGAGCGCGCGGAGGTGCTTGGTCTCCCGATTCGCGACCAGGAAGGAGGTCACGCCGAGCACGAGGACGCCGACGATACCGATCAGGATCACGAGGGTGCGGACCTGGCCCGCCTGCGCGGAGGACCAGCCACTGCCGGAGGTGACGGCGCCGAGGGCCACCAGGAGGAGGACCACGACGACGATGCCGGCGGTGACGACTCCGGCGACAACGCGGACGAGGAACCGGTCCAGCATCCGCCGAATCGCTGCTCCGAGGTCGACCATGACAGCCTCCAGCCCGGCCACGCCCAGCCGGCGTTGCATTCCGGTTCGGCTCTCAGATGTAGCATCCGCTGGAGTAAAGGTGGGGTGAGGTTTGCGTGACGGCCTGCTCACAGTCCGGCACGGCGCCCCCCCCGTGCCGGATCTGTCAAGGGGACCGTGGGGGCGTCGAGGCCAAGGAAGGGGTGGCCCGAGGAGGAGCGCACTGACGTGCGTGACGACGAAGAGCCGGGCCCGAAGGCGCCGGCTTGCCAGCGCCGGGGGCAGGCTTCGGCGTCCCTACGGGCACCGTCAGCGGCGGGCCAGGAGCTCCGTCAGTGGCCCGGCATGCCCGGCGAGGAGCTCATGGAGCTCCAGGATCTCGTCGCCCGAGATCGGCGCGTCGACCCGCTCCCCGCCCTCGTCCACGCCAGGCGCTGTCACCGCCGCCTCCGGGGCCTCACCCTCGGTCTGGAAGATGATCTGGAGCAGATTCTCGTCGTTGCACGAGCGGCAGGTGACCCGGACCAGGGCTCGGTTGCCCTGCTGGGCGAGGACACTGATGCCGCACTCCGCCATGCTCTCGCCGCACTGGACGCAGCGATACCGGCGGGCCTGGGAGCGGAGCAGCTGGACGAGATCCACAGCCTCAGTATAGGCAGCCGCGCCGAATCACCAAGGCGCCGATCACCCCCCACGCCCCAGATTGGGGGTCCCCCTACCAGAGGTTGGCGCCCCCGGGCGCAAGGCGGTCCACGGCGGTCCGGGGGAGCTTGACGATGACCCCGCGCTCGTTCTGGGTGTATTCGCGGTGGAGGAGCGCGGCGAGGTCGGC
>Ga0187851_10002438_pt1 | contig 16466 bp, 13 predicted proteins | sample June2016WEW_6_10_FD_132997 | JGI IMG/M metagenome (GOLD analysis project Ga0187851, IMG submission 132997) | Peatland microbial communities from SPRUCE experiment site at the Marcell Experimental Forest, Minnesota, USA - June2016WEW_6_10 | ecosystem: Environmental > Terrestrial > Soil >...
AGCGTGATGAGCGCGAGCAGCAACCCCACTGTTATTATTTTCGCGAACGGATTATTGAGCCGCGCCATTTAAATTTCTTTCTTATCGAATATCCACACGGCGGCGGAAAGCAAAAGAATGATGTACACCGCCGCATACGCGACGGCGAAAGCAAACGAGGTGAACGGCGTAGGCACCGCATGGATCGCAAAATCGCGGGCGTCGAATTTCTCCAAGTTCGGGAAAATATAATAGAGGATCTCCACAAGCCACAACTTGATGCCGCCGAGGCCGATGGCCTTTGCGTCGGTTACGAGCTGGCTTACGATGTGGCCAAGGAAGAATACGCCGGACGTGTACACGATGGAAAGCAAAGAGCTCGCAAACGTGGAGACGAATATTGCGAACGCGAGGAAGAGCGCCATCTCGAGGAACTGCATCGCGATGGCGGTGAGCCCGATCCAGTCAAATCCCGCGTGTTCATACATCACCACGCCCACGTACGCCACGCCGAGTATCGCGCTCGTGAGGAGCAGTACCATGCACAGCCCAAAGAATTTTCCCAGCACGAACTTCGCACGCGACACCGGCTTTGAAAGGATGAAGTAGACCACCTTACGATCCACGTCTTTAAAGAACGACGTCGTGCCGAGGAAGAGCGCGATGATCGCGTTAAAGAAATAGATGCCGGTCAGCCCAAAGGCTTTGACCATCGCAGGCTCTTTCAACACAAGGTCGGCAAGAAAAAGCGTGAAGAACACGTAGAGCAGGCCGAACACGATGATGCCGTACAGGATCTTGTCGCGGATCTCGAGCTTGAGCGTATTTTTTGCGATAATGAAGATGTTTCTCATGGTGCAGATTATTTTTTGGATGGTTCAAGACGCGCCTCTGTTTCGTGTGCCTGCACCGCTTCCATAAATCGTTCCTCCAGTGGCTTACCCGCGCAGAACGCCTTTACCGAACCGGCGTATAATAATTTTCCCTTATGCACGATCCCCACCTCGTCGCAGATCTCTTCCACGTCAGCGAGGATGTGCGTGTTTAAAAATATCCTGCGTCCCTCCTGCTTGAGACCGAGCATCACCTCTTTCATCTCGCGGCGGCCGATCGGATCAAGCCCGTCAAGCGGCTCGTCGAGGAAAAGATATTCCGGATCGTTCACGAGCGATTGCGCGAAGCCGAGGCGCTGGCGCATGCCCTTGGAATACGTGCGAATCTCCGCATCGCGTGCGGCAAAGATGCCAACCTTCTTTAAAAGTTCCTCATAGTGAGAAGTTCGCGCCGCCGGGCTCGTACCGCTATTATTGTTATCAAAAAGCTCGTCGCAGAAACGTAAAAACTCTATGCCCGTCATGCGCTCATAAAAGTACGGCGTCTCCGGCATGTAGCCAAGTTTCTTCTTGAAAATAGGATGCGACGAGAGTGCCCCGTCAATCGTGATTGTGCCGCTTGTGGGCTCGAGCAGTCCCACGATCATCTTCATGATCGTCGTCTTCCCTGCCCCGTTCTGCCCCAAAAACCCGAATATCGGTACATCCACGGAGAGCGTGAAGTCGTCTACGACCACCCGTTTTTTATAGGCTTTCGTCAGATGCGAGAACTCAACCATGGCTCTATGGTAACAAAAATTAAATTATCGTGAAAGCCCTGCCGTCGGATGGCTTGCCAAAAAACTGCTGATATAATCTGCTACCACTACGGAATCCGGCGCGCGGTCAATGAGTGAGCGTAGTTCCGTTACCGCGAGCGGCGTGTCCGTCGCGTTGATCGTCGAGGGATCCGTGAACGGACCGACGTACCGCAGGGCATAGTTCGCTATAAACGTCTGGTTCTGTTGATCGTCCTTTGCAAAAACGACCGCACCGTCGTCCCACCATACCAGTCGCCAGTTATTTTTTTCCAGATAGGAAATGAGCGGATGAATGCCGGCGAGAAACGCAGGATCATAGGGAAAAATAAAATATTGGATGTTGTACTTTTGAGAGATGAGTCCGGCCGCGGACGGCGCATCATGGAGGATCGCATAATATTCCTCGGTGGGCGCGCCAAGATATACTTCCGACCGCCCATCCATTGCGATCTTTACCTGCGGCCATAGTCGCCATAAAAGATAACCACCTTGGGCATACACATTGAACGCGTTCCCCTGCGCGCCGTTCTCTGCCAAAAAATTCGCAGCGTGTACCGGCAAAGCAACGTCATCGACATAATTGCCGGGGAATGTGACATAGCGAACGATAAGCAAAACGGCAAGTATCATGAACGCCGCAACAACAAATAGCTTCGGGGATATCTTATTAAGAAAATCTCTTGCCGCATCGGAAACGACCCATGCAAGTGGCGGAACCACAAAGAGCGACCAGAAGATAAGATAACGTGCGGCGATGAACGGAGCGATGGCCGTGGCGACGACAAGCGCGATCCAAACCCAGTCGCGTGGCGCCTTCCTGCCAAGCCGCCAAACAAGAAAAAGCGCCGCCGCGATGATCGCTACAACGAATACTTTCGTATCCCATCCAGCCCAATACGCGGTGAGTGGTTGCCACTCGGAGACACCGAACGCTTTGATAGAAGGCAAGATAATAAGCCCATACGTAAATATCTTATAGCCGCTTGGATTCACGAACGCCATGCCCACCGACGCAAGCAACGTACATAAAAGATATTTTAGCGGCGGTGACCATCGCCGTTCGTTGGCAATGCCCGCGACGAGAAAAAGTGCGATGATGCCGATCGCGAGCATAACGCTCGCATTGATGTTGGCCCATAAGAGAACGAGAAGCACCGCTCCATAGAGATATCTTACACGCGGACGGATTCGGTAGCGCTCAAGCAGATAAACGAGCGCAACGCACAATAGGAAGACGATCGACTGCGGACGCGGGATCCAAAACGTAAATCCGGCGGCTCCGCTTGCAAAAAGCACCAGCAAAGTAATATAAAAATTGGCTCCTTTCCGCATCGCAAGAGAGAACAAAAGATAATATGCGCCAGCCGCAAGTGCCGCCACAAATGCCATAAGCCCCCAAAACCCTATTGCCGACTGAACACCATAAAAAATAAGCTGGGCAAGCCACTCGTGGGGAATCCACTCCGCGCCTGTAGCGGTGAAAGAGAAAACGTCGGCGTGAGGAATCTGTCCCGTCTGCCAGATCAGCTGCCCTGCCCGCAAATCGTAAAAAGTGTCAGCACTCGCAAACTGATTGAAGCAATAAAGAAAGACGACGAAGATGAAGAGCACGAGAATCACTCTCTGTATCTTTGTGAGACGTGAGAAACCCACCATGAGGGAATTATAGCAAAAAAGAGGAGGGGAAGATTACTCGTATTCAATCGTCGCGGGAGGTTTTTGGGTAATATCGTAGAGCACTCTATTGACGCCCCCTACCTCTCCAACTATGCGACTGGAAATGCGTTCCAATAATTGGGGAGGGATTTTATGCCAATCCGCAGTCATACCATCCACGGAATCTACCGCCCGCAAAGCGATCATATATTCATATGTCCTTGAATCCCCCATTACACCAACGCTTCGCAGAGGAAGAAGAACGGCAAATGCCTGCCAAATCTTTTCGTATTCTCCTCCTTTTTTCAATTCATCAAGAAAAACGGCATCCGCCTCTCGTAAAATATTCAAACGTTCAGGCGTTATCTCTCCCACAATCCTCACGGCAAGCCCAGGTCCAGGAAAGGGATGCCTCCAGAGAAGTTCTTTTGGTAATCCAAGCAATGCGCCCAACTCCCTTACTTCGTCCTTATAAAAATCCTTTAATGGTTCAAGAATTTTTAGGCTCAATGTTTCTGGAAGAGTTAGATTATGATGACTCTTTATCTTGGAGGCGTTTTTCGACGCTTCAGCCGACTCAATGCGGTCGGGATAAATAGTTCCTTGCGCTAAGAATTTTATTGGATATCTTTTAAGTTCCTTTTTAATCGTTGTTTGAAATACTTCGATAAACGTATGACCAATGATTTTCCGTTTCTCTTCCGGGTCGATCTTGCCTTTCAATCTTTTTAAAAAGATGGTTCGCGCATCAATCACATGAAGGTTTTTAAATCCTTGTTTACGCAAAGAGCGGGAGACTGCTTCAACTTCGTTTTTACGAAGCAATCCCGTATCAACAAACACTGCGTGTAATTGTTTTCCGATAGCTTTATATAAAAGAGTCGCGGCGACAAGAGAGTCGACACCCCCAGAAATGCCAACTACCACATGTTCCTTTCCGACCGTCTTGCTAAGAGACGCTTCAAGTTCCGGTAAAACCTTACCGAGCTTCCAATCTTTTGGCGCGTTACATATTTGAAAAAGGAAATTCGAAAGAACCGTTTTCCCGTGTTGTGTATGAGTCACTTCGGGATGGAATTGAATCGCAAATAGATTCTGTTTTATATTCGTCATTCCTGCATAACGACATCCGTTAGTTGAAGCGATAGCGATAAACCCATTCGGCAACTTCGTTACTTGATCGCCGTGCGAGAACCATACTACTTCATTGTGATTTAATCCTTTAAACAACGGATTTGATGAAATCCTTAGCGTTTCCTTACCAAACTCTCTGTGATCGCCTTTTTGAACTTTGCCATTGAACATATACGCCATCACTTGTTCTCCGTAACAGATCCCCAACACCGGAATTCCTAAATTAAAAATGCCCTTGCTGGGGCGCGGACTTCCTTTCTCTAAAACTGAAGCAGGGCTACCAGAAAGAATAATACCTACGGGACTAAGCGATGCTATTTGTTTAAGCGATGCGTCAAAGGGTAAAATCTCAGCTTTGACGCCGAGTTCTCGAACTCTCCTAGCTATGAGATGCGCAAACTGACTTCCGAAATTAAGAATTATAACCATGCTCAATTATAGCACTACTATCCCCTAGCTATATTCCACCGGCACGCTCTCGAACTTGTTCTTGGTGATGATCACATGGTCGAGGAGCGAGATGCCGAGGATCTTTCCGGCCTCGACGATCTGCTTTGTAATAAGAATGTCCGCGTCGCTCGGTTTCGCCACGCCGGAGGGATGGTTGTGCGCGAGGATCACCGCCGACGCGGAATACTCGAGCGCGGGGCGGAACACTTCGCGCGGATGGATGATATTCGACGTGAGCGTGCCGATGGAAACGACCTCGTCGTGGATCAGCTGATAGTGCGCGTCCAGATACAACCCGCGCAGGTGCTCTTTCGGCAAATCCTGCATGTCCTTAAGATATGCGTACACCTGGCTCGCGGTGCGGATCACGAGCGGCCGCTTGCCGTCCGGTGTCTTGAAGAATCGCCGGCCGAGCTCGAAGGTCGCGACAACCTGACACGCTTTGCCTATCGGAATATCAAGCAGCTCTCTGATCTTCGCCGGATCTTTTTGGTTGACGATCGCGCTGTCACCATATTCTTTTAATAACCGACGCGACATCGTGAGCACTTCTTCTTTTTTCGTGCCGACGTTCAGCACCACTGCAAAAAGCTCCGCGAGCGAAAGCACCGACGGCCCATACTTGATCAACTTCTCGCGCGGCTTTTCGTCGGCGGGAAGGTCGCGTAGCTTTAAAACATATCGCTTATCTTTTTCGCCATCGCTGTCGAGCACGAGATCGCCGGATGAGGCCTGGGAATAAAGTTTTTTAGAGGGCATAGTTATGGTGTTCATTAATTAATTATAGCAGAAACGGCGTGGGAAGCGGGTGCGCGTGCCGGCGGCGACAACGGCAGGCTGATGATGAATCGGCTCCCCTTCCCCGACGCACTTTCAGCAGTGATTGTTCCTTTATGCGCCTCCACGATCTCACGGCAGATGTTGAGGCCGATGCCAGTGCCAGGCACGGCAGAGCGGCCTGATCCGTCGGTGGTGCGTTCTTCGATCCGATAGAACCGCTCGAAGATATGCGGCAATTCTTCCGGCGCGATGCCGCATCCTGAATCTTCGACGGTGATGCGCGCGACGCCAGTGGCGCCTGTGGCGCGGGCCCGTTCCACACGCAACGCGATCGCCCCGCCGCACGGCGTGTGTTTGAGCGCATTGCTGATAAGGTTGAACAATACCTCCTTCAACCGGTCGCGGTTGCCGCGCACGAAAATATCATCTTCCGCGCGCTCGTCGATCTCAAGCAATAAACGAATGCCCTTATCTTCCGCGAGCAATAGGCAATCCTCGTGCGTTTCGCGCAAGAGCATCCCCACGGCAATATCCTGTTCGTATAATATTTTTTTGGAAAATTTTAATTTTGCGCTTTCAAGAACATTGCCGATCAGGCGCGACATGCCGTCGAGCGTCGACACGATCACCCGCTCGGCCGTTGCCCGTTCCGCGTCGGTGGCACGGCCGCCTTGCAACACCTCCACATTGCCCCGCAGGATGGCGATCGGCGTCTGGAGCTCATGGGAAATATTGGAAATGAATTCCGCGCGCTCGTCGCGCGGGCCGCGGAAAAATATCCGGTCGGTCGCCACGTCAAAGAACCGCTTGCACCGCGCGAACGAAAGCGCGCCGATGATCGCGGCAAGTATATCCACCACTTCATCGTTGGGATAAAAAAATTTTTCCGTGACAAACTCGATGGTGAAGAATATCACGGCGATGGCGACGATGGATAAAAAATATGAGACGGCGCGGGCGCGTGTTTTCACCCATCCACCATACCAAAACCGGATTAAAGAAATATTAAAGACGCTCTACCTACAATAAGAAGTGAAGCCCCTTCTTTTGTGCGCAAATGCCCCACAAGGACGGTGAGCGCACAAAAGGAGGGGTCTCACTTCTTATTGTGACGGCGCTATATGATCCTCGCTGTATTGCAGGCTGCCGCCCACTTTTTTGCCGGGATTGAAGATATTCAACGGGTCAAAGATCTTTTTTGTCTCCACGAACAGCTCCTCTATCTTCGGCCCATACATTTCCTCCAGATATGGCGTACGGATCAGGCCGTCGTTATGCTCCGCGGTGATCGAACCATGGTATTTGAACACCAGCTGATAGACCTCCTCCGAGATCTTTGGGATCAGCGCCCGCACGCGCTCGCTCTTGAGATCCATCAGCGGAATGATGTGAAAATTGCCGTTGCCCGGATGCCCGGCGATGGTATAGATGAGGTCTTTTTTATATTTATCGAGAATGGCGTTCACTTGAGGAAGCACCTCCGGCATATATTCGGGCTTGACGATGAAGTCATCAATGAACGGCGCGGTATCTTTACCGGTGGTGTTGTTATGTAACAGCGCGAAACTTTCGCGGCGGATCGTCCAATATTTCTGCTCTTCCTTTTCATTTTTAAGCTCAAGCACCTGAATGCCGGCGTGCGTCTTTGCGAACTTCTTCACCGCGTCGCCCAGCATCACCAATTTCGCTACAAGCGCCTTCTCATCATCACCCGTCAACTCCACCAGCATGATCATCTTCGGCATGCCGCCGCGAAGCACCATCCATACCTCTGGCAGGAACTGGAGCCCGAGCGTGATCACGTTACCCTTCATGGAACCGATCACTTGTCGCCACAGCTTGACCGCTACCTCCATCGTCTTGTCGTCGTATGATTCGATGCTCTCCGGCTTGAATGGTAGAACCGCCTCCACAAGGTCCGCGACCGGCGCAAGGTCTTTCAAGAACACCACGCACAGGCGCGAATGTTTTTTGAGCGGTACGAGCTTCAACTTCGCCTCGGTGAGCATGCCGAACGTCCCCTGCGAACCGACGATCACTTTCGTGATGTCGAATACGCCGGTCGCACGATTCCACACATTCCATAAATAATATCCGGCGGAGTTTTTTGAAACGTCCGGCTTTGCCGCTTTGATGACGTCGTAATTGTCCTCGATGAGCTTATATAGTTTGCGATAGATATCGCCCTCGAAGCTAGTCTCGGCCAGCTTTGCTTTGAGCGCATCGCCCGAGAGCGGCCACAGCGTGTGCTCCTCGCCATCGCCCAGAACGATCTTCACCGCCTGCACGTAATCCTCCGTCTTTCCGTACGCGAGCGTCTTTTCGCCCCCGGAATTGTTGTTGACCATACCACCCAACGCGCACAGGTCCTTTGATGCGGGAAATGCCGGATATAAAAGCCCCTTCTCGGTCAACGCCTTCTCGAAATCGCGGAAGTAGACGCCGGGCTGGACCTTCGCTTCGTCACTCCCGATCTCCACGATATGATTAAAATATTTTGTGAACGAGACGATGATCCCCTGGCTCAGCGGGCCGCCGGTCATGTCCGTGCCGGCCGAGCGGCCGGTGAGCGAAACGTCCTCCCCCGCCGCCTTTTTTTGCGCGACGAACTTCACCAAGTTTTTTATATCATCGACGTCTTTCGGGAATACCACCACCTGCGGGCGCACTTTAAAGAGCGAATAGTCGCGGCTGAACTTCGTGAGCGTCGCGTCGTCGGCGGCCACGTCGCCATGGAAAAATTGTTTTATCTCGTCGGCGATCATCATCTCATAATACCATGCTATGCGAACGTTCTTACACGCCGCAAGGCCTTATGGTACGCGATGGCAAACCGGTGTGCCTCATCGCGCACTTTGATGAGCGTCGCCTTTTGCACGCCCTTCGGTACGAGGCCAATGACGTCGTTGCGATCACGGCGCGGCCCTTTTGCGATGCCGATGATGGGGATCTTTATCCCGGCACGGAGTAACACGCGGCGCGCGGTGTTCACCTGCGCGAGACCGCCATCAATGAGGAGAAGGTCGGGCATCGGCCACTGATTTTTTGACTTTGATTCAGCCGCAGACGCCACCGCTGCGTGCGCAAAGCGCCGCTCCAAGACCTCTTTTAACATTCCAACGTCGTTCGGTTGGAAAATGCTGCGGATCTTGAACTTGCGATACTCGCTCCTATTCGGCGCGCCGTCCTCGAACACCACCATAGATCCGACGGCGGACGTACCGGAGATGTTCGAGATGTCATAGCCTTCAATACGATAGCCCACCTTCAATGGAGTGTTTCCGAAACCGATAGTTCCCGCCACGAGAGCGTCGTTGTCCGAAATAAGCGCCGTGTCCTGAATATGCCGCAAAGCGAACACCTGCCGCTTCAAAACCTCTGCCTTCTCGAACTCCTCCCTTTTACTCGCCGCCTTCATATCCTTCTCGATCGCACGGATGATGCGCGCCTTCTTTCCTTCGAAGAACAGCTTAAGCCGGTCGATGTTCTTTATATAATCCTCATGGGTGATCACTCCCACGCACGTACCCGGGCAAAGTCCGATCTCGTAGTTGAAGCACGGCCGCTTCATTGTGCCGATCTCGTCCAGATCGTGCGTGCTCCACGGGAAGATCCGCCGCAGAATACGCAACGCCTCGCGCGCGCTTGACGCCGAGGTGAAGGGACCGAAGCGCTTGCCTTGAACCACGCCGCCGCCCACGCCGCCACGGCCTTCGTTTGCCACTCCACTCCCGCGCACCAGTAGCACGCGCGGAAATTTCTCGCGTGTGATCTCAAAGTATAAAAAACTCTTATCGTCCTTCTCGCGCACATTGAACGGCGGCACGAGCGTCTTGATCAGTTCCGCCTCGCGGATCAGCGCCTCGAGCGCGGTATCCTTCTGCTCAAAGTCAATGTGCGCGATCTTGCTGACGAGCGTCTGAATGCGCACGTCGTGCGGGCGCTCAAAATAACTCGACACGCGTCGGCGCAAATTTCCCGCCTTGCCCACGTACAAAACACGCCGGGCGGCGTCTTTCATAATATAAACACCCGGCGTTTCGGGAAAATTTTTGTACGGAACGGAAGTTTTCACCATCGTTATCCGCTAATCCTGCAACAGCACATGCACCGCGCATTTCTCGAGCAACGGCGCCGCGCCTTCTATCTCCTCGTTGATATGCTCAAGCGGGACCGCGTCGCCCCCATTCTCAAATCGCAATTCGTTCTCAAAAATATATGCCACTTTGTGCCCCGCCATGTTATAGATGAAGTTATTCTCAAAATAGCCGAGCTTTTCGCCGCCTTGATCCGTGCGGATATGGTTGCCGTCGATCCACGCGATCTTCTGCCCGTCCCGCCAGATCTTATTGTCGAAGATTTTCATGATTTTATTATACCATTCAATACTACTTCTGTAGTACCGGCCGCAAATACTCCCCCGTCACGCTCGCTTTTTTGCGCACGATCTCCTCCGGCGTACCGGTGGCGATGACCTTGCCGCCGCGGGCGCCGCCTTCCGGCCCGAGGTCGATCACCCAGTCGGCGCACTTGATGACGTCCAAGTTGTGTTCGATGACGACGATCGTATTGCCACGATCAACGAGGCGCTGAAGCACCTTGAGAAGCTGATCCACATCTGCAAAATGCAAGCCGGTCGTCGGCTCGTCGAGCAGGTAGAGCGTGCGGCGCGTGTCGCGTTTGCCGAGCTCCGCGGACAGCTTGATGCGTTGCGCCTCGCCGCCGGAAAGCGTCGTGGCAGACTGGCCAAGCTCCAGATATCCCAAACCAACCTCCTCTAATATCGTCAGCTTATCCATCAGCCATGGGATGTCTTCAAAAAACTTGACCGCTTCTTCGATCGTCATCTGCAAGATGTCGAAAATATTTTTGCTTTTGTATTCCACGGCGAGCGTCTCGCGATCAAAGCGCTTGCCCTTACAGACGTCGCAGGTGACGTACACCGTCGGCAGGAAATGCATCTCGATCGCGATCGTGCCGTGGCCTTCGCAGTTCTCGCATCGCCCGCCCGGCACGTTGAAGCTGAACCGACCCGGTTTGTAGCCGCGCACGCGCGCGTCTTCCGTGCCGGCGAACAGGTCGCGGATGTGCGTCCACGCACCCACATACGTGGCCGGGTTGGAGCGCGGCGTGCGGCCGATCGCCGCCTGATCGATATTGATGATGCGCGTGATGTACTCCAAACCAAGCAAAGATTTATATCCGCCCGCTTTAAAGTTCGCATGGTTCAGTTTGTCCGCAATGGCTTTGTACAATACATCGTATACGAGTGATGATTTGCCGGAACCGGACACACCGGTCACTGCGGTAAACCGCCGTAACGGAATATCCACATCAATATCTTTTAGATTATTTGCGTGCGCGCCGCGAATCTTCAGAAACTCCTGTTGTGTCCCACCACCCTTAGCGCCTTTCTCTCCGCGTTCCACCGGCAATACCACCTTGCGCCGCGTCTCCGGTACCTCGATGAACTTCTTGCCGCGCAGATATTGCAACGTGAGCGAGTTCTGCTTCATATCCTTGATCAGCTCCGGCATCGGCCCCTGCGCCACCACGTTCCCGCCGTGTACGCCTGCGCCCGGTCCGATATCCACTAGGTAATCTGCCGCGCGGATCGTATCCTCGTCGTGCTCCACGACGATGATCGTGTTGCCGAGGTCACGCAGGTCCTTCAACGTCTGGATCAGCTTCGCATTATCGCGCTGATGCAGACCGATCGTCGGCTCGTCCAATATATAGAGCGTTCCCACCAAACGTGAACCGATCTGCGACGCAAGCCGGATGCGCTGACCCTCGCCGCCGGAAAGCGATCCCGCCCGGCGGTCGAGCGTAAGATATTCCAAACCGACGTCCATCATGAACTTTAATCTATTTTTAATTTCACGCAGCGGCGCTTCGGCGACTTCGTTCAATGATCCCATGGGAAATTTTAAACCAGAAAAGAACGCGTGCGCGGTTTCGATGGACAGCGCCGTCACGGTGTGAATGTTTTTTTCATCTATCAAAACGTTCAAGCTTTCCGGACGCAACCGTTTTCCCGCACACACCGGACAGATCTCTTCCGACCAGATATCTTTCGTTCCCAAGCCGTGGCACTCCGGGCACGCGCCATACGGGCTGTTGAACGAGAACAGGCGCGGCTCGATTTCCGGGAACGAAAATCCGTCGTGCGGACAGGTGAACTTTGCCGAAAGCGAAACTTCTTTATCCGTGATAAGCGTCACCACCGCATTGCCATACTTGAGCGCGCTCTCGATGGCCTCAGCAAGACGCAAACGGTTGTCTTTATCTTTGAAATTCATCCCCGACGGAAGGCGATCCACGACGAGGTCAATGTCATGCGCCTTGTAACGCGAAAGTTCAACACGATCGCGAAGCGAATGATATTTGCCGTCGATGCGCACCTCGGAGAATCCCGCGTTCAAAAAATCGTAGAGCATCTGGTAATACTCGCCCTTTCTGCCACGCACCACCGGCGCGAGGATGACGAAATTCTTTTTGTCTTTATTGCTGTCCGAAATATCGATCGCCACATCCACGATCTCCTCATTCGTCAATTTTTTGATCTCGCGTCCGCACGTAGGACAATACGGCTTTCCCGCGCGCGCAAACAGCACGCGAAGATAGTCATAAATTTCCGTAATGGTAGCAACGGTAGAACGCGGATTCGCGGAGTGGGATTTTTGATCGATGGAAATGGCGGGCGAAAGTCCCTCTATCTCGTCCACGTCCGGCTTATCAAGGCGACCCAAGAACTGCCGCGCGTACGCGGAAAGCGATTCGATGTAGCGCCGCTGGCCTTCGGCAAAAATGGTATCAAACGCGAGCGACGATTTGCCGCTGCCCGAAAGCCCGGTGAAGACGACCATTTTATCGCGCGGGATCTCAAGGTTGATGTTCTTGAGATTGTGCTCGCGCGCGCCCTTGATAATGATTTTGTCGTGTTTCATCTTTTTTTAATGATTTTCGCGTCCTTCATCACCTCCTCCACCGCCGCCGCCTTCTTTTTCAACTCCCGTATCTCATCGCGCAATATTCCCGCAAGTTCGAAATTCAAATCTTTCGCGGCAAGGCGCATCTCTTTTTCCTTTTCCATAATCAGCCGCTGAAGCGCCGTCTTCGACCGTGGCACCGGCATCGTTTCGAGTTTTAGAATCTCATCGATGTCGATGCTCGACAAAATATCCGATATCTTCCGTACGATCGTGCGCGGCGTGATGTGATGTTCTATATTATATGCAACCTGAATCTTACGACGGCGGTCGGTCTCGCGGACGGCGCGCTCGATGGAACCAGTGATGTTGTCCGCATACATTACCACCTCGCCTTCCACATTGCGTGCGGCCCGGCCAATGGTCTGGATCAAAGAAACCTCGCTGCGCAGGAATCCTTCTTTATCTGCGTCGAGGATCGCTACGAGCGAAACCTCCGGCAGGTCGAGGCCTTCGCGGAGCAGGTTCACGCCGACAAGCACTTCGATCTTGCCACGCCGCAGGTCGGTCAGGATCTTGATGCGGTCCATCGTCTTCACGTCGCTGTGCAGATAGTTCACCTTTATTTTTTTCTCTTCCAAGTATGCGCTCAGATCTTCCGCCATACGCTTGGTAAGTGTCGTTACAAGCACGCGCTCGTGCTTTGCCACGCGCTCCTGAATGCGCGGGATAAGGTCTTCCACCTGTCCGCGCGCGGACTTGATCGTGATTTTGGGATCGACAAGACCGGTCGGGCGGATGATCTGCTCAACCACCTGGCCCTTCGGCGGCTGGCTCACTTTGATCTCGTACGGGCTCGGCGTGGCCGAAGTATAGATGACCTGACCGATCCGCGCGTCGAATTCTTCGAACCGGAGCGGGCGGTTGTCGATCGCCGACGGCAAACGAAAGCCATACTCCACTAAAGTTTTTTTACGCGCCGCGTCGCCATTGAACATCCCCTGCAGCTGCGGCACGGTCATGTGCGACTCGTCGATGATGGTGAGAAAATCGGGCGAACCGTCCTCGCGGTGCGGGAAATAATCGAGTAGTGTTGCCGGCGGCTCGCCGGCGGCTCGGCCGGAAAGATGGCGCGAGTAGTTCTCGATACCGTGACAGTATCCCACCTCGGCCATCATGGCGAGGTCGAACTTGGTGCGGCGCTCGATGCGCTCCGCCTCCAGAAACTTCTTTTCCTTCTCGAACTTCACGAGCTGCTCTTTTAATTCTTTTTTAATCTCAACGAGCGCCCGCTCGCGTGATGCCGGTGCGGTGATGAAGTGCTTCGCCGGCGCGAACAAGATGTCCCGAATTTGCGGCGTCTTGCCCGGCTGAAATCCCTTCACCGGATCTACTTCGTAGATGGCGCGGATGATGCCGCCCGATACCTCCAAGTTATAAATGACCTCGCGGTCCGCCGGCATGATCTCCCAATTTTCGCCGCGCAGGCGGTACGTGGCGCGCTTCAAATCGGCGGTGGTACGATTGAACTGCAATGAAACCAGCTTGCGCGAAAAATCGCGGCGCTCCACCGGGTCGCCTACCTTAAACCGAATAATATTTTTCGCATATTCCTCCGGTGCGCCGAGGCCGTAGATACACGATACCGACGCCACGATGATCACATCGCGCCGCGTGAGGAGCGCCATCGTCGCGGCGTGGCGCAACTTGTCGATCTCGTCGTTGATCAGCGCCTCCTTGTCTATATAGGTGTCGCTCGACGGCATGTATGCCTCCGGCTGATAGTAGTCGTAGTACGAGACGAAATAATTGACGGACGAGTTCGGGAAGAGCTCGCGGAACTCGTTGCAGAGCTGTGCGGCGAGCGTCTTGTTGTGCGCGATCACGAGCGTCGGCTTGCCCATTTGCTGGATCACGTTCGCCATCGTGAAGGTCTTGCCGGAGCCGGTCACGCCAAGCAGGGTCTGGTCGCGCAGACCCGAGCGCAAACCCGAAACAAGCGATGCAATCGCCTTCGGCTGATCCCCTGCGGGCTGGTTATCGGATATGATCTCGAAGTGGTTCATGGCTGTATTTATAATGACGCCCTCGGGCAATCAGCAAAGTGCCCCTTGCCCGGGGGCTATAGGGGGTACTCATGCGATTCTTTCCTGCCAGACCAGTTTAATGGAAATTTAATAAAGAGTCAAAAATAAAAAACTGCCCATGTGCTATTCTCTTATCTTCTTCGCAAGCGCGGACAGCCTCTCGTCATCCCCTCGCTTATAGTCGTGTGAAGAGATATACCCCTCATATTTTTCAAAATATTTATCGACGTTCGATTTTATAGGCTTCCATTCCAGCATCTTCGTGCCATGCATCGGAAAAAGTTTTGCGTGGATATGATCAACACCGAATCCTTCAAATATCATTCCGGTACGACCAACGTCATCAAGCTTCGCGTCTAAAAGCTTTGCTACTTTTTTTGTTGCCAACAATAACCCGATCAATACATCTTCCGGCAGATTAAATGGATAGCTGGGGAAATGCTCTTTGGTAATAACGACTGAAAATCCTTCCGTGTTAGGAAAAATAGAGAGAAAAGCCAAATGCTTTTCATCCTCCCATATCTTATGAGACGGCGCCCCTCCTTTCACGATTTTGCAGAAAATACAATCCATTAGTTCAATATACTTCTAAAATATCTTTTTAACCAACTCCATAAAAACGAAAAACCGCGTTCCAGCCTCACACCGGAAAGCGGTCTTTCTTCTAACTAACAATATCCATTCTAGCACAGTTTTGGCGATGTCAAAATGGGGATATCCGCCCTTGTTGCTTTTTTCCAAAACGCGGCGTACTATAGAAACGTGGACTGCGGGGCGTCAGCCCTATCTGGCCAAATCTTGAGCCGGAAACAGACCACACTAAAGAGCGTCACTCTTCTTGGTGGCGTTTTTTAGTGCCTCGGCATCATCTTCCTCGAGCAATCCACCCCTCGCGGACGTCTCAATAATTTTCATGTTTCGATATTGCCTGGTGAACCACGCCGGAATGACGCTATAAAATTCTTTCTTCCCATTCCCGATCTGCCGTATCACCACTTTTACCCGAAACTTTTGAATGATTGCTACCAATCCCCAACATCGGACGAGGACGCTTTCCTTAATCCTCTTTCCATATTTTTCCACGACTCGATATTCAAATCCCTCGTCATACTCCTGAAATGTAGATGACATTTCTATGATAAGCCGCGCCTTGGGCAAAAGTTCAAATTTCATTATTTGGACCCTTGGATCACGCTCCTTTCCGGCTCCTTTATAGATCAAATGATTAAATCCCTCAGAGGTAAAATAAACCAATTCACCTCCGAATGCCGGACAACCAACGCTTGTAAAAGTGCCATATAATTCCTGCGCTTCTTTTCTCGCCATAGCATAATTTTTTGCCATGGGCGCATTCTACCATAACGACATTAAAAACCAGTCCAGCGGTGTCACTTGCCCGCCCCCTTCCCCAGCACCTTCGTCAGCGGGCACAGGTCGTGCTTATGTGGGCGCGCCACGCAATACGCGCGGCCGTAGTCGATGATCATATAAGTGGCCGCGAACCAGTCCTTGCGCGGGATGATGGCCATGAGGTCGCGCTCGATCTTCTCCGGCATCTTTTCGCGCGACAGGCCCAGCACGTGCGACAGGCGCATCACATGCGTGTCCACCGCGATCCCTTCCACCACACCATAGGCGTTGCCGAGGATGACGTTCGCCGACTTACGACCGACGCCCGGGATCGTCACCATTTCCGCCATCGTGCGCGGGAGCTTGCCGCCACACTTCTCCTTTATATATTTTGCCGCCGCCAGGATGTTGCGCGTCTTGGCGCGATAGAAGCCGCAGGCGTGGATCATGTTCTCAAACTGCTGG